>NFYZ01010551.1_pt1 | contig 58589 bp, 56 predicted proteins | sample 1092561 | NCBI WGS metagenome assembly NFYZ01 (sample SAMN03609887, study PRJNA323583) | gut metagenome | isolation source: feces | host: Rattus norvegicus | place: Malaysia | collected 2013 | reverse complement strand
GAGCTCAACAAGGAGTATTACGACAAGGCTTGCAAGCGCATCAAGTTGGAGCAAGCGCAGCTCACGCTATTTTAATGCAAACAGAATATACAAACATAACCAAACATGCAAGTAAAAGTAAAAATTCTTGACCCAAAAGCGGTCATCCCCGTAAAGTCTCATGACGACGATTTTTGTTATGACCTCATAGCCGTGTCATGCACAGAGCTGGCACTCGGGTCTACCGTTACGGCTTCGGCATAGCCCTACAGCTCAAAGAAGAAGATGACGATTCCATCGTGACAGGCTTCACCATCCGTCCACGCTCGTCCGTGTGGAAAACAGGCATGGTGCTAAGCAACAGCATCGGAACAATCGACAGAGGCTACACAGGCGAAACATCTGCCGACTGCTTACATTCATCAGGAAAGTTGCTTGGTGTAACTTATCGTTCGAATCATTGCAGACCATCTGCGATGTAGTGAAGAAGGAAATAGGCAATAGTGCCGAAAAACAATAAAATAAAAGCAAAATGAAAAAGTACATTGGTACAAAACACATTGAAGCCGAACCTATGACAATGGGCGAGGCTTACGAGAAGAACCTGCTACAGGCAGGTAGAGTTCCTAACGAGTCTGAAAAGGACAACGCAGGCTATCATGTCAAGTATGAAGACGGATATGAGAGTTGGTCGCCAGCTGAGCAATTTGAGAAAGCATATCAAGTTGCTGACACTCCACTTGACAGAATGACTATTGAGGAAAATGAACTTACTGACCGCATAAAGAAACTGAATTCTTTTATTAGTGGCAATAAGTTCAAGGAACTGGATAGTGCTACAAGAGCAATGCTTACTTCTCAGTATGAGAGTATGAGAGAGTATCTGGCAGCTCTTTGTATGCGCTCAACGAAAATGGAGAGTGGTGAAGGAAGCTATACTAATTTTTCGTTTGGCGTTGCTGTTAATCTGCTGAAACAAGGTTTTATCGTGCGTCGGCAAGGTTGGAACTGCAAAAATATGTTTATTGTAAAGCAAGTGCCTGCCCATATCACCAGCGACATCATCCCGAAAATGCAGTCTCTTCCGCAGGCAGCCAAAGACCGTATTCTGGAAGGTAAGGGATTCGTGGATTACACATCCCAGTGTCTTATCTACAACGAAAATACAGGTTGTGCTGACTCATGGGTGCCATCTATATCAGACATCTTTGCCGATGATTGGGAAATCGTAGAATAACAACCAAGAGCCGTAGGTGACAGATGCGGCTCGTAAAACAATTGCTTATGGAAATGTAGTTATCAAGGGATAAAGATGGAACTTTATGGTTATTTACATATAAGCCACGCAAGGGGATGAGGAATGGCAGCCAACAAATGTTTATAATAAAAATTTCACTTGCATGATTCTAAATGGCTCCTTATTCCACAAAGTCAAATGGTCGGACGAAGAGCCAACGAAGCTTAAACTTGAAATCGTGAAGTAATATGAAAAGAATAGTTGGAATTATATTAGTTTTTATAGGGCTTGTAGCAATAGCTGCAAGCATGATTTTTGCATGGTATGATCGTCACCCGTTAGTCGCTGTAGGAGTTGGAGGATGGTTTCTTGTTATAATTGGGATTATTGCTTATGAGTTAAATGAATAATATGAAAATATCAGAAGTAATTCAGAAACTCCAAGAAATCCAAAAGGAACACGGAGATTTGAAAGTGAAAGCATACGATGCTATTTATTTCCCTGTTAATGCAGACACATTCTTGGTGCATAACAACGAACTTTTAATACGAGGTTGACATGGAATATAGAACAGACAAGCGAACAAAGAACCTCACGCTGCGTAACATCCACGTTGGCGATTGGGTGCAGGTGTGGAGCGAGCAAACGGAAAGATACTCGCCGCCTTTGAAGGTAACTCAAATTTGCGATGACGGGACAGTATATCTCATCATTGACGAAGAAAACCGTCTTGACCCTTTGGAAGCGAACATCAAGGATATTGACGCACTGCTGATTGATGAAGACTTACTCAGAGGGTTTGGGTTTAGCCTAAGTGAAGTTTATCATAATGATCGGGGTGACAGGTATAAGAGTGTCAACTACGGAGACATGTATGTAGGGCAAATACGACGCACCCGATACGATTTAGTATATTTCAGAACATGCGGCTACCAGTGTCGATACCTGCATGAACTCCTTAACTATTGGCATCGCAACAACATCAACATAAAACTTGAATGGAAAGGGGTTTAATATGAGAAAAGAACAATTAGACAATTTCGTTTCCGACTTGAATGCTATGAGACGTGAGAGATTAGAACGCAGTTTAAGCAACACCGATATGAAACATAGTGAAATTGATTGGGGACAACGGAGGTATGAGATAGCCAAGAAGGTGTTTCCTGCAATTTTTTTTGCTGATAAACCCAAACTTACCCTTCAAGAAGCTGCGCATGAGGCTGTAAGATACGCCGATGCACTGATTGACGAGTTGAGATATGCCGATGCACTGATTGACGAGTTGAAGAAAGGAGGTGAGAAATGATTTTCGGTATTTATGATGATTACGTAAGCCCTGGGTTAATTACATATATCTGGTGCTACACCACTGCGATATTTATCCCACGGAAGCATCACTACAACGCTAACAACAAACGTAAGAAAAGAAAAGATAAGTAATATGGTTGCAAGAAATTTGAGAAGAGATAAATACTGCGGCGAGTGCAACAAGTTCCTATACGAGGATGCTTGCGGCTATGGCAGATGCAAACAGAACGATGATGTTTGCTACTGCGGAGATATGTGCCACTTAATTCACGGAAAACCATGACACACTACGACTTTGACCTCTGCGACAACGAACGCTGCCCGAAAAAGCAGGAGTGCGAGAGGTATAGAATATACAAACAAGGCGGCTGGGAGCATTGCGATGTTATGAAAGGCTGCATTGCTTATATACTTTTAAAATAAAAGAGATGGCAAAAGAAAAGACATGGCGAATAGAGCTGACTGAGCATCAGCTGATGCTGATGGCTCGGTGCGTTGAGGACTGCCACCGGTTTATGTCCGGGCAGATGGAAATGAAAAACTCGACAAGGATTCTTGAACATCCTCGCGAGTTATGGCACGAACTGAACGAACTACAGCCATTAGTAACGCCTGGAATAAGCAAGGGGGCAAGCTATGATTGGGCGGGCAATCATTGTTCGAACAGGGAACAGAAGAAATTCATTGCTGAAACGTATTATCTTTACCGACGGATATACGAGGAAAAAACAAAGGAGCGGGCAAAAATAATAAATTTTCCTTTGGGGTACGTGTACCTCGGAGAGACGCTAAGATGCAAGGACAGCGGAGAACCGATTAAAGTAGAAAGGATTGGATGATGAAAAAGATAATGTTCAATGACAAATACGGACTGACAGCGGCTGTATTAAAAGGCAAGAAGACGCAGACGAGAAGACATGCCAAACTTGATAAATTGGGCGAATATAACATAAATCGTGCACGCACACAACCATGGGGTGAAGCTACAATACAAGCCTTTATCAAAAACAATGCAGCATTTAAGGTTGGCGAGGTTATAGCCATTGCACAGAAATATAGCGAAACATCTTGGGACAGAACAATATATGATAAACTATTGAAAATGTGTGACGGATTATTGCCGCAATACACCCTTGCAGGATGGGATAACAAGATGTTTGTAAAGGCAGACCTTATGCCCCATCATATACGCATAATCAAAATTCGCATTGAGCGTTTGCAGGATATAAGCGACGAGGATTGCTTGAAAGAAGGGATTTGGCGAGCAGAAGACGTAGGGCTTAAAGGCACAACCTATTGGTATCACGGACTGAGCAACTCGTCGTATCGTTCTCCCCAGAAAGCCTATGCCGCCCTAATCGACCGCATATCAGGCAAGGGTACGTGGGATGATAATCCCATTGTATTCGTTTACGATTTTGAATTGATTAGATAATCTGGATTGTTACCACCTATGAAAAAAATAAACCTCAAAACCCTTCCACCCCTACCCTCTTCCTGGTCCTCACTCGCCTGGCAGGAGCTATGTCGTGTGTGGACCGTGAAGGTGCGGTATGGCGGTCAACCCGACATTGCCATTTGTGCTGCCCTGCTCGACCTCTGTGGACTGACCGTAGCAGGACGTGACAAGGCCGATGATCACTCTGGCGAGGATGTGTATATGTTGACAGACAAGGATGGCCAGAAGTGGCGCACCACTCCCCGTGAGCTTGCCCACGCAGCCCGACAAGCTATCCCATGGTTTGACTATCCCTACGGAGACCCCGGGCAGGACGAGAAGAAAGACGACAAGGGCAAGGTGATACAGGAGCGACGTGAGGCACACCCCGGCTATGTCGGTCCGCTTCGTGACGCTCTTATGCTACAGGATGAGACCGTCAGCGTATCGGGCGGCAAGGTCAGCACGCAACGCGACCACAAACGGCTCAACCTACACCTCGGACAGACGAGAGTCTTCGCCCTACCGCAGGTGGCGTGCAACAACCTCACATGGTCGCAGTACCGTGCCTTGCAGCCCATCGCCTCGCAGCTATGGCAGGACGGCATCACGGACGAACAGGCACTGGACTTTCAAGCGCAGTTCATGGCGCAAATCCTCGTACCTCGTTCATTAGCTTTGCTCGATACGAGCGGAGACACTATCCGTCTGCGTCCGCACTATACGTTCAAGTATAGCAGTGAGCAGGCCGACAACCTCGTAGGGTATTGGAAGAAGAAATTGCGCAGGGGGGACATGGAGATAACGACGCTCTTTCACATCTGTCACCAAGTATGGCAGACCGCCCTCGTGTATTACTCTAAGGCTTACCCTATGCTCTTTGAGGGAGGTGGTAAGCACGGACCCATGAACGATGCCCTGCAGGGCGAGGTGGGCACCGTGAACACCATCATGAAATACTCCGGCTACAGCGATCAGCAGCAGGTGTATGACTCAAACCTCCCATTTGTCCTCGACATCCTGAACACCATGACCAAGGAAGCCAAGGAGATAGAAGCCATGAACGCAAAAATGAAACATAAATAACTCATTAACAAACATAACAACTATGCAAAATTACGGTATTAGAGTCAACCTTCAGAAATTGCAGAATGCCTTTCTGAGGAAGTTTGCAGGCAAGACTGCTACAAAAACATGTATCTGCCTCCCCATCGAGGACAACCCTTCGCTGTTTCTCGGCGAGAAAGGATGCTATCTTAACCTCATCGCCAATGCACAGGAAAACCCGCAGTATGGCAACAGCCACTTTGTGCGTGGTGACATCCCCCGTGAGCTGTATGAACAAATGACGGAGGAGCAGCGTAAGTCGTTCGCTATCCTCGGCAATATGAAGCCTATCCTGCCGAAGCAGCAGCAGGTGGACGCCACCACCAGCATGGACGCTCCAGAAGACCAACCGCAGGACGACCTGCCGTTCTAAACGCATGAGCCATGAACAAAGCACCAACGTTTGAAGAGTTCTGGAACGCCTACGGGCTGAAGCGTGACCGCATAGCAGCCGAGCGTGCCTGGAACAAGCTCAACGCCAAAGACAAGCGGGCTGCCATCGCAGGCATCGCTGCCTACAAGCAGGACTGCGAGCAAAGGGGCATCAGTCGTATGTACGGACAGGGCTATCTCAACCACCGCAGATGGGAGGACGACTTCTGTGTTCCTGAAGAAACGGCAAGCCCTGCGCCCACTCGTCCGCAGGGTTCAGTAGGCAGCGACACAGCCGCTGCAACAACCCCGTCACTCACTCCATCGTCCAGCAAAATACCAGAATGGTAACAATCAAAAACAAAATAGTTATGAAATCAACAGTAAAAAACATCATCATTGGCGTGCTTATCTTGGCCGCCATTATCGCGGTCGTGTGGCTTCTCCCACCGAGACCGTTGTTTGCAATTCTCCTTATCCTGCAGATTATCACGCTCCTTGCCATTGGTGGTACGAATATCAATATCAATGCCAATGGCAACCATGCCGACGTTAATGGCAATGGCAACTTAACCAAGACAGACCATGAGCAAGAAGAAAATAAAGCATCCCGCACCGGAGAAGAAGAAGCGTAAGGACTTGCAGCCGTGGGTAGATTACTTCGAGATGCTCCGTGTCAACGTGGAGTCGGGTTTCCTGCAGATGAGCGTAGCCAAGCACGAAGCCTTTGTCACGCAACCCGGCATTCACGCCATGAGTAAGGGCGACGACCCAGCAAAACAGATTGAGGACGGCAGTATCATCAATACCGCCCACCGCATCTTTGTCTATGCCGCATGGCTGTCTGGCGAGGGCAACGGCTACCGCAATAAACCCTTTGCCGTACATGTGGTTAAGGACTCCGAACCGCACGACATGATATACACCATCCTCTTTACGAGGGTATTGAGATTTTTGAGATGGGAAGAGAAAGTAGAGGTAATCAACTACCCAAGCAAGTGAGGAAGCGACATCCCGACATCATCTACGATGATAGCTCCTACGACCCGTCGCGTCCAATCATCCGTCGTACCAACGTCTCCCCCGACAATCCAAACGTGATTATCCAAGGACCGTTCTACCATGTCGGCAAGGATATGAGCCGTGTGCCACTCGGTGACTACATGGACCACGGATATGAAAGCCGCAAGGAGTTTCGTGAGGCCATCGAGGAACTGATACGCAAGTGGGGCGGACGGGACGGTGAGTGTATCGAGGAACGGACGTATCACGGCAAGGAGGGCGAAGCTATTGACGATCGTCACATCCAGCTTCACCTCCGTTTCCCCGATACTCCAGGAGCACGCCCCGACCAGGCATGGCTACCCCGTTACCTGCTCACACCTATCCCCACCCCAGAACAATTCAAGTGGCGTGAAAAGACAGAAAAGGAGTTGGCGGAAGAGGAACTGCACAAAGCGATTTGGGGATTTTGACATTTTTGCAATCTAAAGAGAAAAGCGGACATTACAAAGTGTCCGCTTTTTGCATGTCAAGAGTGCTGTTTTCAAGGAGACTTAAAAGTGCCCGAAAACAAACACTAAAGTGTTTTTTTAATCACCCTAAGTGTTTGCGAGAAAACACTTATAGTGTTTGCGAGAAAACACCCTAAGTGTTTTTTTGGACGTATTTTTAGCCTGTTTTTACGAAGAATCCCGCCTTCGGCAAAACGAAAGCGGGATGTAAAGATATTTTCAATAAGGAAGCTGACAAGCTCTGCTATCCTTCTAAACCTAACGTGACAGTGAAATCGACATGAGCCATCTGTTGTTTTGTCTTGTCGTAGATGTTCACGCTCTTCTTGGCTGGTGTGATGATAACGGGAATGAACTTGTCACCCATTCGCATCCAGTGTCGCTCACTCATCAGGAACTCGCTCGTCCACCATGTTGCCCACTCACGATCCACAAAGCCGCTCGACATATCCCACGACCTGCGGCCACCACTTGTGAGGGCCATCAACGAACGGCTCGGACTGAATGTTGGCCGCTCCACTCGGTTATAGCTCGTTGTCTCGATGCTGATGTCCATCGACTCCTTCACCATGGCGCTGCACGTCTCAACGGCTCCCCGTCGGTTGACAAAGAGGAAGTCCTGATAATCAATGCTGTCACGCAAGACGATGGGTGCGTGCTGTGCTGAAGCATCGGCTGCTGCTGGTGCTGCCGCAGGGAAGAAAGCACTCGTAGTTCCGCTGCCGCTCACATCAACCCATGACGTGATACTTGACCGCCCTACCCTCTCAGGCGAACTCGTCGGCTTGGTCGATGCGTCACCATTGCGCAGGTTGGTGCCCTCCCAATGCGAAGCGTCGGCATTCTCCTTGGTGGCGATATTATAACGCTCCCATTCGGTCATCCGACCAATCATGCACTGGCCGCCTGTCACAGCGTCGCTCTCCGTGGTGGTAAACTCGTTATCGGTGGAGTTGATATACTCCGTAGAGAGTTTGAGCGAGTATGGGCGATAAGCTCTCAATGTGCTTTGTGCCGCTACGATCGTTGCCACGACTGCATTGTTGGCCGCTATTACCTCGTTGGCAAAGTCGTAGTCGGCCCATAGTGCCCTCAGTGCCGACTCGATGTTGAACGAGATGGCGGTCTGACCGCCCGTGTCGGCATGGAAATCGCCGATGATGTTGTCAGAGCCGTCGAGGACCTTGATTTTTACAATGTTGAACGGACTGCTGTCGCTCCATTCCAAACCCGATATGTCGATGATTACTGGCGATCCGGAGAAGTAGGTCTTTCCCGTTCCGAACATTCCTGATATTGTTGCCATAATAATAATGTGTGTTAGATATACATAATCTCCATGGTCACGTTGCCGAGACCCGACTGGTTGTTGACCGTGAACTCCATCTTCCTGATAAAGCCGATGATGTCGCCCACACGCACGCGCTTGGTCTTGTCGATGGCAAGGAACTGTGCCAGTGTCATGCGTACCGTGCGCTTGATGATGCGTGCATTGCGCACCCAATAGCTGTACTCCTTGTAGAACTGGTCGCATAGCCCACGACCACGCAGTTGCTCGTTGGTGATGGGGAGGTATTGGTTTTTCTCTTCGTCCTTCGTGCTGCCTTTCTTGTAGTAGGGGTTGGGCTTTTCCGCACGGAGCTTCAGCGAGATGCGACCGTTGGTATCACCAAAGCCTTCGGCTGAACCGTTGTAGTCCCATAGGGTGCCGTAGCTGTTACAGGTGTCTGGGTGTGCTGTGGATGTGCTGCCAGGAACCACGTCCCATGTGTCGTTGCCTTCATCGTCGTTGGGGTCGGCGGAGTAGTTAACGTGTGAGTCGCTGCCGCTTCCACGCATGATGCCGAGGGTCAGTCCCCAATCGTGGGTCTCTATCGGACAGATACCGTCGTCGTTCGGCTCGAAGTTGTCTTGCAGATAAAGACGGTATCCCTCGTTGATGTGGCCGGTAATTTTGACATTCTTGATAGTAAATGATGATCCGGACAAATCCGTTATGACTTCACCAAAAACATCTTTCACATCAGCTTTTTTGAATTTTAACTCAGGGAATATAGCTTCTACATACATGTCTGAAGAGATTGAAAAAAGTCCCGGCTGCACCACTCCGTCGCTCACCATCTTTATGCTCGAGCCGTTAGGTCCGTGCATGGCATATAGTTTGTCAACGCTATACACTGCATCGGCATCGTCGTAGCTCTTCACGTCAGGACTGGGCCAGTCTAAAAGGTCAGGACGGCGTGGACGCATACTTTCGTCAACAAAGAGAGCAAAGCGTTGAATAGGAGGATAGAGGGCAGCGAGTTGATCAGAATAGAGGACATTTCTGCGCTCATCTTCAAAGTTCACGTCATTCATAATAGCTGGAGCAAAGCCCACGTTTACTGTCTCAATGGTCTCCTCCTCGCCTGTGCAGTCACCGTCCTCGGCGTCCATATAACCCGCATATTCGAATAGCGACGGGTAAAGCTCGTCGTATTTCTTTGCATCCTTGTCCACTTTGATACCATAGGCGTTGCCGTTGTTTGGCGTAACATAACAAGTAGTGTCGAGCGCGGAAATCTTATTCAGCAAATTGGCATACACTGCGTTCAGTCGCCACTTGGAGTAGTCATGCGTGTCGCTATTGTCAATCCATAGCTCGGTCTTGTGGGGCAGCATGTCGGCGAAGCCTTTATAATAAAAGGTGGTGTCATCGCTGTCGCCGTATGTCATTTTGAAGCCACGGATGAAGTTCTCCGTTTTGGTTTCCTCGATGATGTCGCAGTTGATGGTTTGTATATCTTTGCTGCGAAAGATATTGCGCAACAGCACCACGCGCACCCGTTTGTAGTTGTCGTCGAACAACAGGCGCATGCCGAAGCCATTCTTCAGCGCGTCAATCACTTCCGAGATGTCAACGTTTGGAAAGCACTCACTCGACGCCATCGCTTTATGGAGCAGCAGATTTTTCTGTATCGAACGGTTACTGCCATACCCCTCTTTGTCGCTGTAACCATCGTAGTAGGCACGTACGACTTTGCTCATACCTGCCACCGATTTTACTTTTATTGTAATGCTTTGGATGTTGCCTAACTTGGAGAATATCTCCTCGTTGCCCTGCGTGAACGCCTCGCATTTGAACCCGCAGTCCTCAATCTTTGCAATGGTTTTGGGGCCGTTCCATCGCTTTGTCTTGCTGTCGTACTGCTCATCCTTTAGTTCGCCCATGTATTCTGATACAAGTGGACCTTTATCATCGAACTTATACCTGCCGTAGGTGAGGTCGGCTTTGCTCGGGTCGCGGAGATACTGTATCTCTTTGTAGGCACAGTTAGTATTGACAAAAAACAGCCGACGCAAGTCCTCTACGTCCATCATCTGATTTTCCTCGATATGGATTCCGAGGTGTTTCATCAGTGCCTTCAGCCAATAGATTACATAGAAGTTTGGTGCTGAGTTTACACGGTTGGCAGGCATTACCTCGTATCCACGTTCTGCCGACGGAGAGGAAGAATAGTCATCGTGGGTATATTTCTTGCCATTTTCTTCCGTAGTCACGGTGTAGCCGTATTTCTGGTAACAGAGTGCGATGTTGCAGTATGGGTGGTTGTCGTCGTAGGGCGTATCGGTATTGATGCAGTCGATGGTCTCGTCTTTCCCTGTTAGGGTGTTGTAGAACGTTCCCTTTGGGAATACCATACGCGGATAGGGCTGTACAGATGTGCCGTCGGATTCTCCGTCGCTGATGAAATAGGTGAGTCTGGAATCCTCGTCGGCAATCAAGGCAGGGTGTACGTCGTGGGTAAGGTCGGCAGAGGCATACACAGGCATAAGATGTTGTGTTACCCTAAACATGGCGGTAGCACTCAGCTCTACCTGTGCGCTCGTCCACCTCTTCCTCCACAGCGCCATACCTATCTGCACGTCGCTCATCATCGGTACCTGGTTGGCCTTGCCGCCCTCGATAAGTTCCTCAAACGTCTTCTGACCACTCTCGAAGGTCACATCGACATTGCCGTCCTCGTCCACGTCCACCTCGTCGTCGAGTTTCAGATAGCCGAGGTATAGGGGCAATCCATCGACCCAAATACGCGCCCTACGACCGTTGAGCTGCTCATGCAAACGGCTTCCGTGAATGTCGCCACTCGTACCGAAGATGTCGGCATTGGCTCCTACGTTCAGCGTGAATGCATGGCTCCATACGTCGCCGCTGGCGAAAATCTCACTCGTGTCGGTAATGGTAATGCTGGTGTCTTCGGGCAGGTTGGCGCACTTGCTGCCACTGCCCGTTAAATCGAATATTTCAAGTGAAAGATGCTCCATAATTGTATTGTTTTCTATTACAAAGTTAGGCTCTTGTTAGTGCCTTATCAAGGGCATTGCCCTTGATTTCATTGGCTGATTGTGTTAACTTGCAGACAAAAAAGTAAAATTGCAATGGAACGTACCTCTCCATCTCACTATATAGCGCCCGGCGCAATCTCTGTAACGCCTAATGCCAACGGATCGGCAAGTGACCTTGCCGTGTACCTGGTGAAGGGTGCCAAGATTCTTGTGTACAGCATGGGTATCACGGCTTTAGGATGGAACGACTCCGCCTATCGTCAGTGGACGTTGACAGGTCGCAACCGACGGTTGACTGATGATACTAAGCCTTACACCATCTATGCCCGTCTGTCGAAATCTTCTTATTCGGACGGCTATCTCATCTTCGCACCAAAAGTAGCGGATGGAGACAACTGGCTCGACAAGTACGCATACGTCACCATCAAGGGACTGGCTGCGGGTACGGCCAACCAGAATAACAGCAACTATTGGTATGTGAAGCTCGGAGAGGTGAGCCTGCCTGTAGATGGAAAGCGTGCCGTGACGCTCGACACGGGTATCCTCGGTACCGACCAGTTCAATTCGGAGTGGAACCTCGACCCCGATGACATGCCGCTGCGGGTGGAATTGACTTCTGCCATCGACGGAGTGGATGCAGGCGACAAGCCATACGTGAAGTGGGGTAAGGAGCTTATATTGTCAGCCAAACTCTTGGAGGGCTGGACAAATGCCGACGTGGAGCGCTTCCATCACTGGACCATCCAGCGCAACACCGGCAACGCTTCCGCAGATACCGCATGGAATTTTCCGACTGCTGACAGCTATGCCGAGCATCCTTCTACTGGTCGTGAGGTACTAAACGGAAATATTGCGCTCAGTCACGCCCGTGGCGAGGGCGATATGTTCGGAGGTGCCGTATCGTCGCTATGGACGGTCATCGCCTGGGGATTGAAAGAGAATGATACTTCTTCATCTTCATCATCATCGTCTTCTGAAAGTTCAAGTGCATCATCAAGTGCATCATCAAGTGCATCGTCAAGCGCATCGTCGGGTGCGTCCAGTTCCTCGTCCCTTCCTGAATATGTGGAAAAGTACGAGATGTTGGCGCAAGGTACGATAAATATTCTTGCCGAGACCGCAGAGCAGTATGCTTTGGAGTTGTCGGTCAACATGGTCAACTACGACCCGACAACCGACATCTATAACCCATCGGAAGGTATTGACGTGATGGTGCGTGCCACCGACCAAAAAGGTGAGGTGTTCAAGATGACCAAGGCGCAGTTGTTCGCGGCGTCGTTGGCCGTGCAGTTCAGCGTGGCTGCGCTCGACCAATGGAACATGTGTGTATTCGACGGTGCCGACGATGCCGTAGCAAAAGCCAACATTCCAACCGAGGCGTTCCATTTGCAGAAACCTGTCAACGTGCGTATCGTAAAGGTGGCGACGTCGGATTCTTCATTGAGCAGTTCATCAGCCAAGACCACTACCTACACTGAGCTTTACCGCACCCCCATCGCCTTTGTGCGCAACGGAGAGGACTCTAAGGATCGTGAGTGGATTTTCCTGCGCAGCCAGTCAGCTGTCTCATTTTCTTCCGACGCTTCCGATACCACCAAACCGCTCATCCCTTCGCTCATCTCCAAGGGTGAGGTGAAGCCGGAGGAAGCCGCAGAGGGTGCTGACAGCAATAAGAATCAGGATGGCTGGGTGCCGGAAGGTTGGTGGGATGAAGCTCAGGGCACTAACGACTCCTACCACTACGAATATTCCGCCTATCGTGACTATATAAAAGAGGCTGCCGTTGTCTCCTCGTCATCGGGCAACTCTTCCTCTTCCGCTGATGCCGTCAGCCGTGGCGGTCATTGGGGCGACTTCTCCACGCCGCGCATCTGGAGCTACTATGCCGAGGATGCCGTCAACTACCGTTGCCGCTGGACATTGGCAGGCGTGGAGGTATATCAGTTGAAGTGTGCTTATACAGGTGCTTTCCGAGGCACACTCCCCCTTGTGGCCACATTGATGAAGCGCGTAGGCAACGGTCAGGAGCAGGAGGTGACTGGCAAAGCTGTCATTGTCTTGTCGTGCGATGGTATCGACTTCTCTAAGACGTTCAATGCCGACAGTCCTACTTTCTCCGTCGATGCCGGCAATGCCGACACAAAAGACTTCATCCAGTATCTCAACAACGTAGCCCTCAACGGTCTCTCTGCTGTCTTCACAGTCAACGGCGAGGCTCACACCTTCTCAATCCCCGTGATAAGAGAGGCTGACGAGGACAGCGTGAAGGACACGGTGAATAAGTATGGCAGCAAGATATATCTTTCCAAGGTCAAAGATGACACGGCGAAAGGGAAGATAACGTTCGAGAAGGGCATACTGGTCCACTCCCTTGCCAAGATTGCGGCAGCTATTGTCGCTCAGATAGGCTCGGAGAAGTTTGTTGACGGTTTTTTCGGTGAGGGTTTTCAAATATGGCAGATGGAAGAATCGGCCGACTGGAGCATGACGATAGACCGCCTGACAGTGCGTAAATTTATGACCGTGTACGATCAGATTATTGCCAAGATTAGGGCGGTAGGCGGTCAGCTGGTTGTGTCTGCTGGGAACGGCAAGATAAAGACCGTTGAAACTGACGAGAGCGGGGAAAACTACCTTATCAAGTTCGAGGACACGAACACATTTGCTGATGGCGACCTGATGCGCTGCCAAGTGTGGACGGGTTCGGGCATCAAATACTACTGGGTACGTATTTCCTCTTCTGACATGGACACCATAACTGTGCCTATCTCAGAATTTGATGGGGTGCAGCCGGAAGAGGGCGATGAGTGCGTGCTTATGGGTAACACCGATAACCCGTTGCGTCAAAACCTTATCAGCATCTCTGCCACCGAGGACGGACAACCGCGCATCGACGTGATGAACGGTATAAGCGAGAAGAACTTTAACAATTGTCTTCGTATAAGGTTGGGCAACCTTGACGGCATACAGGATTCTTGGTTTCCGCCCGATAACCAGCCTCACGGAGATGGCCTATACGCCGATAACGCATATCTGCGGGGCACGTTCCTGCTCTCCACAGGTGAGGATATTAAGACGAAGTTCAGGATTATGGAGGGATTGATACAGTCCTCCATTGAGGGCGTGCGCAATGACTTCATGCAGGACAAGGGATTCCTGAATAACCCCACATTCTATGACGGTCTTAACCATTGGACGACGCAAAACGATACTGTATTTTTCCTATTCGGCAATAAGTGGATTTGGGCAAATAATAACCTTCTTTCTCGCAAAGGCGACAGCGCATCTATCGTTCTCGACGAGGGGAAAAGGGTTGTCCTTATCAAAAACAAGTCCATCGTTCAGAAGTTGTCGGATTATCGTTCGCTCCCATCTATCGGCACAAATTCCGATGGAAAAAAAGAACCTATTGCGGTCTATCTGTCATTCTTTTACAAGGTGCGCAGAAAAGGTACGCTCACGATAGAGTTCAAGAATGTCAATAATGAGGGCTTTATCGAGTATGAGCCATTCAGATATGAGAAGGAACTTGACCCTACTGACGCATATCAGCAGTTCACCATGTCGGGCTTGTGGAACGGCACGGGCGACTTCTCCCTCTCGTTCTTGGGTGAGATATATGTGTATATGCTTGTACTCAGCGAGGATGAGATAGAAAGTCTTACATATAAGTACCGCACATTGTTTGAGCAGTCTGAGAAACTTGTAAAGATTGCCGCGCAGAACTTTGATAAAGATGGTAATGTTCTGCAAGAGAGCGGTATCATGGTTAAGCCCGAAGGCAGCGGTATCTATGTTGTAGACAAGAACGGCGTTGGCGGCTTTATCGGCGTGAGTGTAGAGGAGGATGACGGCAATGGAGGAAAGAAGTCGGTGATAAAGCTCACAGCTAATGATATAATCTTAGAGGGCGCGGTAACAGCAAACGGCAACTTCAAGATATTGGAAGACGGTAGTATTGAGGCGAAGAATGGTTCATTTGAAGGCACAGTAAATGCGACTGATGGCACATTTAAGGGACGCATAGAGGCCGTTAGTGGCAAGTTCCTCGGACGGAAAGACGGTTATGAACTGTGTGTTGACGGCGACAACAGGAATATCATAATAAGTGGTCCAGATAATGTAATGAGCTTAGAAGACTTTTCGCCAAGACCGGGAAGCAAGACTTATAATTATATCACCATCGGAAACTATATTCATACGGCGGAAAGCGCCAACGAAAGTCTTATTGCGCCACAAATGATATTTAGGGCACCTTTAGGACTGATTGGTAATGAAGAAGACAATTTCTATGTGAAAATAGACCCTTGGAATGGTTTGGTTATTGGAACCCATAATACAAAATTCGGAACGGCTACTCCAGGTAATGATGATACAGACCAACCCATAACTATTTTGAGCCGAGGGTATCTTTATATGGACGATGCAATATTAATACTGAAGAATTTACCTGACAACAAAACCATTTGTGATGTTGGTCAGGTATACAGAGACGGTAACACACTTAAAATAAAAATATAATGAGTAATATTGACTTTCAACATTTCAAGGTGTACGCTTCAATCAGCCGCAAGGCGGTACATACGGTGGATGCGAGGGAGGACTTTGCAGACATGATTTACAACAACGTAAACGGCATACGCGCCCATGCCCTTGCATTGAAGATATACAAGAGCGAGGGCAAGACTGAATACAGCGACGATGAAATCAAATTGATACAAGCCGTTGCGGAAAAGATGTGCGTACCGGGCTTCATCGACGGCCTTAACGAACAACTAACTGAAAATACTGGAGGATAGAATTATGACAGACGAAGAGAAGAATGCTCTCAAACAAGAGATTATTGACGACCTCAAGAACGAGAGTACGGATATTACCGAACTGGAATCTACTACCTCGCTCGACGGGCTTACCTCGCTCCCTGCGATGCAAGGTGGTAAGATGGTGCTTGCACCTATTGGCGCACTCGCGCAGCCTGCTATCGACGCGGCGGCAACAGCAAATACGGCGGCAAGCAACGCGTGTGCCGCGGCAGAAGGTGCTAATGCCGCGAAAGATGCAGCAAACACTGCTGCTTCCGAAGCAAATGCGTCAAAAGATGCGGCAAGAACGGCGGCTGAGAATGCTAATGCGGCGGCTGAGAATGCAAACAAGATAGTTGGTGGTATTATGCCGCAAGTTGTATTGTCTGAAGCCGAGTATAGAAATTTAGCTGTTAAAGACCCAAAAATAATCTATATGATATATGAGGAGGGATAGCTTATGATTATTAATAATGAGAATGATATTATCTCTATTATACAGAACGGTAGAGATATTATAGAGACTCGTGTCGGATTAGAGCTCGTGTGGCAGGCAGGCAACTTCCTTACTTCCGACGGCGGTATATTTCAGACCTCTGACGGCGATACATTTAACGTTAAAAACACATAACTATGGCAAGATATACAAGTAAATATACAGGTGCGGAGATAGATAAGCGACTGGCCGATGTCGACACATTGAATACCGAAATCGAGAAAATTAAGAAACAGTTCGGCGACAAAGCAGGCTATATAGCCTTGCTTAACTCAGACACCACAACAAATATCGCTTCGGTGGGGTTGTTCGCATCTAACGAGACATACACCCAATGGAAGAACGACCCTGACAACAACGGTGATTTGCTGTTGTCGAACGTGGACATTCCTATGGGTACCGGCGGCGGCAGTACCGAGGCTTCGTATATCGTGAAGCTCGTGAATATGGGAGACAAGGCTATCACAGCCATTAAGCCGTCTGACCTCGTGGCAAAGATACGCTTCACCTCGCAACTCTACGATCCAAGCGACGGCAGCACTACCGACACAGACGAGGAGGCAACGCTCACCATTGAGACGCGTATACAGGGTGCGGAAAGCTGGACAGCGGCCGCTACGATGGATATAGCCTCGCAGCCTACATCGGACGCAGGCGCATACACAACTATCGATATATCGCCATACATAAAGAGCGGAACGCAGTCTATACGCTTTATCGCCGTGGGTAAATCGTCCGAGAAGAAGACTACCTATGTTAATATGACCGTTACAAAGACTGATATTGCCGTAACGTTCAATACCCAATGGCAAAATCCTTTCCTTTACCGTGCGGCCGCGTCTACTATCAGCATCCCGTTGCGCATCACGGGAAATATCAATAAGACACTGCATTTGCGCGTTACCTCGGTCAAGGAGGGCGTGAACTATTCTAAGGAATATGAGTATTCAATAGGCACTACTACATACACTGAGACATCATACTCTGCGCAGATAGACCATCCGCGCGGTCATGGGCTGTATAACATAGAGGCGTGGATAACGAGCGGCGACAGCGTAAGCACCACACCCGTATCTCAGCAGATAATGTGTCGTTTGGATGGCGACACTACACCACTTCTCGCTATCAATAACATCGGTGTGTTCCAGAACTGGAGCAATGTGTCGGCGTTCGATTATGCTATCTATAATCCTAATGCGGACACAACGAACATAGACTTCGCGCTCACGGCAGTTGAGAGTGGAGGTACAATCTTTAGCGAAGCAGTGCAGAACGTAAAGAACGGCGAGGTTAATTCCCTTGTGTTTGATTTGGAGGTCGAGACTGCAAGCAACGAGAACTTCGCGGCTCTTATGTCGTTCATGTCTAACGGCGCAGCCTTGCGCGATAATCTGCGTGTCATTATAGACAACACTGAGAACTTCGCTCCTACTGCGGGCGCAGACTTTCATCTTAATCCGAAAGTACGCAACAACACCGAGAGCAATCCAGGAACAATCATAAACTCGGTAAACGGTCAGACGGTAAAGAGTACCTTTGAGGGTTTGTCGTTTATATCTGACGGATGGGTTCTCGACAAAGAAACGAATTCCCGTTGTCTGCGTGTTCTCGACGGCTCTAAGGTAGCCATCAACTACGACGCATATTCTGATACCACGGGCGACGATGGCCTTACCATTGAGATAGACTTCGCCACGCGCAACGTTACCGATGAGAACGGCACGCTGTTTCAGATGGGTACGGCACAGGAGGGCGAACTGCCTGTGGGTTTCTGGCTCAAGGCACAGGAGGGTTGCTTTATGACCCTTAACGCCCGTAATGAGAGTGTTCAGAACTTCCCTTACAGCCACGACAAGCGCACGCACATGATGGTGAACATAGTGCCTAACCTCTACGGCGAGGGGCTGAACTATGTGCGTGTATTTATTAACGGCGGTATCAGGCGCGAGTTCCTTTATCGTGATAACGATAGTTTTTGGCAGACGGTGGACGGCACGAAAAAGACGGGCGGCATCCTTATCGCTCCGCAGGGCGCGGATATAGACATCTACGGTTTGCGTATCTACAAGAAGCCTATCTCGGCTAATGAGATAAGACAGAACTGCACATCGGCTTTCCCTACTATTGAGGAGAAGAAAGCCTTTAAGGAGAAGAATGACATCCTCGGCGATAACGGCCTTATTGACTACGAGAAGACTAAGCAGAAGTACAACACTATCCTCTATAAGGGCGTCGTACCGTCGTTATCTCGCCCTGACGCTACCCGTGGCGATATTATCATTCATAAGCCGGGAGACCCTGCACATTCAGGAATACTGTACAATATGGACCGCAAGGGGCAGGGTTCAACGTCGAGGAGGTACTGGGATTGGAATACTCAGTCAGACTTCAAGGCTGCGGATTCCCGTTGGGTGGATGAGAACGGCGTAGACCACGGTAAATGTTATCAGATCGCCGACGGGCTGCCTATGGCTAAGAAGCTCGTAGACAAGCGCAACTGGGCATCATCCATGCAGTCGCACAAAATGGGCGCGACACGCTTGTATAATGACGTGTATCAGGAGGTTGTCGGAAAGAACGAGATTACCTCTACGCCGGGCTATGAGAACTGCCGTGTGGCTGTATATGAGGAGCCGTTCCTCGTGTTCCAGCAGGAAAGTGAAGACCAAGAGCCTGTATTCATCGGTATGGGTACATTCGGGCCCGGTAAGGCAGATAAACCTACGTTCGGAGCAGGCGCAAGCGACGATATGCTGATGATTGAGGGTTCGGACAACAACCCGCGACTAACGAAACACCAAGTGCCGTGGATAGATGGCATCGTGCATTATGACGAGGACGAGGAGGGTTATATATATGGCGGTATTACTTGTTGGGACTACGACATGGGCAACCGCAATACCATCACTCGCTTCATTGATGCGTTTAACTTCGTCTACGAGCATAGCAAGAGAATAAAGCCGTTCAACGGCACACTATCTCAATTAAAGGCAGCTAAAGACCTCGATATTAGCTATTGTTATTGGGTAACGAAGGCGGAAGAGGGTTCAGCGAAGTACGACCTCTATGTGTATGACGAGGTAGAAAAGGATTGGCTTCCGGGCGGAACGTCGCTGAATGAGGACGGCACACACAAGACGTTCAACGTTAAGGAACAACTGAAATCTCTGCTCGGTAACGACTTCACGAACCACGAGACCTATCTCGAATGGGACAAGGTGAACGAGGACTTTATCAAGGCTCGTAAGGTGTTGTTCAAAGAGAACTTCGGCAAGTTCTTCCACCCGAAGGATATTATGTTCTTTATGTGCATGATGATGTTGCTCGGTGCAACGGATAACCGCGCGAAGAACACTTATCTGTGGGTATTCAACAACACCGCCCTCATCCGTGCGTTCCAAGACGACCTCGATTCAATCTTCGCGATTGATAATCAGGGTAAGTTCAACAAGCCGTACTGGGTTGAGGAACACGACTATGACAAGATACTTCACAAATACTTTTGGAACGGCGAAGATAACGCACTCTACAACATGATTGAAGACTGTTACCCGACGGAACTAAAGACTACGATGAACGAAATCCTCACCGCCATGTCGAAGCTCGGAGGCGGCTCTCTTATGGGTTGTTGGGAGAAATACTTCTTCTCCACGACGCAGTATTTCCCCGCTGTGGCGTACAATGAGTTCGCGCGTATCGGCTATGAGCACGCTCAGAAGAAGATGGAGGATGGAGAATACAACAACGACACGCAGCCTATCACTCAGTCGCTCGGCTCACAGGAGGAGGGCGAAAGGCAGTGGCTTGAGGACAGAACGATGTATATCAGCTCTTACTGCGGTTTTGGAGAGTTCGCTTCCACCTCTAACTCAAACAAGATTATAGCGCGCTCTACCGAACAGATGGATGTTAAAATGCCGTTCACAGCGGCGATGTGGATGTATCCGGTTGTAACACTCGGCCAGACCACCGTATTGAGCGGTCAACGAGTGAAAGCGGGAGAATCACTCACGGCAAACTTCCGAACGGACGGCAACACGCAGTACGCACTGTATGGCGTGGACTACATGAGTGATATAGGCACATGGTATGACAAGCCCGCGAACGAGGGTATCACATTTATGGGTAAGCGTGTTAAAGAGCTTCTTGTGGGTAACGACGACGTGAACGCAATCCACATGAAGATTACGAGCATCAATGTGGCCGCGATGACCTCACTGCGCACTCTCGATGTTCACAATATAACTACGTTGGCCGGCTCTCTCGACCTCAGCAAGAATGGCCGTCTTGTGTCGGTGGATGCGCGAGGCACGAATATTACGGAGGTAGTGCTGCCGAAGCAGGAGTTCTTAACCTCGGTAAAATTACCGGGAACAATCACAGGCTTGGAACTCGACGGACAGAGAAAGCTCTCTGCGCTCTCCGTGGCAGACTACTCTAAGCTGCAACGGTTCAGTATCAATCAGGCTACCTGCCCTCAGCTCGATTCTTATTCGTTCATCTCCCTGTTGCAGTCTGCTACCAACGTCCGCGGTAATCTGACATTCGCGAATGTGTATTGGGAGAACGTTAAGGCGAGCGACATCACATGGTTGCTCGACATGAACGCTAAGGTATCGGGAAGGATAGTCCTTGCATCCGCCGAGAAGATAGACGCGACGATGAAGATGCGCATGGTAGGTGCGTGGGGTAACGTGGACGACGAGGAGAACGCCTTGTATATATCGTATAATAAGGTTGCCATCACGTCGGCTAAGCTCAGCGGAAAGACATATTTCGCTGAAGAAGGTACGTACTCGTTAAAGCTCACTACAATGCCTACGGGCGGCAATGACATTATCGGCATATCATGGCAGATGAGCAGCAACAGCTTCGCCTCGATAGACAGCAAGACGGGTGCGATAACGGTGAACGAGGTAGGCAGTAAGGAGAATGACGACAAGGCAACGGTTACAGCGACTATCAGCCTGAGTAGTGATAAGGTCATCACCTCGTCAGTGGATGTTCACTTCTATAAGTACGAGTGTCAGCTTGGCGATTATCTCTTTGCCGACGGTACATACGGCCATGAGTTGGGAGACAGCGAGGTCTCGCCTGTGGGTGTGGTGTTCTACCTCGAACCGATATATAGGCGTTATGCTTTGGCCGTGGCTCTTAATGATTACGGCAGCCGTGTATGGGGGTTGTATAACTCAACAGACGGAAACAACGGTATGGCAGGGATAACGCTCGGCGACGACCCGAACTATAACGTCTATGACGTGTCGATGCTCGACAACTATACGCAAAGTTATCAGGTTAATGATTCAACGATGCTTGATGCTGATGCTACCGACAATGACGGGTTCAAGGTCTACCCGAAGCTCACGACTATCGGAGACATAGGTTTTGTCGAGATTACCGATACGATGTATAACCGTCAGGGATTAGGTGTTTATATGGAACGCGCGGGTCTTAGTGTAGGCGACATGGTCTCGGAGGGACAGTTAAAAACTTTCCGAATAATGAAGCACCGCGATAAGATATTGGCAGACTCTAATATCAACCTACCTATCCCTGCTGCGGAGGACGGTATGACTGAGGCCGAGAGCCTTGCGCAGTGTATCAGCAGCGTATTGGCTTCGCACAACAATCAGCAGAAGTATCAACAGTACTACTACCCGGCCGCATCGTATTGCTACGCTTACGAGCCGCTTGTAAGGGCTGGCGAGGAGCTTGCGGACAGCCTCAAGGCAAACAACTGGTTCTTGGCTTCTATGGGCGAATGGTCGCGTCTGTCGTTCTATCAGCGGCATGGCACGAGCGATGCCGACGAGTACGCTATCTTCTCCAACGCGTTCAATGACGGTAAATTTGCGCCGCTTACTAATAATTGGTTTTGGTCGTCTGCGGAGAACAGCGCGACCTATGCGTGGTATATCTATCCGCAGTCGGGGCAGGTCAACTTCTACGGCAAGTGCTACGCGTCTGTTGTTAGGCCGGTCGTCGCATTCAGGCTGTAAAGCCTGTTCCTTTTAACAGGGACGGCCTTTCGCCGTCCCGTAAGGGGAGAGCGCAAGGAAGAAAAGCATATCACTGCCTCGGCGTTTTGCGCCGAGGTGATTAAAAGTAAATAGGTACACTGCGAAGCTCGTTCATCGAGCTTGCAAAGACAAGCAAAATAGGCAAATGACGAAACAATCAAAGCCGAGATATACGGCACGTCAGACATCCATCTATCGAATGACGGAAGGACTACTCGGAACGCTGATGACAATGACAGAGCGCATCCCTAAGCATTCCTGCGGCGTACAGGTCGCAGGCGCAAGGGCTGTGAATGAAGTTCTTGATGTGTTGTCGGACGTCGAGTTCGCCGTCCGTGAGCAAAATCCATCGGCACGGCTTGAGTACATAGCAACAATCATACACTCTATGACGATAGTGAAGACTATTTGCCGAGAACTGTATGATTACTCTCGCAAGGAACGAAGCGAGACTATCACAAACGACAAAGGCGAGCAGACCACAAGGAAAGTTCCGCGCTTCGGTCGTGTGATTAGCCATGTGCAGTACGTGCATCTGCTTGAGGTCTTCTCAAAGTTGGGGATGGAGATTGGACGGTGGCAAAACGTTACATCCAAGAAGATTGTCGCTAATAACGCTAATACTTGATAATTACGATTATAGAGTATGATTGATTCTTATATATTGAATGGGTGCGCCACAAGCTCAAGGCTTGTTAAGACTAAGTTAGTGCGCATTTTACTGTCGTCTGCGGAGAACAGCGCGACCAATGCGTGGAATATCAATCCGCAGTCGGGGCAGGTCAACAACAACAACAAGTACAACGCGTATGTTGTTAGGCCGGTCGTCGCTCTCGATGAGAAAAGAATCAACGGATGGATGATTGCTTACGCATCTTGTCTGAGTAATAAGATGACGAGTTCGCAGTGTACTCTCTATCGCATTAACGATACAGACTTGCTTAACATCATGCAGGAGTGTGAGGAACGCAGATATACGCCGAGTACGAGTATATGTTTCTGTGTTACCGTTCCGAAGATACGGGAGATATTCGCAGCCGCATTCCGGGACAGGATAGTGCAGCACTGGATATGCCTTCGCATAGAGCCGCTATTCGAGGAACTTTTCATGTCACAGGGAAATGTTAGCTGGAATTGTCGTAAGAACTGCGGAACACAGAAAGCGGCACTCGCATTACGGCGCGATATTATCGAGGTGTCGGAGAACTACACTCGTGAGGCGTGGGTGGGCCGCTTCGATATTGTGTCATTCTTTATGAATATCGATATTCGCATATTAGAGCAGCTTGTGGTGATCTTCATAAACGAGAAGTATCACGGTTCTGATAAAGACTTGCTCCTCTATCTGCTCGTAACAACGATACGGCACAGACCGCAATATAACTGCGAGAGACGCGGAGATATGACCTTGTGGGATAGGATGGCTAAAGGAAAGTCGCTGTTTGATGCTGATTGGTATCGAGGTATGCCGATAGGCAATATCACGTCGCAACTGTTGGCTAACTTCTATATGTCGTTCATAGACGGGGATATGGCGGCTCTCTGTATGCCTATCGGTGCGAGGTATGAGCGGTTTGTGGATGACTTTGTATTTGTCTGTCGGACTAAGGAGCAGGTACTGATGTTACGCGACAAGGCACGCGCATTACTCGGTGAGCGTCTTAACCTGTCCATGCACGAAGATAAACAGTACATTCAAGATGTTACCAAAGGCATTTACTTCGTGGGAACGGTTATAAAGATGCAGAGGATGTATCTCTCCAACCGTACCGTGGGCGGTATGTGCCGGAAGCTGCGCGAACTGCAAAGGGTTCTCTCAGACATTGAGCGCAAGGGGTTCTTCTCCTTAGGTGATGCATACACCCTCGCGCATTATCAGTCGAGCCTTAACAGTTACCTCGGCTTTATGCACGGGAAGAATACATACGCCATACGCAGAAAGGCGTTCAGTCTTCACTGCCCTTTGTTCTTTAATTACTTCTATATGGATGGGAGGTATGAGGTGGTGAGAGTTCGCAAAGAATATAGTTTGAGATTGCAATTATTAAAACAGGAATATTATGGATACAATTAATGAGAATCAGGACGTGGTTGTTAACAATGACCTCGGGCGTAAGAAAGTTACTATCAGGGTTGAGAAAGGCGGCGACAGCACGGTTGAGCTGGAAACGGGCGTGTGGAACTACGGCGCGATAGTGTCGGCGTTGGTACGCGCGAAGTATTCGGCGGACGACATCGAGGCGATAACCAACAATAATATCGCGCTCCTTACCATGCCGTCGGAGGTATCTTCCGCTGCGAGTGAGGAGGATAGAGAAGAAAAACTCGCGGAGTTCTGGAAAATGCAGGAGTGGAGAAGCAAGTGTAAGGAACGCGCGAAAGAGCTGATTGCGATTGGTAAATCTATCGGACTTGCTGATGAAGAATGACTTTAAGCCTTTACAACGGCTGCAAGACGGCAGTTGGCTGGTTACGTTTTCTCTCAATCATCGTGATGCGGACACGGGCGAGCTAAAGCCTCGAATGCACCAGGTGGCGTTTACAAGTAAACCTACAATTGAGGATGATTGTCCTTATCGTTGTGCTGATAGTGGCAGATTTCCTGGTTTGGGCTGAGCGAGAGCTTTTTCATGCACGAGGAGTTCAGATTTTCACGCGCAGGACGGTTGGAAACTGAAAGATAGTATTGACATTAATAAATACAAAGTAGAATGAGAAAAATGAACAAGCGAGATTACATAGGTTGCGTGGCATGGCTCGTGATCATATAACTTATCAAAAACTTAATAAATCAAACAAAAAAAATAATGGAAGTATTTAAATTTATCCTACAGGCCGCTCCGACCACATCAGAAGTGGTTGGAGTGGCGAAAGGTATCAGTGACTTCGGCATGACGGTCATTGCTGCCGCCTTCTTCGTGGTGTTGTCCGCCACCTTGATGGTGTCCTGTTTTCAGTGGTTCAAGAACCTTGTGAACGGCATGGTGGAGTCACAGAAAAAGTCGATGGAAGAATTGCTGGCTGAGACGAGGGCACAGAATGTCGCCCTGACGGACATTGCCGAAGGTTTGCGACCTGAGACACAGTTACGGATTCGTAATCTCACCGGCATTGCTTTTGACCTGTCCATCGAAAAGGTCTGCCGACTCATCAAGCGAGTGAGGACAGAGAACCACATTGCAGACCACGATGCCACGCGCATCAAGATTCGCAAGTCGCTGAGGGTTATCCATGACGACCGCAACTCTAAGTTTGACACGTTTACCTACAAGGGTAAGGCTCTGTCGGGTTACTGCGACGAGGGATGGATTGAGCAGGTGGCGAAGGTGGTAGAGTCTGAGATATACCATGTAGACGGTCAGAACAACGCAAGAGCCTTCTCTAACGTTTCCCTCGCCTACGACAATATCAAGACGGAGTTTTATGCGAAGATGAAAGACTGATTATTAATAACTTACGGTTTGCTCACGACATATATGCCATGAGCAAACCATTGAAAAATTAACACGACATGAAATCATCAGAGATACTAATCAAGAAGATAGCAGAATACGAGGGGATGAGACTCGAATCGTATCTTTGCCCTGCAAAGAAATGGACCATCGGTTTCGGACATACGAAAGGGGTGAAACCAGGTCAGAAAATCACAGAGGCACAGGCATGGTTGTTGCTTCGCGGAGACCTGTTGCCATGCGAGCAGTACGTGAACGGTCTTGGAGTGTGCAAGACGCAAGGGAATTTCGATGCCCTTGTTGATTTCGCATATAATGCAGGACAGGGAAAGCTCGCGAGTTCGACTCTTCTGAGGAAGATTCGCGCAGGTGCAAGCGAGAGCGAGATACGCAATGAGTTCTCAAGGTGGGTATACTCCAATGGAGTAAAACTTAATGGACTCGTCAAGCGCAGGCAATGGGAGGCGGACAGGTTTTTCGAAAAGGAGACATAGGCATGATATGTAAACTAAAACAAATAAGTCATGAAAATAGAACAGGGAACAAGCATAGGATGGGCATATATGCTTCTAAGCGTGATGCTCATCGGATTTGCCCTCACGTTGATAGGATGCAAGGGCAAGGAAAATGTCATTGAACGAGTAAGGACTGAGTATGCAGTCAACGAGGTACATGATACCTTGTGGAAGGAACGGCTGGTATACATCATCGACTCGACACGTCATGCAACGTCCGTCCATGAGCGCGACTGTACGGTCGTGAGGCAGGATGCCCAAGGAAACGTCGTAGGAACGGACAGGTGGCACTCTAAGGACACGAACAAGGAACTGTCCCACTCGAAGGAGAAATTCGATTCTGCGGCATATTTCCGCAGTGTTATCGACTCTTTGAGAAGGATAAGGAACGACTCCACAAGAAATACCAGGTATGTGGAGAGAGAATTATCCTTTATGGACAAATTGAAACAGACACTTTGCGGCGCTGCAATGGCAATTGTTATTGTGGCCGCGATAATAATATTCCGCACTTGGTACATGCACAAGTACAAGGAATAGTATAAACACAAAGGGGCGTATCGCAACTGATACGCCCTCTCTGTATCATTATCCCCTGTTAATCGTTAGATTGGCAGGGTTTTTTGTGATCTGCGAAAAGGGGGTGAAACGGCTGATTTGCCCTTGACTTTTGGGTTGTAATGTGCTAACTTTCGGTAAAATATAAACCAAAATCTTATGAGCAAGAAGAGAAATAACAATACCTCAAATCTTGGCGGCATCAATATTCACAAGCCCGCCACGAAATCGGATTTTGACAAGATAAACCGAGACCTGATGTCGCGTGGTTACGTGGCTATTGACGTGCTACGCAAGGGAGACGTGCGTAATGTCAGTCTCGCTATCAACGACGCTGCCAATACCACCGCTACAGATATGGCGGCTGGCATGGGTAGTGGTGCATGGAGTTCGGGACCGTTGGCACGTGTTGCATATAGCTTCTATGGCACCACCAATGCCATTGCGCACCCTGTTGGTTCCGACGGCAAACCGTTGGGCGAGGGCTATGTGAAGTGGGGCGCTGCCGACAATATCCCGTCGGTCATACCTGCATTGGCGAAGTCGAGTCCCTACACGGCAGCACCACTGCGCTATATTGCCGACCTCACCGCAGGTAATGGAGTGCGGCTGATGTACCGCAAGCACGATGGAGGTCTGATAGAGTATAAGGATGCCGGAGACTATCTCCAACAGCGCATCGAGGACATTCAAAAGAATGAGCCAGGAGGCAGCGTCTTGCAGCGTGCGCGGCAGGACTTTGAGGATTGGGATAAGTCGTGGAACGGCTTTGATGCACCTCTCGAGCCTGACGATCCTCACGGAGAGACCATCCATGTGCCGGGTGCTAAGGAGTTTTTAGAGGATAACAACCTCGACCTTCATCTTGCCGAGTGTATGCAGGACAATGTGATGCTCGACATGTACTTTCCTACCGTTGGCTTACAGCGTGGTCGTGCCCGTCAGTGGAGCTATCCGAGCAAGCCGCGTATCATCCGTGTGGATATGTTGCCCGCCCACTCTACCCGATTGGAACTGATGAACGCCAACCGTCATATCAACCATGTGTATTTCAGCGATAGCCTGCGGACGAAAGGGGCAATGGGTGTCACCACGGTTACGGCTGGTGAGAAAGTGGATAATTCGTTCAAGCTCTATCCATGCTGTATGCCACAGCACTTGCTTGCCGACCTCCGCTATATCATCGAATCCAACGACAAGGTACGCATCAAGAACCGCCCAACATGGATTGTGTGTCCTACGTTCTATCCGTCAAATCTGCCATACTATCAACAGCCGTCGTGGTGGAGCGTCTTCACAAGTAAGGCATTCGACTTCTCCGCCACCATTCTCTACGACAAGTATAAGCAGCGGGAGAACAACACGTCTTGGGGCAAGATTATCTATATCTCCCTCGACTACCTCGACCAGATGTTTGCCGACGAGGGTTATCAGGGAAATCCAGAGAAGCAGCAGCAGTTCATCGACGACCTTGATAATTCGGTGGAGGAATTTCTGAAGCACCGTGAGAATAACGGCAAGATGATGCGGCAGTTCATGTGGATAGGCCAGGACGGTAAGGAGCACCGCAACGTGGAGGTGGTGGATGTAAAGGAGACTTCCAACGACCAGGTGAAAGCAGGCAAGGAGGAACTGGAACTTTCTACCTCGCCTATCTTTCTTGCCTTGCAGGTGGATCCCCGTCTTGTAGGTGTGCCGATGGTGGCGGCAAGTAATGGAGGTACCGCCCTGCGTGAGATGCAGCTTCTCAAACAGCAGATGCTCTCCATTCATCAGCGCAGCTATTGCCGATTCCTCGATTCCGTGGCAACATATAATGAGTGGAGCCGTGCCGAGTGGCACATCAAGCAACAGACGCTGACGACCCTCGACAACTCGAAGACAGGCACTGTGGAGACCATAGCAGGTGGCAACGCATAACAACAATCCCATAAACTGACGAGCCATGAAGTATGATATATTTAGACGAAACAGACAAAAGGAGCCGGAGACATCGCAGCCGTTGAAAATCGACGGCGTAGGCGATGCTCCTATGACAATGGAACCCGACAATGCCGAGCTTGCCGCACAAGCGCTATTGGAGATTATGCTGGATAAGCAGAAGCGCAGACGAAAGAAAGCCGATGCTGATGATGCCGACGCTTCCGATAAATATGGCAAATCCGGCAAATCCGACAAAGCCAAAGACACCCTCAAAACCGTGACATATTATCACGAGTTGGCTGACCGCATCCGTCAAGCCTACACATCTTCCCGCCAGCGTACCCTGCGCTTTCTTTGCTATTGTGAACAGCAGTTGCGCAATCAGGACATGCCACTCTTTGGTGCAGGCTCGCTCAACCTCATGCAGGCAGAGTTGTTCAAGCGTATCGACGTGGTGGATCGTGAAGGCGGCGACCTTAAAGCCCGCTGGCAGCACTGTCTGGCGGAAGTGACGCTCAGGCAGATGGAAGCATCAGCAAGGAGCTACGATGAAGAAGATGAAGAAGGAAAGGAGGAATAACCTATGGCACTGATTTCAGAGCAGGTAGAGCGTAGTTGGGCAAACGACAAGTACGGCGAAAATGTAGTGTCGTGGAAGTTCGACTGGCGCCATACACAAATTATTGAATGGATTGAGAAGTTTGCTCAGATCACGGGTTCAAATACCTATGCCGATGTTGAACGACTGAGAGCCAGACGCTCAGGGACTATGAAACGTTCTCTCGCGTGGAAGACATGGGCGGCAAGTGGTGGCGACTCCCAAGTGTTCGAGGCTCAATATATCTATTATTCAAAATTCGTTGAACTTGCCGTTGGCGGTAAGGAGAAATACGACAGCCCTGTGCCTCCTATTCCAAGCAAGCGATGGGGTCCTATCCCTGTCCCTACCCGTAAACGTAAGGGTAAGCCGTTTGTTGTAACAGAGATGCGTAGTCAAGCCGCCAAGTTCACGGCTTTTGCCCGCTCACGTTTCATGTTTGCAGGAACTATCTATATGCTCTATGCTATGGGAAATAATAAGTCCTCCGCTGCCGCCTACAACCGTGCCGTACAATGGGCACTTGAAGACGGAAAAACCATCCGATAAACGATAACAACACAAACACCATATAGTTATGTCACAAAGATACGACATCGTACATATTGACTTCCAAGCCAATGCCCGTGGAGCTAATGCAGCCATTGAGTCCATGCGTCAAGGAGCCGAGAAGTGTAAGCAACAAGTCAAAGACCTTAAAGAACAGTTAGAGAAAGGTAAGAAAGCCAACCTTCCTACTGCCGATATTCAGAAGCTGGAAGACTCGTTGAAAGCCGCACGTAAGGAGTTCCGCCAATGGGATAGTGCTTACAATCAACTCATCAAGGGTATGCGCACATTGGATATTGCTGTCAAAGCATTCAACGATGGTTCGCTTGCCAAGATGAATGCAGCCTTCCAAAAGTCGGCCATTAATGCGGCTAAGTTGCAGAAAACAAGACTCAACCCGGAATCTCAAACCTATAAGAAGGATTCAATCGAGTTGCAGGCTTTGATTGATGCCGCACAACGCAATCTTTCTTCTCTTAACACCGTTGCCAATCAAGTCATCAAAACCGTCCAAAACGGAGGAAAGGTGTCACGCAATGCCGTTACTGAGGAACTGCAACAACAGAAAGAATTACTGTTTGTATTGTCTGAGACCGATAAGGGTTATGCACAAACTCAGCGTCGTGTCGCTATGCTTGACCATATCCTTAAATCCCTCGGTGGCAGCTACGACTATATCCGCCAGAATATATCCGATACTAATAAAGTGTCTGATGAGACCTTGCGCAAGATGTACGACGAGCTGCAGCAGGTCAACAACGCAGGAAAGGTGACACAACAGGTGATGCGTGGAAACGCTACTGCTATGCGTGAAATCCGCAAGGAACAGAACCGTCGTGTGGAAAGCGTTCTCGGTGGCGATCTCGGTAAGCAGAGCGAGGCTGAAATCCGCAATGCCATCGCCAATGCCCGTGAGCTTATCCAGGTCTATGGCACTTCGAGCAAAAAGGCACAGACGCTTGCAGCGCAGATTGTCAATGCCGAGTCGTATTTGAAGACTGTTGGTGTGGAAGCAGTACGTGCTGCCAAGCAACAGGCAGATGCCGTACAACTTGCAGCCGGCAAGTATAAGATGATGCAGGACCGCATCAAGAATATCGGTGCGTTGTCGCAGAGTGCACTGACCGAGACACAGAAGTTCTGGCAGGCGCAGAAGGATGGTGCCACCGTTGGCAGTGCAGCCTATAAGCGTGCCGAGCGTGCGTTGAACGCCATTGCCAAACAACAGCGTGAGCTGACCATCGCCATGTCGCAACGGAGTGCCAGCAAGCTTTCTCGCAAGAATCTCAGCACGCTTTCCGAATCGGAGCTACGGGAGTCCGTCGCTGCCGCCAAGCTACTTGCTGCCAGCATGAAGCCCACTGACAAGGCTTATAAAGACCTTATCGACAATATCATACGTGCCGAAGAGCATATCAAGTCCTTCGGTTTGGAGGGTCAGCGTAGTGCGCACCAGGCTGCGGAGCAGATGAAGGTGATGAACGATCGTATGCTTCATCTTAGCACGCTTTCTGACGGTGCTTTGGAAGAAACCCGCAAGTTCTGGCAGGAGCAGATGAATGGTGCCGAGCGTGGCAGTAAGGCTTATACCGAATTTGAGACAAAGATGCAGGAGGTGGTCAATCGCCAGCAGCAACTTTCCGTGTCGCAAAACAAGCAGACTGCCGCCACCCTGCCCAATTATCAGAATATGGGCGAGGCGGAAATCCGTCGTGCCATCGAAGCAGCACGTGAATATCAGAAGACCTTGAAGATTGACAGCGACGAGTATCGCAACTTGTCTAAGAATATTGTCGATGCCGAAGCCTACGTTCGCAAGTATGGCGTGGAAGCCCAGCGTTCTGCACAAAAGGATATTGAGGTACAGGAGAAGGCTAATGCCGAGCGTCAAAAGGCCATTCAGCTCATGCAAGACCAACTGCAAAATCAAGGCGCGGGTCTCTCCGAGTCGGCTTTGAAAGCACAGCATCAGTATTGGCAGAGACTGATTGACGACCCGAAGACGGCGGCATCGAGTCTGCAAGACTACAAAGAAAACCTCAAAGAGGTTGAGAACCTGCAGAACCAAATGATGGTAACGAAAGGTCAAAATGCTCTTGCTTTCTTCCGTGGCGACACCAGCGATGCTTCTGCCGACCAAATCAAGCAGAATGCAGATGCGCTGAAAACCTATCGCGACTCCCTGCCTCGTCAGACCGATGCCGCCATCATTCAGGAAATTAATGGCTATCTCGCACAGGCTGGTCAGTCGGCAAGTGGTGCAGCCTCGCAGATGATGTCGCTTCGTGACGCTTTCCGTATCGGCTTGCAGGGTACTGCTAATAAGTTTAAGGGTACACCCGAACAGCTCCGTCAGGCAAAACAAGTGTTGGAAGAAACACTGGTTACAACGGAAAAAAGCTCGCATCGGTATGAGCAACTCCGCCGTGCCCTCGATGGCATCGCCCTCGAAGAGAAGCGTGTGGGTGATGTCACCAAGGAGATGCAGGCCGTTCTCGACCAGCCAAAGGGTCGTTCCTTTAATGAGCTGAAGATTGCCGTAGAGGAAGGACGCAAGCAGCTGAACAGCATGAGCCGTACCACCAAGGAGGCGCAAAAAGCCTACGATGAGTTGGCGGCTAAGGTGCGTGCTGCCGATTTGGAGTTGAAGACGTTGCAGAATACGGAGAAAGGAACAACCTCCTCGTTCGAGAAAGCCGTTTCACGACTGAAGACGTATATCACGCTCTACATGGGTACAGCCGTAGCCATACAGAAGTTGAGTACCACGGTGAGCGACTTGATGACGCTCTCCGACAAGATGGGTGAGGTGCGCAAGACGACGGGCTTTACCGCCGAGCAGGTAGGTCGTCTCTCCGACAACCTTACCAAACTCGATACACGCACACCTATTCAGAACTTAATGGGCCTTGCCGCCACTGCCGGTCAGTTGGGTTTGAAGACAGAAGAAGACATACAAGGCTTTACGGAAGCAGCAAACATGATGCTTGTTGCCCTTCCTGAGATGGGACAGGAAGCCGCTACGGAGATGATGAAGATCGCCCTCGCTACTGGCGAGGTGAATAAGATTCAAGACCAGATGAATGATGGTATCATTGAAGGTTCCTCCGCTACCGCCGTTGCCATGGAGAAGATTGGCTCTACCATTGACCGACTGCGTGCCACTACCGCCGCCTCCGCACCGCCTATTGCCGACTTTGTGAAGCGTGTTGGTGCTGTTGGTGCGCAGAGCGGTATTACGGTTGACCAGGTAGCTGCCCTCGGTGCCACTGTTAACTCGTTGGGTATGGGTACTGAGATGGCTGCTACGGTAGTTTCCCGAATGATACCTGCCTTGAAGAACCACGCTTTCGACCTTGCACAAGCCATAGGTGTGACTCCCGACACCATCCGCAACCTCGTTGATGGAGGCAAGGGTATGGAGGTTATCTTGATGATACTTCAGCACATCAAAGACCAGAACCTCAATGCCGATGGTATTGATAAGCTGTTAGGTATTGGCGGTATGGGCGAAATCATGAAGGAACTCGACCAGCGAGGTGCTCGTGCCGGTATTGTCTTTGCCGGATTATCGCAGAACGTCGATGAGTTGCGAAAGAACCTTATCACAGCCAACGAAGCCTACGTCGAAGGTACCGCCATTCAGAATGAGTACAACAAGATGAACGATACCACCGCTGCAAAGTGGGAACGGTTAAAGAACCAGATGGAGGAGTTTTTCGTGAATGATAGCAATCAGAAAATCTTTGGTTATCTGATTGACATGCTCCGCGTATTTGCCAACCTCATTACGATGGATGGTCCTATCGGTACAGCTCTTAGATGGACGGTTATTTATCTCGCGTTGTATAAGGCGAAATGGACGGAAGCTATAGGTTCGGCTATTATGGCGGCTGTTCGCTTTGCTACTTCGCTTAAAGCATCCACGGTAGCTACAAAGGCGCAAGGCATTGCAAATACGTTTACTACCACCTCGACCATTGCTCTCGGTAATGCTCAGGCTGCTGCTGCTGCGAAAACAAATATATTCGCCGCCGCATGGGGTAAACTGAATAAGGTACAAAAAGCCAATGTAATTACGGCTGTTGCGATGGCTGTCGTTGCCCTCGGATGGGCACTCTATGATCATAGCAAAAAGGCAAAAGAAGCGGCTAAACAGCTTGACGTTTTGTCCAACGCTGAGAAGAAAGCCAAGGACGAGAGCGTGAAACAGCGTGCCGAGTTGAAGCGACTATATGATGCCACACAAGACCAAACCAAATCGTTGAAGGAGCGTAAGAAAGCCCTGCATGATATGGTGGGCGACGCTACCTACAACAAGTATTACAAGAATATCTCCACCGAAAGTGAACTGGTGTCTGCCGCTGCCAAGGCATATCATAACCTTGCCGACAAGATTATGGAAGCTGCACGAGCACGCGCTATTGAGTCTGAGGCGCAAAAATTGGCAGAAGAGCGCATCAAACTGGAGGATCAGAAAGCAAACCGCGAAGCATGGCGTAAACAAAATCGCGGCTCTTATAATCGGGAGCGTACCAAATTTAATCAGCGTACACAATATGTCGGCAGTACGACTGGTGGTGCTACCGCAGGTTTCTCCGAAAGTCAAATAGCCACTCGTGGAGCCGCTGCTACCAAGCCTCTTATTGTGACACAGTATGAGAATAACGAGTCGCAAATCAGCAGCATTGACAAGAAAATAGCTCAGATTGATGCCCAGCAAGCTCGATTGAAGAAGCGTGTGAACAACGTGAACATTCCGCTTGACAGCTCCGAGGATAACTATACAAACTCCAACAACAACGGAGGCGGCAATGGTACCAGTGGCACTGGTGGTAGTGCTTCTAATAACAACCCCTGGGGCACCGACGCGGATGCCGCTTCTACCGACTGGAAGAAGATGAATGCCAAGGAGCTTGTGGCACGCCGTAAGCAGATGAACGACTTCGTGAAGGCGTTGCAGGGCGATACGGACGTGAAGAGCGTGCTCGCTGAAGATCCCGCACTGATGAAAGCCATTAGTGAGAAGAAGGTGTCTGAAGATGCCGACTCCGTGATTCGCTGGTACAACACGCAGCGTCTTAAAATTCAGGACGTGCTCCACTCACGCTTCCTCACGAACACTGGTTCGTGGAAAGACCCGGAGAAGAAGAAGCAACACACGCGTTCTGCCGCAAAAATGGTAAAGGATGATATGTCCTATTACATGGATGAACTGGACGCTTATTACACCGAACGGAAGTCGAAGATTGAGGAAGCGATGAGCAACGGTGAGATTACCGAGGCAGAGAGTTGGAAGCGCACCTTGGAGAATGAGCAGGCATGGCGTCAGCGTCGTGCCGAACTGCAAGAGATGTACGCCGGCAAGACGGAGAAAGTTACGGCTGACGAGCAGCAGAAAATATATGATATTCTCTCCCTCCGCACGGGCGACAGCTCCGACATGATAAAGAAAACCATTAGCAGCACATACGGCTTTATCAAGGCTGTGGGTGAGCAAGATGCTGCCGCCATGCACAAAATCCTCGGTAAGCTCGACAAGGACATCGAGAGCGACTTCCTCAAGATGAACAAAGCCGTAAGTAAGCAGGTACAGGCTATGGTGGACATCATCAACAAGGAACGGCCGTTCAACTCGCTCACGGAAAACCTGCAAGCCAATCTGCAAAAGATGGATCTTCTTGTGCCGGAGTTAAACAAGAAGCTGAAGACGATACAAGATGCCGTGGAGCCCGACAAGGACGCAGAGGCGAAGATGAATGATGAAATTCAGCAGCAGACCTACCGCCGTCTGACGTTCCTCTTGGGCAAGGCAGAGAACGCTTATTCCATGACATGGGAGAAGCTCGAAGCCGATATGCGAAAGAATGGCATGGGTTCATGGGCTGACGCCATCCTCGGCAATGAGAATGCCGATACGGCAAAACAGGCTATCATCGCCCAGCTTCATTCTATCTACGACGACGTGCAGAATGCCATCAAGCAAGAAGCGTCGGTGATGAAGAAACAGACGGAGATACAATGGAGCGACGCACTCTTGCCAAATGGTATGAGCATCAAGGATACCTACAACCGTGCTATCTCTGCCATCGGTATTCAGTCCGACAGCACCAGTCGTGCAAACTCGCTCATTAATGCTGGTACCTCCTCGCAGCGTGTGGCGGATCAGTTGGCTATTAAGCAGATGCAAATCCAACTCAACATGCAGGAGCACTACTATAACATTATGCGGAAGATTGGACAGGAGCGCATTGACGACCTTGAACGCCAGAAGAAGGAAGCAGAGTTGGCAGGCGACAAGGAGAAGGCAGCACGACTGGCATACGATGCCGACCATGCACGGGCAAGTCTTAATCTCGCTACCACTGAGGAGCAGGTTGCTCTCGACAAGCAGCGTGCGGATATTATCGCCAGGATGGAGGAAAGCGAGAACCGTCTTTACTCGTCGTTGCGTGAATGGTCGTCGTTGCTTGCAAGTTCCATGCAGAACCTCTTCGAGGCCAACAATACGGGTCTCGGAGAATACTACGATAGCCTTGCCAAAATGCGCCTAACTGGTGAAGGTAGTGCAGGAGGTACGTATGTGGTGATAGATAATTCAGGCACAGAGAATGCTTCTGCCCATTACGAAACACTCGACGGAGAGGAAGCCATGCGTCGTCAGTTGGAAATCGAACAGCAGAACGCTGTGGCAGATGCGTGGAAGAAAGTGATGGACGACATCAACCAGAAAATCAATGACGAGATTACGGACTGGATGAATGCCGCCCTACAGAACCAGGCCATAGATGCCAACACCGCAGCCGTGAATATTAATACCGCAGCCGTGAATGCGTTGTCTGCCCAACTCGGAAGTAACATAACTCAAAGCGGTATCGGCTCGGATATGTCTAACCTCGGCTCTTTCGGAGGTGAAAGCGAGGAAGAGGGCGGCGTGCCGTTCTATCTCAATCCCGAAAGCGGTCAGGTACCTTCTTCTGACTATCAGATGACTGACGGGAACGGAGAGCCTTTCAAACCCGACTGGCAGATGTCGGCGGATGAATTGGCGGAAAAAGGCTCTAATTGGGCTGCATACTACGACATGAAGACGCAAGCCAGCAACGACTCGACGCAAGTCGTTGTCTCAAACGCCAAGAAAGAGGCTTTGGCTGTGAAGACGTCCAGCAATCAGCAGCAGACAAGTACGCAGAGTATGTTCGCTAAAATGGCACAAGCCGCCAACTTATACGGCATTGCCTATCAGACAATGAGCAACGACAATCTCAGCACTTCACAGAAGTTTGAGTTGTTCGCCCTGCAATCCGCTGGTCAAGCTGCTATTGCCATGCTGACTACTGACCTCTTCAAAGAGCAAGCGAATCAAATGGTCAGAATGCCTGGTATTCTCGGAAAGCTGTTAGGCGAGATGCCTTATCCTGCCGCCATGGCTGTCTATGCCGCCGTGACTGCCTTGATGGGCGGTTTGATGGCTTTGGCAACAAGCCGGGTTACCAAGAGTAAGAGTCAAATCGCACAAGTCACTGGAGCTTCCGCTGGTGCCGGTCGTCTCTCTACTGGTATGCTCACCTATGCTGAGGGTAACGTCAATGAGTTTACCGACCCATCGGCGCTGACCCCCGGACGGAGCTACAATGTGGATGGTGCCGACGGACGCACCTATCGGGCTAAGTATATGGGTGCTAATCCTACGACGCATATCACCAACGGTCCAGAGTTTCACCTTGTCGGAGAGCGTGGCCGTGAGGCAATCATCGACGCACAGACGACACGCCAGATACAGATGGACGACACGGGTATCTGGCACGACATTCAGACGCTATACAACGGTGGTAGCATCAGTGCCGTGCGTCGTCGCAGAGGTGGTGTGCGTGCCTTCGCAAGTGGTAATATCGACGAGTTTGATGACGTGGTTGCAGTTACCGATGGCAGTATGCCGGCAAGTGGCAGCGGCTCTGACACTACCGCAGCCCTGCAAGCCTCTCTCGACCGCAACAGCGAGGTGTTGGAGCGTGCGTTGCGTGACGGCATCAAGGGTGTCTTTGATGTTTATGGTAAGGGAGGATTAGTGGATAGCTATGACAGAGGTAAGAAACAAGTTAACAGACATGGAGAGAAATATTGATTTTGTTGTTCCAATGGTGTTCCCGCAAGATGCGGAGTGGCAACGTTCATTCGCTCGCTATCACGGTGGTGAGGTATTAACTAACGTCCGCTTCCGCTCATGGGACACTGAAGAGTTGCTGATAAGGTGCGTACTGCGGTTTATGCCGTGGGTGCGCACCATCCATATCCTTTTAGCCAGCGAGAGCCAGCTACAGCCGTGGATGGACCGCTATCCAAAGGTGCATGTGGTCTATCATCGGGATTTCATTCCTGCCAAGCGGTTGCCATGCTTTGCGTCGCCGTGCATCGAGATGTTCCTGCATCGCATCCCCGGACTTGCCGAGCAGTTCGTCTATGCCAACGATGACATGTTTCCTCTCTCGTCCCTTGCGCCCACCGACTTCTTCCGTGAGGGTAAGGCGTGTGTGGAGGTCAAAGAGAAGAAGTTTGGCGGAACTCTGAACATCTTTGAGCGCAAATGCCTTTATCAGGAGAATATGATTGCCAAGCCGTTTGGCAAGCAGTATAGCCGTACATGGCTCTACACAGGTCATTCCTTTGCACCTATCCTCAAGTCGGTGTGTGAGAAGGTATGGCAGAGTCATGGTCGTGAGATAGAGCGGTGGTTGTCGCCCCTCAGTCGCACCGACCACAGCTTCAATCACTACATCTACTTGCTCTATGAGTATTTTGCCGGACTGACGGTGAGCCATGCGCCACGCCATCAATACGCAGGGGAAAGCACGTCAGAAGCCCTCCTGCCGTTGCTGATAGCGGAGGAGAATGCTGGCGTAGTCTGTCTCAACGACAACGAGCGTATTAAGGATTGGAAGCATCGGGCGGAAGCTGTAAGGAAAGCGATTGGCGACAAGCTGGGAGATAATAAGGAGGATATAGGGGCTATAAAAGTTATAGATACTATAGATACTAAAGAGCCTATAGAGCCTAAAGAGAAAAGAACCGTCTGTATCGTCCACTTCAATACCCCGAAGCTCACGCAGTATGCTATCCGCTCGCTCTTGAAGCATACGGAGGTACAGCGTGTTGTGGTCTTCGACAACAGCAACCAACTGCCGTTTATGATGAAGAACAGACAGTTCGTTGCCGACAACCCTTACATCGAAGTCATTGACAATACCCGTGGACAAATCATCGACTTTGAAGCATTTCTCAATGAATATCCCGACCGTGAGCCGTCACCTGGCAATAACTACGGTTCGGCAAAGCACTGCCGTTCGGTACAGTGGCTCATGGAGAATATCGACGAGCCGTTTGTGCTCATGGACAGCGACGTACTCATCCGCCGTGACATCAGCACCTTTTGGCAGCATCCTGAGTGTGCATGGGTGGGGGAGATTGGTGAGAACGTGCGTGAACGTTTCGGCTACGACATCCAGAAACTCCAGCCGTTCCTTTGCTTTCTCAACACGCCACTCTTGAGGGAACACGGCATCAGTTACTTCAATGGGGAGTATATGTGGAACCTCACGAGCCTTGCTCCCAACCATCGCTACGATACTGGCGCGTGGCTCTGCCGGGCGGTACGAGAAGCAGGGCTGCCTACTTATGAGCTACCGCTCTGTGATTGTATCTATCACCTCGGCCATGCGTCATGGCGCAACAGAAACCCGATGGAGTGGGCAAACGCAAGGAGAGAGTGCTGGGAGTAAGCTGCTGTAAGTTTATGTTCAGTTTTGTTATCATATTACATGTTTATGATTGTCAGGGTATGATTAAGTTCTTGAATCGTCCTCTTAGTCCTGCCCCCACCTTTCTCGTTTTCTCTGCTTCTGTCTTGATGCCAATCGCAAGGTCGTCGAAAGCGTCGGTGATGTCGGTACGGGTGGAACGCGAACCTGCCACGCCATCCTCGCTGGCGTATTTTTCGAGGTGTTTGTCTTTGCGGAAGGAGCCGGGCAATACGGCTGTATTATTAAGGGCCGCTATTACATTTTCGCAGCGATTGGCCTCGGAGCAGATGTAGATGGCAGGGCTGGTCTGATATGCGAACATATCGTTGATAAGCTGATACTTCCGCTCATGCCTCCATGAAGCGAACTCCGCTGGTGTGACGGTAAACCCGTTGGCCTCCAGTTCGCGTTTCACCACATTGTCGAAGCGTGACTCCTCCGAACCCTCTACAGCGTATGCGGAAGCACCACCTTGCTTGATGGTCGGTGTATAGTAGAAAATTACCTGCGCTCCCCCACTCTTTCCACGGTTGCGACGAATATACGGCTTATAGTATTCAGCAAACTGCTTCACAAGACCCATCAGTCGGACAGGAGCCTGTACCCAGAACTCCTTTATAAGCATAATAGCCGGGCGGCCCTTATACATCCGTGTCTGTGCAACAAGCAGGAAGTTGGTTTGTGATCCTGCGTCGATGGCGATGCGCAACGGCTCGTCGTAGTCAACGTCAAGGTCAAGCGTGCAGTTCATACCGTCACGCTCCAATTCGTCCATTTGCAGTGCCTCGTATTCCACGTCCGTAGGCCAGTTGTTGATGTCGAGCGACCGTTTCTTTGCCACATGGGTGTATTTGTCGAAAACCACACCCTCACAGTCGGAACTGACGTAGGTATTGAGGTCGGAGAAGTTGCAGTAGAAGCCGTCCTTCGCCTCTCCGCGCGGTTGTCCGAGAATAGTCAGTCGAAATTGCAAGTCGGTGAGCGACCGTTGCTGCATCCTTATCCATTCCTCGCCACCAAGGAGAGCGGCATTCTCGATACTCGAATAGCGGAAGAAAGCCGTACTCTTATGGCGCAGAGCATGGAGCTGACGCAGGTAGTTATCGTTCTGTGCCAACTGAGCAGCGAGTTTCGGATTGGTTTTTTCCAGATACTTCAATTCGCTCAACATCTCCACCATCTTCTTGTTAATCTCTGCCGACTCCTGGTCTTGTTTTTCGGCATCCTTCTCCCACTCACATTGGGCGTTGGTCATACCTCGGTCGCTCACCCAAAATTGTGATAGCCAGAATGGGTTACGTTTGCCATCCGACCCATATCCCCATTGCTTTACCTCCGTCTTGCTTGCTGACTTCGGCATGAAGTCACCACGGAGGGTTGGCATGAGCTCTTCCTTTACTCTGTTCCACGGAAGATATTTTACCTCGTCACCTTTCAGTGTGGCAAGGTTGAGACCATTTCCGGATCCTTTCACAGCCATTGATAGCATTATCTCGCAGTAACCTGAAACGAATGAAATCACATTCTCCCAGACCCTTGGTTTTGCCAATGGAGAGGGCCATCTTAGTTTTGCTGGCGGTTGTCCACGGAAGTAGAAAACGCCTTCCTCGAAGCCTAAGTTGTTAAGACCTTTCAATACGTTAGGCATCGTTCGTGTATATATCTGTTTGGCACTTGCGCCAACGAATCCGCCCATCTGCCGAGGCAGTCCTAAGAAGCACTTGCTTTCCCATACACTTAACATCGAGGTCTTTCCGAAACCACGCGAACAGCAAAGGAACGTCGTGCGTGCCTGCCAGTTGTATATCTCCAACTGCGCACGATGGAGGTAGATGAGATGTTTTCCGTCTCCCATCATATCCACATAGCCACCGTCCTGCGGTTTCGGCTCGTTCACGTTTGGTAACATTTTTCCCTCGAACTGGTCGCTGCTGACGTTCGGGTTGGTTCCTATTCTACTCATGGCTTTCTGAATTAGGATTTAGGAGTTTCCTGCACTCTGAAGGTTGGCAATATAACTTGCTGTTCATCTTGCTTTTCTTCTTCGACATCACGTTTGGCCAGCATCGTATCGACACGTTGCTCAATGTCCTTACGTTTCTCATCGACGTAGGCACCATATTTGGCGATGATGGCTTTAGCCTGCTCGTCGGAGACGTTCTCTTTGGTCGGATCCACGTCGGAGGCGGATGTTGTAATCACAGGCGGGAGGAACGATACTTTGTTGATGTCCTGACTGTTGTCCTCCGGCTTATCCAGTCCTGCCACCTCAAACAATCTGCGGGAACCCTTGTCGAGAGCCATCACGTTATCGGTCTCCATGCCGATACGCAGCATCTTCTCAGCGGCAACCTGCACCTTGATTTGCGCTTCCTTGCGTGACATGGGACTAATATGCTCCTTGATGTACTCAAAGAGCATGATGTCCTTCTGAGCTGCGTGCGTCTCCGATGGCGGGTCGGCATAGTGACCTTTTACGAGCTGACGGAGCAGAGCTTTATAATCTACTGCAAAGGGATTGCGGAGCCACTGCCAATAGACATGACTAACTCGCACAAGCCTACGCTTCTGGTCGGCACGCAGGGCGAGGTCGTCGATTGGCACGCCGTTCTCGAAGTGGAGCAGCGAGTTGGTCATCAAGTCCTGGGGTAATGATGAAGTGTTCATATTATTTTTTGTTTGTGTTGTTGTGCAACTATTCTTCCTCGTATTCCTCTGCGTCATCCCAGCCGGTATCTGGAACATAGCCGTCTTTCTCACAGAGGTACATCACGCGGACACCGTTGAGCCATTGCCAGCGGAAGCCGCTGTCGAGCAACTGCCGTTCCGCCAACGGCCACGGGTCTCCGAGGTCGATGGTGGCACGCAGCCCCATGGCGTCACGCAGTTGTCCCTGGTCCATGACCTCTACACCGATGTCGAATTTCGGAGCAGGCATCCAGCGTTGCACGAAGGCCGCTACCGAGTCCTCGATGTTGGCTTGTGCCGATGAGATGTCGGTGACTTTCGTAGGAGTTTTCTCTTCTTCCATAGCATCTATTTGTATAGTTCCGGGTCGAGACAGAGATTGAGTGGCTCTTCCCTTTCAAGTTGTACGAGCACGGCAAACCATCCGTTCTCTAATGGTCCTACGGTCTGGTATGACACCGTAGCGTCGTCGATGTCGATGCGTGCATAGTCACCGTCCATGTTTCCGCTGTTTATTTCCTCATTGTGCTTGGCGAGCAGCCATGCGATGAAGTTACGGGCATGGTGCAACGCTTCCTGTTTGGCTACGGCAGCATCGTTGCCGTCAGCCATCTTCCCCGCACGCACGAAGAAGTAGATCGGATAGTTGAATGTAGGACGCTTCAGCGGCCCACCACCCTCCACGGTACTCTCCATTACCACGCAGGGCGACTCCATGTTACTGATGCCCTTCGCCATCTCTATCACTCCCTGCCATGAGTCGGTGAACATAAAGCGGATGTTGTCCGCCTTGGGATTGTGCAGCATGTACTTGTATTTACTGCACCATTGTTCTACGATTGAATAGAATGTCATGTCGCGTTAAGTATTATATTTGTTCGACAAAAATCACGCCTCTAAGTTTACACGAGTTGTACGGCTCTCTCTTGGGAGCGTAGCAGCCGAAGATGCCTGCCGGTACCGTGCGGTACTCGGTCGCCTTGCCTTTGCCTACCGACACACGCTTCATCATTTCCTTGCTGAACACGCAGCCCTCGCAGGAGTCGTCGTCTTTTTGTGGTTATTCTATGTATGTCATGCTATTTCTTCTGTCTTGGTATCTTTGCTCCGTAGTGTTCTCCCGCTTTCACCATTGCGTCTGAGAGGGTGCCTCCGAGGTGGAGCAGCTCATGGGCATTCTCCTCCCATTGCTTCTTGCGCTCCTCCGTAGCCGTTGCCCGTGGATCGCGCAACCACTTCTGTAGGTAGCTGATGCGCTTTGTCTTTTCCTCTGGCGTTAGCGGTTTTGGCTTCTCCTTTGGTTGTTCCTGCGGTTTCTCCTGAGCATCATCAGATGGTGCTGTCACTACCGGTTTCGGGTCGGCAATCTTGCCTGTCTCCGGGTCGATGATGTGTGCCATGCCCATGTCGTCAACTACGACACGACCCGTATCAACAAGGTTCGCCCACCCTGCATCAAGCTCACGACGAAGAGCGGCAATCTGATTATCAACCTTCACTGCAATCTTTGCCCACCGCTCCCGCTCACTCGGCTTGGCATGAGGATCATCCATGAGCAGCTTCATATTGCTTCGTGCCTGTTCCAACTCCCGCATGAGTGTTCCGTATTGAGCAGCCCGTATCTGTGTCCTCTCTGGCAGCAGATATACGTATTGGTCGATGTGCTTCGGTCGTGGGATAACAGGCGAAGAAATTGCTTCATTTGCCGGTTGATTGCCGTTTTGCGCAAATAGATTAGGACTTAGCGCAGCTTGCTCTTCTTCCTTGGTGAGTTTACGGGGACGACCGGGTTTGCGCTTTTGTGCGGTTGATGGGTTCTGTGGATTTGCCGTAGGCTCTGGTGCTTGCGGTTTCTGTCCCAGCTTCGGACTTGCCACACGGTCGGGTACCGACTGCGGTATAGCTTTGAGCTTTGGCGCATGTGTGCGCAGCACGTCAATCATATTCAGAATACATCGGCGTGCCGCCTTGGTGTATATCATCGTCGGTAGCCATGTGTCAGCAATGGCAATGAATGGTGTGAGTAGCCGCACCCCCTCGTTGAACGCATCCTGTTCTGCATCATTCCATCCGCCACTCACCTGCATCACGTTCTGCATCCTTGCCAACGGGTCGTTAGTGTGTGGCATGAGCAGTTTGACAGAGGAGTCTAACCACTCCCCTACCCTCTTGGCAAGATCGAGCCGTTCCGCTTCCGTCATGCTCGCCACTCGCTTCATGTATTCGTTTGCTTGTATCTGTCGAATCATTGTTATTATATATCTCTTTTTTTTAGTCTTTAAATAATCCCAAATGTACAAATTTTCTTCACACAGCAAAGCCCCGTCGGGTGCAAAACGCTCTCCCGACAAGGACGGGACGTCCGTTTCCTGTCACAGCAGCCCGAAGGCCCAATACCTCAGCCCCATGCCAGCGCCCACAGCCAAGCAGCCACGCACAAGGTCACCGCCATTCCACGTCCCGTTATAATAATGACACCTGTCGTTGTCCTCCTTTACGATAAGTGCCAGCAGCCCGAAGCCGCCGCCAAACACGAAAGAGATGGTGAGATACACCAACATACCTATAAGGTTTCTCTTTGTTGTCTTCTTCATAACCGTCAATTTTTAATGTTGTTAATATAAAATTTGAATTCAATTAAACCAATGTATCTCCGGCGCACCCTTAAAACCTTTCTCCCACACGAACCACGCATAAGCCGTGGCAGAGCCGCCCATGTTGGCGAAGTCTCCGTTGATGGCACACTTCAACCTCGAATGTGATACCCACACCCTTCGTGGAGGATATTTATTGAACATCTCCGCCCTGCGCTTGCCTTCGAGAAACGTTAGTTTGAGGAACATCGCCACCTTGTTTTCTTCAGGGATGATGCTCATGGCTTTCTCTAAGAACTCCTGGGCAAAGGCGTATGGCGGATTGGTGATGATGTCGCCGTCCCACCGGGTGTTATCAGGTGCGAGGAAATCAGCCACCTCCCCGTATCCCCTATCGACAATATCACGGCTCACAACCTTGTATCCGCCTTTCTCTAATTCCCGTGCCATGTGACCCTCTCCGCAGCTCGGCTCTAAGATAGGTCCTTTGAATTGCTCCAACCGCATGAGCCATTGCGTAGCGGCAGGCTCCGTAGCGTAGTAGTCGTGGTCGGCTCTTGCGTGGTCGCAGTGATTGCTTGCCCCTATGGTCTTGAACGTCGAAGCTGTTCCGTCTTTCCAATCTCTTGGCATCTATTTGTTTTTTCGGGTAAAGATAATATAGATAAGGTATGGGGTCAAGGGCAAAGGGAGTGAGGAGTTAGAAGGTAGGATGTAGGAGTTATGTGTTATGATTTGTTTTGATTTGTATTATTGCAGTATTGTATTATTGCAATACTTTATTATTATTATATAGCGGTACGGCGTTACGGCTTTATTGTTTTATTGTCTTATAGGATTATTGTCGTATTGTTATATTGTGTTAAACTATTATTGCAATAGCATATTAATTAAATAATTAATTGTATCTTTGCAGCAGCTACAACAAAACATTCATTAAAGCTACAAATATATGAAAAAGAGTAAGCAGACAAAGCTCCGCGCCGTAGTGGGCGTGGGCAACTACAAAGGTGGTGTGGGTAAGACTACAACCACTCTCAACCTCGCAACGGCACTCCATCTGCAAGGCTATCGTGTGATGGTCATCGATATGGATCGCCAGGCAAACCTCTCATCGTGTACGGATTGGAATCCAGACAAAGAACTGGAACACTACCCCACTATCTACAATGTGCTATGCGAGGATGCCCCTATCCCTGTCTATCGTTCTGAATCTGGGTTGTACTACTGCCCCTCTACTTCCATTATGAATAAGGTGGACCAGCAGCTGCCCACCATGCGCAACCCTGCCATGAAGCTGACACGTGCCTTACAAAAAGCTCCAGACGACCATACGGGTGAGGGACTGACCGATTGGACTACCGACTTCGACTATATCCTTATCGATTCTCCTGTTGGTCCGCAGGTGCTCATCGACAACATACTCATTGCCGTCAATGCTGTACTCATTCCTGTCAACCTCGAAGGTTTTGCTCTCAGCGGTTTGCAGAACTACCTCGCCTATATGCAGGAGATTAAGGAGACGGAAAACGATGAGCTTGTCAACCTCGGTTTTCTTATCAGTCGCCGCAAGACCAATATTCGTGGGCATCGTGAGGCAGAGGAAGCTCTTCGTGAGCGATATGGAAAAGAGGTGTTCCCCTACCCCATCAGCGAGCGTGAGGCGGTGGCAAAGAGTCAGCGCAACTTCACCAGTATTTTCAATATACCAAATTCTGACAAGTCGCGTGATGAGTTCACAGCTCTTGCCAATGAGTTCATTAAGCGCACAAAGGGACTGATATAACAATAGCGCATTTTTGCAATAATGCAGTAAGACAATAGCGCAATAACGTTATATTGTAGTATATCAGTATCGGTATATTGCAATCGTATTATAAGGCAATAGTGCCTTAGTGCAATAAGATATAAGCAATATTTCAATATAACATTACTGCAATTATGTAATATTTAGCTATTGCAGTATTGCAGTAATTCAATAAATCAATAAACCATTATAACAATATAGCAATAAGATATGAGCGCAATAGGAAAGAAAAAACAAGAGAAGCCAACACAGATACTTCGTCAGACGTCGGAGGAAATTCTACAACGCAAGCGGGCTTTGGAGAGTAGAGTAGGGGATGTGAATCAGGAAGCGTCAACCGAGGGAAGTGGTGAGCCACAAGGTATGGCGGTAGAACGAGCCGTTGGTGCGCTGTGCTTCTTGCCAAAGTCTTTGCATCGTCTTGCGTCTCGCTATGCCGACGATCACGACATCACCGCAAAGCGTTTCTTTCTGGAAACGATGCTCATTGGACTGGAGCAGCAAGGTGTCATAACGCATGAGCAGCATCTTGAAGCACTTTCTCTGCCCAACGAATACGGATGGAAAGGGCGCAAGACACAAGGAGACTCTTCCAAGTGAAAATGCCGTTTTACAATACTGCAATACTGCAATAATATCTAATTGTAATATTGTAGTATTGCAAAATTATAATAATGTAGTAGTGTAATTACGCGATAATGCAATAATCCTATAATGCCTAATTACAAAAATGTAATAATGCAATAACATGAAAAAGAAAGAATTAAAAAGTAAAGTGTACATGGTTACGGAAATGAGCGACACCAGCAAGTCGCAAGAGCCAGCAGGGACTGCAAACGAAAGACCAGAAAAAGCTCGTATGCCCAATCCTGCATTACCCTATAATGAATACCTCCTTGCGTGTCATTACTGTGAGAACTATGTGAACATGACGCGTTCCGATTGGATGGAAATGGCAGTAGTGGAGAAACTTCACAATGACGGACTTCTATCCGATGCGCGTTTTTGCGAGCGTATGCAGGAAATCAAGAACCGTCCGCCACGCGGCAGGCGAAAGAGGACTAAACAATAAAGCGGATAAGCAACATCCTCACAAGGCTCACTATTAATGGTGAGCCTTTGTTGTGTGCGGTCAAGAAAACCAAACATCTTGTTGAAATCGGTCGGAAAAACCAAACAACATTAAAAGGCTATATATCTGTCCACATTCCATTCGAAACTACGTTTTTGTTCGCTTTGATATGAATCTTTGACCGACAGAAGTTATTATAATAACCGAGTTGCCTGAAGCGCATCTTCCTCTGTTTCTTAGGAAAATGTTTGTCAAAGAAACCCAACTCCGCGCGGTCAAGAAAACCCAACTTCTTTGTAACTCACTGTAAACCAATACGGTCAAAGAAACCCAACATCTTTTGGAAATTACTCTCAAAACGTGGACAAATTTATAACTTGTTATCACTAATAATAATCGTAACCCGTAGCTAATGAATACGGTCAAGAAAACCCAACATCTTTTGAAAATTGCTCTCAAAACGTGGACAAATTTATAACTTCTCATCCTCTTTCAATCCAGAGAAAAGAAAAATAAAAATGCCGTTTTATTATTTTATTTATTTTATAAATAGGTTTTATTATATTTTTATATATTTAGGAGAAGCGTAACATGTTGATACATAATTATTTGAATAATTTTGCGGTCGAAAAAACCCAACTTCTGGTCAAAGAAACCCAACATCTCGGTCAAGAAAACCCAACATCTGGTCAAGAAAACCCAACATTCGGTCAAAGAAACCCAACTCCTGGTCAAGAAAACCCAACTCGGTCAAAGAAGCCCAACATCTGGTCAAGAAAACCCAACTTCCGGTCAAGAAAACCCAACTTCCGGTCAAAGAAACCCAACATTATAATTTCTTAACTGAAATAGTATGGAAAAACGTTGGAGGTCTCAAACTAATTCACTACCTTTGCAAACGCTACAAACATATTATTCACCTCTCTGTATGAAGTGGGCGCACTGTAGCCCCAAGCATATTTATACCATACGATATATAGGCGGCAGCCTGTTTCCCCACCGTCAGCAGAGGCCGGATGTTTGTAGCAGAACAATACGGGTTGCCGCCTTTGTTTCTGCTACGACTTCGGTAATAAACGCTGTAAGACAATGGAAGAAAAAAAATCCATCAGTCCGTCGCAGGTGCCCGACGGAAACAAGCAACTCCCGGCACAGTACATTCGTCAGCCGTACCCTATCTCAGCTATCCAGGCCGACCTCTCCACACAGCAGATACGCATCCTCGTTGCGATGATGAAGAGTGTGCAGGATGGTGTGCAGAAGATGTTCGAGCGTGGTCATGAGAACAGTCAGCTCAACCTATTCTCCGACATACAGGACGACCGCGTGAACATCGACTTCAAGTTCAGCGATGTCGCCAGCCATGCCTATGCCTATGCCGACGTGGAGAAGGTAGCAAAGAAGTTCATGGAAATGGTATTCCGCTATGAGGACAAGCAGAAAGGAGAAATCAGCCTTTCCCATTTCGTTGACGAGATCAGTTATCCGTCGAGGGGCAGCAAGCGCGACAAGATACGCTTCACGTTCACGAAGAAGCAGGCACAGGTGGTGTTCAACTTCACCATGTACAGCCGCTATCTCATGCCAGTGGTGATGTCATCGAAGAGCAAACACACCGCTCGGCTCTATATGCTCTTTACCTCCGCACGGGGCTTTGAGAAGAATGGCAGCTACCATTGGTATGTTGGCTATGATGAACTGCGTCGCATCCTCGGCTGTGATGATAAGGACGAACACGGCCGATGGTACCGCAAGAGCTTGAAACCCTACAAACACTTCAAGGCTTATACCCTGCGTTCCGCGGAGAAGGAACTAAAAGGACTGTTTGATGATGGTAAGAGTGATTGCTGGTTTGAGTTCAGCGAGGTGCCAGAGAAGTACGATGGTGAGCCTAAGCGTCTCGACTTCATTGTTCACATGGCAACCGACGACCAAAAACAACAGCCTCAGGTGACTGTTCCTGAATGGTAATCCTAAATGCTACGGTTATGAATGCTAACGAATTTAATTTCTATAATGCCATCGCCAATGTCCAATCTAAATACAGACGTAAGGGTAAGCATTGGTATGACACATGGCTCGGCTGCGTCCGCTTCGAGAGCTTCGATGAGAAGACGCGGCGGCTTATCGTACAGGTGCCTTCTAACTATGTCGTGGAATATATCGAGGAACATTTGGTTGGAGCCATGGCTGAAGCATTGCAGTCTGCCTTTAGTGGTCCCCTAAACCTCAGTTATCGTGTTGTTTCCTCCGGCCCTTCCCCCGGTCCTTCCTTCGGTGACATAGCTACGTTCCTACAGCGTCAGCGGCAGGGTAGGGGAGTGGGACCTGTCCATATCCAAATTCCCAACGCACGGCAGCGGCTCGAAGAAGGCATAAAGTATTTTTTGAAAGACAAGCCCCTGCAATGGATATCCGGCAACCACGGCTACGACCGCATTGTGGAGTGGCTCACGGACAATAAGAACCGTGGCTTGCTATGTCTTGGCCGTCCCGGTCTCGGCAAGTCGCTCATCTGTCAGCGTGTGTTGCCAGTCCTCCTTGCACCTTACGGCGATGTGGTGTGCGTATCTGCCACTGAGCTGCACGATAAGTTGGAGGAACTGAAGAAGGCACGTATCGTTGTCGTCGATGACCTCGGCAAGGAACCACGCAAGCACTATGGCGACATCGACAACTCCTTTCTTGAACTCTGCGACAACTCCGAGCGCACGGGTAATCTCATCATCATCACCACCAACCTTGTCACTGACAGGTTTCCTGACGGTCGTCTTGCCGAGGGCTATCCTGACGACCTCCACACCCGCTACGGCGATGCCGTCTTCTCACGGCTGCAGTCCATCACCCGTGTGGCGATAATCGATGGTAACGATTTGCGATAGCCTCCTATCGCCTCTATTACTTTGATATCCTATATTGTATCTATAGCCTCTATAATATCTATAGGGGCTATTTTTTTCTCTTGTTCCTCCTCTGCCACTCCCTTCTCATGGCTTCCACGTACATATCGTCCGTCTTTGTTTCCATGCAGAACGCCTCGATCATTTCCACATGCGCATATTTCTCTCCTTCGTGTTCCTGGGCATACTGCTCGCTGTATTGTCCTACGACAGTCCAGAAAGCCTCTCTAAGCAATTTCTGCAACGCTGTGGCCTGTTCTCTGCCAAAGCAGGTATCGTTCGTCCACGCCCTCATAATGCCGTCAACGGTCATTGCTGTAGGTGGACACGCTATTGGCAGATACTGTTGTAGTGTTTCTTCTGTCACGCCATACATACACTCCATCGTGACAGGGTCGTATTCCAGCCCCATCTCCAATGCGCATCGCCATGTAGCGCTCATCGCATTGCCTGGCGTGCCATGCTCCGGCAGTTCGTCCTCGATGCCGATACCCAGCACCTTCCTCGCCCCGTGTATTGACGACAGAGAGATTACAGGCTCATCGCCAATCCTCATACCGCAGCCCAACGCACACCGCGCCCAACCACGCATATAGTCCGTAACCTTCAGCCAACAGATTGCTTCCATTTCAAGAGATTGTTTTCTTTGTTTGATACCGCAAAGATACGAAAAAAGAATGATTTTCGGAAGTGCGCACGCTCTTTAATAGCCTTTAATTACCACTTAAACAAAATGGGCACTGATTATCAATGAGTTACAAACAGCATCGAGAATTTTTAAATGAAAACTCAAACTACGGATAAGAGTTTTCTAATACTTAACCATTTGAAAACCAACGGCTTAACTCAATGGCTGCGCGCTTCTTTAATGAAATAGGATAAAATCCATGAAACTTTCCCTCTTAATTTATTTTTCGTACATACAGAGCGAAATTCCCCGCACCCCAACCTTAATTGAAAATAGGTTTTGAAAATAAGAAAAAAAGTTGATATTCAGATAGTTAAGTATATATTTAAATATTATATATATTATTTTACGAATAAAATTTCAATTAAAATATATGATATTTATTAAAAACCGCGCAACAGTGATTGTAACTCGCTGAAAATCAGCGCATTAAAAACCGCAAACTCTTATCCGTCAATTAAAGACTTCCGCAAAACGAAAGTGTAACTAATTGATTATCAGCGCAGTTACACACTTTAACGGCAATTTAAAAAACCGCAGCGTCAATTAAAGAGCGCGCAGTGTTGGTAGTATGGCAGATTTTTAGTACCTTTGCAATCACAGTCAATAGTTAGTTCTTCATAAACCGGATGCCTTTGCATAGGAGGAATCCGCCCTGCACCGCCACCTCCTTGTTGTAGCTTTTGGAGGAGCGGTGCTTTTCTTTTTCCTCTTGCGGACATAATAGTGTACGCAATACCGACTTTTGTCCTTGACAGGCGAATCTCCGTTGCTTATCTTTGTGGCAAAAAAGAAGAACCCGATGAATAAACTGAAACAACTTGCCCTGTCCGAGCTCCGTCAGGTGGCTGAGCGGTTCACGGCATCACATGAGCGCATCCCATGGCGGGTGTGGTATGTCTCCGCCAGCAATGGAGACGTTATCCGTGGTGAGGAGGTCATCACTCTCTCCGTAGATGTTCCACCCCATTGCCCAGGTGCATACCCCTCACGGTTGGTGCAGTTCGTGGCGAGCGGTCAGACCCGTAGGCTCCGTGACTGCTGCATCATCAGGGCCAACGACTTCGATCTCATTTGATGGTCGCTCCGCTCCCTTCAAAAAAACGAGCGCAGCGACCCAAAATGTTGAGAAAATCACATAAAACGAAATTTGTTACACACATTTAACCGTAATTAACAAAATAATTATGGAGCCGAAAAAATACCTTTACAAACTCGCTCTGGCGGTATCGAAGCGTAGCGGCATCAGTATCAACACCTGTCAGGTGGTGCTGCCCGCTCTCTTCGATGAATTGCGCTACATGCTCTGCGAGGGCCGTTATCGGGTAGTCACCATAGAAAGCTTCGGCACTCTTGCCGTTCGTGAACTGCCACAACGCCATTACACGCGCCGTTACTCCAACGGCATTACACAGGTGGTGGACCTGCCGCCAAAGCTCGTAGTGAAGTTCACTCCCACCCGCAACCTCCGCAACGAGGTACAGGCATCACGTTTCGACCCCACCAGGCAATCGTTTGCCGTCCACCCAGACGACCACCCCATCCGCACACGCAAACGCATAGAGGCGAAGCCTCGGAAGAAGAGGGTGCAGATGAACATAGAAGGTAGTGTCGTTAACGATGTGCAGCGCCCAAATTCCAACTTCGAGCCTACCATCCTGCGTGGTCGTGAGGCAGAAGGCGAGCAAACATCATAAGTGTTTTTTTAAATCACTATAAGTGTTTGCTGGCAAACACCCTAAGTGTTTGCGAGAAAACACCCTAAGTGTTTGTTTTGATACACACCTTTAACTTTTGCCAACCTTGACAACAACCGATACATCAACCTCAAGTCGTGGCTCATGGGCGCAAGGCATGAAATGTTCACGGAGGAAGAAAACGAATAACAACAAGTAATATGGAAACAAAACGTAAATATACCGACGAGCTTGGAGCAGATAGTGGTATCATTCACTTAATGATAAACAGATTTTGCGGCAATTCTTGTCCGCTGTGCTGCAACAAGCAGTACAACCTTGACACAGTGCCAGTGGCAACCGTAGAAGAACTGAAGGCAGCGCATACCGTCTTGGTCACTGGTGGCGACCCGTTTGCTGTACCGGATATTACCAGCTTTCCCTCGCGTCTGCGCGATGATTACTCTAATATCAAATATATCTATATCTACACATCTGGCTGGAATATGTATTTCAACAAGGAATTTCGTCGCTATCCCGAACAATTCTTTGGAAAGGTAGATGGTATATACTTCTCGCCAAAGACTAAGGCAGATTATAAAGCGATAAAGACTCTGCTGACGGATGTAGGTTTTGCAATAGATTTCTTTGCTCATGTTCGCAGCAACCGCATCATCCTGATGCCTAACGACTTTATGGCTCGTGAGGATCAGGAAGAATACATAGAGAGTCTACCTCTTAAAGGTTTGGCTTTCTTTGGTGCAAAGTTTGAGGTGGAATATGGAGCATGGCAGGAGGAGTTCAAGCCCAATAGGGGAGTATGGCGCAGACTGCCAGTGTTCTTGTAAGGGAAACAGGAATGAACATTGGTCTTATCTATGGCGGAATTAGTCTGGCCGCATGAAGAAACTGACTTCTTTTATTTAGATATAGTACAAACATGAGAACCATTGACATTACCTTCGATTTGGAGACCACGAGTCTCCAGCCCACTGCCGCCATCATGTCGTTTGGCGCTGTAGCATGGAACAGAGAAGCAAAGAGTAACCCATTCCTGCTTAACGACAACATGGCGATTGGTTGCAACGACGGCTTCGGCCGTTATATCATCCTCGCTCCACACCTCTCCCAGCAGTTCGTCAGTGGATTCGACTTTGACCGTAACACCGCACGCTGGTGGAACAGTCAGAGTGACGATGTCAAGGACGCTATCGACATGGCAGAACCTGTGCGCTGTGAGCGGCTCGTCACCGAGTTCAGCCACTGGCTGCTCAACGTGCTCGATGTTGCCGGAGCCGACAGCTACCGCCTGTGGTGCCAAGGGTCAGACTTTGACCTCTCCATCTTCCGCCATTTCCTGTCCGTTTTCGACACCGACCACCTCATCAAGCTCCACCATTGCTACTTCCGTGACGCACGCACCTTCACCCTCGAAGCCGTGGAGGCCATCTTCAAAGCAGGGAAGTGGGGCGAGCTGGTCGATACTCCCGACTATAAGTACGACGACTTCTGTGCTAACCCGCAGACCATCTACGCCCACCTGCCGCAGATGACGGAGCGAGTGAAAGACTTGCTTGACTATAATGGTGAGCTGAGCGCCCGTCACTCCGTCCTCTTCGATGCTGCCCATAGCTCATGGAACGTGTGGCTCCTGCGACGCTGTGTCGATGCGGTCATAGCAGGCAAGAGCCTGCCAATGGAGGACATCAAGTGAACAAGGTGGTATATACCGACTTCATATTTTAGCCCATGATGCAGATACAATTTCCCGACCGCATGGTTTCCTACGATACCTTTATAGCTGACCTATCCAATCGCATAGCCGAAAGGATAGTTGCCATAAAGCAGGAGCCAGAGGTTATCTCTCAACGAATGGCGTACCGACAATACGGACGTGCCAATGTGCAGCGTTGGGTACGCCAAAACAAAGTTCACCCTTGCAAGCGTGTCGGCATTATGGAATACTCCACTGCCGAGTTGCGCAAGGCACAATCTAACCAACAAGACTATTTCAAATAAATATGAACAAGAATATTAACATAGCGGAAATTCTAAAGGATTGTCCAAAAGACTGGACAATTTACGATTTTGAAATCAGAAGATGGACTAAAGAGTTCGGCAACATAAGAAAAGTCGTTCAAACATCTGTGAATTTTGTACGCTGGTACACACCTACCAAAAGGATATTGAACCTCCTGCCACCTGTACGGGATGGCTATTTTTTGTGTACGTTTATTCTTAAGTTTGAGCCTCGTGAAAAACCAACGTTTTTCCTCGGATATTACAAAAAGGACGGATGCTACGATGTTCTTGACTACAGTCATAAAGGCTTCTGTTGTCAACGTGAAGACGACAAAGGTGATGAAAACGTGGAAAAGATATTCCTGCAATTGGCAAAATCTACAAAAGAAGCACACTATATAAAAGCAAGTCGAAAACTCGCAAAAGTATTCATCGACAATGTATATAGTGCAGAAACCAATCGTTTAATCACTCTCCCTCTTCCCAAAAAAACAGTAAACATGAAACAATCAACAGTAAACACTACACACTATGAGGAAATGGCATCAGACAACAGATGAAGTATCGGGTAGGCAGAAACTCCCCATGCAGTCTCAGGTGGTAGTCGGTCTCGTCGGCGACCGTGCCCTCATGTGCTACATCAACGAGGATGACCTTTGGATAGACAACGACCACGGATGTGTCATGTGGAAGGCTCCCGACTGGTGGATTGAGCTGCCGGAGGAAATTTAGAAGTCCTGTACTTGAAATGATAATTTCAAGGATTACGACTTACAGACAAACAACAAAACTTATGACAGACGAATTACAGCAGAAAGTAGAGCGGGCAGTGAAACTCATTCAGTCCGCAGGTGCTGACGGTAAAACCGTAGAGGTGGCTTACTCTGGTGGCAAGGACTCCGACGTGATATTGGAACTCACCCGCATGGCGGGGCATCAAGTACCAGGCTATCTATAAGAACACTACCATCGACCCACCCGGAACCATCAAGCACGTAAAGGAAGTAGGGGGAGTAATAGTCCGCCCAAAGATGACGTTCTTCGAGCACATGACCAAGAATGGCTTCCCGAATATGTTTCAGCGTTCCTGTTGCAGGGTGCTGAAAGAGTATAAGGTTCTCGATCGCTCCATACAGGGCATCCGCAAGTGTGAGAGCACGAAGCGCGATAAAGACTATCAGGAGCCGACGGAGTGTCGTGTCTATGGCACGGGACGGAAAAAGCAGAGCGTGGAAGCGCTCTATCCCATTCTCGACTGGACCGATGATGATGTCGTGACGTTCATCGAGGAGAGAGGGATTAAGGTGCATCCTCTCTACTATCGTGAGGATGGCACCATAGACCCCACACGCCGACTCGGATGTATGTGTTGTCCGCTTGCATATTACAAGAAGCGCATAGACTATTTCCGTCGCTACCCTCGTATGGTGAAAGCCTACTGCCGTGCGGCGAAGCGGTATATGGATATCCACCGCGACACACCGACGGTACAGAAGTACGCCGACGTGTACGAGTGGTTCACCCGTGAGGTCTTCTTCGAGCGGCAGAGCGGTTGGCAGGATCATAAGACTGTCACCAAATACACCCATGTCGATTACAAGGAGTTTCTGGAAAAGGAGTTCGGCATCACGCTCAATCTGTAGTTCGTAAACGGTCTCTCGTGTCACAATGTAAATACTCAACACTCATTCAACATTACTACCATGGCAACAATTAAGTATCAGGTAAAAGAGAACACGACCATCGGAACGCACTCGTTCTTTGCACAGGCCGTAAGTTATTCAACATTAGACATCAGCGACCTCGCGGATGAAATCTCCGAGAGCATAGGAGTTTCGCCAGCACTGATTGTCGCTATCATCCAGCGTTACGCCACTGTTGCAGAGCGGCAGGTGATGCGTGGTCACCGTGTGAAGCTCGGCGACCTCCTCACCCTCTATCCGCAGATCAGCGTCAGCGTGAAGGATGAACTCGACGAGATGGGCAAGGTGGTGAAGAAAGTCACTGCTGACCAGTTCACCATCATGGGAGCGAAGTCGTCCATCGGTGCCACCCTCTCGCAGACCGTCCAGCAGAAGTTCGCATCCTCGGTATCGTGGAAGCGTGTCGGCAGCTCCGACACCACCGGCACCTCCGATGGCGGCGGCTCTTCCTCGCCGGATGGCGGCACGCCTGGCGGTAACACTGGCGGCGCGTCTGGAGGTGACAGCGCATCGAGCGGTTCTGGCAACGAGTAGCCGCTGACTCTTCCTCGCCATCACCACACCATCCTCTCCTCCCTGCAGTTTCACTCATACAACAACTTACTTTATGCAGGGGTGTGTGGTGGTGGACATGTTAAAAATGAGGGTATTTTGAAAATTTCTTGCAAAAAATTTTGGCAGTAAGAAAAAATGTACTACCTTTGCAGTCGAAAACATAAAGCTGCAACAAAATGGAAATGCAAAAAGTAAAGATGTCGCAAGACGCAATTTATGACTATTTAACAAAACACGATGTAATCATCACTCGTATTGGAGAACTAATGGGTATGGATCGTTCTGCGGTTATGTCCTGTTTCAAGCACCATCTCAATTCCCGTGGCATACCGCGCCACTTCACTGTGCAGGGTATTGTAAAACTTAACAAAGCCTTGCAAACTTTGGCTGGCAAGCTTCGTTCTCATGTCGTGGTATTCGGTAGCGATAAGGTATATACAAATAAACATGGTCGCACCTATGATCCAGGCATGATAGAACCGCTTAACGAGTTGGGTAAATATATGAACCTTATGGGTTTGACCAACCGGCTCTTAGGTTGGAATAAGCGGAAGAAAGAAAATGTATTCAGTTCTCCAGCTACTAAGAATTATGGTAATATCAGTGAGTCTGATGTGAATGCCATCAATGCTGAAGTGTTGTCAGTGGCAGGAGTATTGGAGGGAACAGAGGTTGTCCCTGATGATGATGCTTACGACGACAGCGATTTGAGCAAGGCGTAATCATTTTTCTATCTTCAGCGCAAGCAAACGGCAGCCCGCAAACGTGGCGGATTGCCGTTTGCTTTTTTGTTTTAACCCACTATATCGTGACGTATTCCCTTGGAAATCTGACCTTTTTTTGGATTTTTCTTAATAAGACCCCGCGCCTCGATCGGAAGAGCACACGT
>NFYZ01013046.1_pt1 | contig 59362 bp, 69 predicted proteins | sample 1092561 | NCBI WGS metagenome assembly NFYZ01 (sample SAMN03609887, study PRJNA323583) | gut metagenome | isolation source: feces | host: Rattus norvegicus | place: Malaysia | collected 2013 | reverse complement strand
ATCCAATTTTATTGCAGGCTTGAAAAAGTCTTTTATGTTTTTCGGCCCGTTATATGCGTATTGCTTAAACAGATAGAAGAAACAAGTATCATCGTCATCTTCTTCTGCCTTATCTCCAAGACCAAGTCTGAAAAGATTATATCCTAATTTGTTTTGCAGTCTTATTCTTCCTGCCCTGATTTGTGTTTTTAGTTCTTCAGTAGACCAATCGTTCACATCGCCGTAGTGAAGACCGTCATCGTCTATTTTCAGTTTGCCAATTTCTCCTTTCGTTTGATATGTACTTCCGTCATCAGTTACACGAAAAGGTGCTTTTTTGGCATCTTCTGTTGGTGCTCCTGCCCAAAAGCGTACATCTTCGTCAGAATTACCACTGCCACTCATTCCAGCATTGATACCGTTTTCATTTCCTATGCCTATCAGACCTGAAACAAGTCCGTCTTGAAAATCTATTTTTCCACCAATTATAGAATTTGCCAAGTCGAAGAATGTTTTCCCGTCAGACGAAACAATTCGGTCGGTTGTTATTCTTCCCGGTGACACTTCTGTAAAGCCGTGCATCGCTACAAAACTGCGTTCACCGTCAATTTCTGCGTTCAGCAAGCCAACAAGGAAATGATAATGATTTGCTACTGCATCGAGCTTGATTGAAGTCTGCGTCAGTACAAATTCGCCTTGCGAATTAGTGTCTTTCGGACACTTTGCATACAGATAGTATTTTGCAGAAGCGTCAGTCAATACAGGTGATGTGTAACTGTTCATGCTCCACGTCATGTAGCCTTGCGCATCGTTTTGTGACTTTGATGTTATTGCATTATGCCCGATTGTCAGGTGCTGAAGATAAATATCCAAGCCGCCCGATGTCATTGTGCAAAGAAGCTGCTTCTTTTCGTTATCCCAATAGACAGGCGTTGCGCGTTTCGTCCATATATCGTCTGACTTGCTGACAAACTGAAACTGAAGACTTTCGTCACCAATCAGCAAAGACATTGCTTGCACTGCGATAGGTGATATTGCATTGGTAAACATATCGAGTTGCGCATCTTCAAGCATTTCGATAGTTTCCTTTGCATCGCGAAAGCGGCGTTTCGTGAACTGCAAGATGTCGCGCTTCGTGTCATCAATCACAACTTCAGTGTTCGTGATTTGCCGTATCTGCGAAGACACAGAAGAACCGCCAGACACGCTGTTTGACAGTTCGATTGTCGGTGAATACGGCGATGTCAGAAAGTCTTTGATGCCGACAATGCGAATGACAACACCGTCTTTTGCAAACTGCTCGTCTTGAAACAGAACGTGACCGCCGACAACGAGTTTGCCGCCGACTTCAAGCCAATGCCGTTTTGCCCACAGTGATTGCAGACTGCCGGTGAACGTGAAGCGTTGGTCTTCACACTCATAAAGTGCCTTGACTGCTGCACGCATCATGTCCCATGAGCCGCCCGACTTGTTCGTGTTGTTGCAGATGTATTCATCAGGTAACTGTATGCCGAAGATTGCATACGTCTGTTCTTTGACAGGACACCACGTTTTATCAGGCATTATCACGCCGTCAATTTCTTGCGGCACGATTTCAAACTTTCGCTGTTCGTGCTTATAATGCACATCAAATTCCTTTCCGGCAAGCATACCGTCTTGGAAGATGATTGTCATCGTTTCCCCTGCAATCAGATAGTTATTGTAGTTCAGATTGTCGGGAATAGTGCTGTCAATGATGTTGTAGAAGTTCTTGGCTTCGTTTTCAACTTCGACAGCCGTCACTTCGCCGACACGTGACGGATAGATTTCACTGCAATCAATGCTGTCTTCTTTGACTGCATCAGAAATCTTGTCGATGCGTTCTACACCGTCACCGTCTGCGTTGCTCTTGTATGTGCGTGCAATCGCGCTGTTAAAGCCGTCTTCGTCTTCAAAATGGGTGCCGTCATAGCGTATCGTCTGCGACTTCGGCAATAGAAGTTCAGGCGAACCGTACTTTGCACGGTCGATGTTGCGGTCACTTCCCTGCACAAGCATACGTTTCACAGGCACGCCGTCTGCTTCAGACGTGCGCCCGACACCGGGAATGAAACCGTTGCCGACACCGTAAGACAGTGCGACAGGTTCTGTCTTGAAGTATTCCACGCGGCGAAGATGTATCTTTGCGCGTGTCGTGCCGATGTATTCGACTTCGTATTCAGTCTGAAACACATTGCAGATGTCAGTAAGACCGGCATCTATGAATGTGTGATTAAATTCGACTGTCTTTTCTGATGCTTCGATACATTCGCCACGTTCCCAATTGACAGAAGTGTCCTTTTTGTTCAAGTTGCGAACAATCAGGTCTATAAATTCGTGTGGCTTCGCACACAGCGAGAACTTCAGACGGTTGTCTTTCGGTGCGCCCTCTTTCAGTGGGTCAACCACGTTTCTGATTTTCCACACGCCGAAGAAGTCTTCATTTGTGCCGAGCGTCATTGTGTATTCAATCTTGCGTGTGCCTTGCTTCTTCAAGTCCTGCGCACGTGTCAAGATGAAACGCTGATTTTGGAAGATGCACGATGTGCCGACAGGAAATTCAAAGTAAAACGGCAGATTGAACTTCAGCACAAGTTGCGGCTTCTGCATCAGTGCGCGGTATCGGTAACTGCTATCTTCCGGCTGCACTTGAATATCGACACGCCACACAGTGCCGACACCAGGCTGATACGCGCTTTGCTGCGTGACGTTTTCACGCCACTGTTCAGCAATCGCGGTATTGATGTCGAGCTTCGTTTTTGAATAGTACGTCAGTGTTATCATCAATCTTCAGTATCAAAAATTGAATAATCAATGTCTTTCTTCTTCCACCCATCGTTGAGTGTTTCGATGACAAATGCTGTGGCTTTCGTCACAAAGTCTGCAAGCGGTTCAAACTTCGTGAACGTGTGATATATTGGGTTCGCATCAGCATCTTCACCGAGTTTGAACTTGACAGGCAGTGTCGCGCCGTTCGTGTCGCGTGCGAAGTCGTATGCTGCTTTGAAGTTCTGCTGATTTTCGGTTGACAGATAGACCGGCTTGCCGTTCCATGTGAAGCCTGTCAGTATCTTCGCGTCTGTTTCAGCGTTTATCAGGTCGCTGATGTCTTGCTTGATTTCGCGCACCGTAGGCTTGTGGTCATAGTATTTGCGCCACGTGTATTTGTTGCCGTCTGCATCGGTTTCAAAACCGAAGATAAGCAAGTAGTTCGATGATGACAGACACACAAGTTTGTCTGCGCGTTCTGTTGCGCCATTGCAGCGGAAAAATTCTGTTTTTGCCATGATGTTGATATTTGAGAGTGAATGAAATTCTTTAATCATCGAAGTAGTAGCGCGTGCCGCCACCGCCCTGAAACGGTTCGCTGCGTATCGTGACATCGATTGAAGCCGTGTCGAGTGTGCCACGCATAGCATCAAGCATTGTCTTCATTTCATCGCTGTTCGTGAAGAACTTCGACATTTGACCGTTGCTCAACTTTCTGAATGAAACAAGATAACGACCGTCACCTTGTTTTGTCTTTACGTCACGCTCGAAGTCTATCAGCTCAATCGGCACGTTTACGATTGAACTGATGCGCACACACTCGCCGTTGAAGCGTTTCTTGCCGTCTTTCGGCGTATATGTCAGATTTAAGTCACTGAATTTAATCATTTCTTGTTTTGTTAAAATTTTCTTTAATAGATGTTTGCAGTCTGCGTGTTTCGCCATGCCGTACAGTGAACCGACAATTTCAACCCTGCGCTTTCTGCTTTTCACTTTCGCGAGTTTACGGCAGAAGTTCTTCTTGACACGCTTGCGCAAAAGCGTATGTGTCGTGAATATCTGATAACCGAGAAAGTCAAGACCGGTTTCGATAGGGAAAACACGCTCATTCTTCTTGATTGTCTGACCGATGCTTTCGATATGTTCATGCACTTCGTCACGCACAAGCCACAGAAAGCGTTTGTCTGATGCGCCCACGACAATATCGTCCATATAGCGATAGAAGTGCCGCACACCGTATCTGTCTTTCATAAAGTGGTCAAGATGAACCGACAGAAGAAGATTGACAAGACCTTGTGAAGACCGCATACCCATACTCATGCGCTCGCCGTCCGGCATCGTTGCAAGAAAGTCGGCAAGTATCGCGATAAGTCGCTTGTCTTTGAATACACGGTTGAGCGCATACAACACAAATTCATGCTTCACTGTGTCGTAGCACTTCTTTATGTCACATTTATACCAATAAAGTATTGATGTGTCTTGCATCATGTCACGTCTGATGTACTGCATCAGGTCGTGCATTCCGCGCTTTTTGATTGATGCTGAAGTCGTGCGTATATAACGAGGGCGAAGATGCTTGTCAACAGGTCGCATTACTGCATTGATTTTGATGCGTGCTGCCATGCAATACACCTGAAGAAGACGATTTTTCCCTGCTTCACAGAATTCTTTTTCGTGATAGCCGCCTGTGCGCAATTCTTCTTCGGTCGGTGCGCGATGTACCTGCATCAGTGAAATTTTCCCTGACACGATTTCTTCGCGTACTGACTTCAGAAATTCTTCGCGATGTTCAAGAATCCATTTACCTTCAGGCAAACTTTTTCGGAGCGTTCCTCTGACTACATCGTCAAACGACTCTTCAAGATTTGTCTGTTCAATGATTTCTTCTATTATGTAACCGTCACGTTTCATGTGCTGTTGTTATATATGCCTTCAGTTCTCCGGGTCTATGATGTTCGAGAATTAACCTACCAATCACTACCCAACCAACAACGTAATTTTTCAGTTTTCCACGACTGATGTGTCATGCTGTTACTGAGGCTCGGTTTCCTCGTTCACTGCTATGCGTCAGCGCGTGACGCTATGCCGGAGGAACGATTGATTATTGTTGTTGTATTCTGTTCTGTTTGCGAGCCGAGAGCCGTTATTCGTATTCGAGTTCGAGGATGCGTTGTTCGCGTTCGCATAGACGAGACCGCCATTCGCGTTGGCGTTGTTATTCGAGCGACCAACGACACGGCACGTTGGAAACCTCTACCTTTTTATTTCGTTCATTCAATTTCAAGTTTTCATTTCTGTCTTCATTTTGATTGATTTGAAAAACGTGCGCGGTCGCTGACCGCAACGGGGGCGCGTCTTGCGCCGCGCACGCTTTCCGTGTTATTCGCTGACTTCGATTTCACCTCTGAAGGCGAGCCGAGAGCCGTTACTCGTATTCGAGTGCGAGGATGCGTTGCTCGCGTACGCATAGACGAGACCGCCACTCGCGCTGGCGTAGTAATGCGAGCGACCAACGACACGGCACCTGCTGCCGCTGTAATAATTAGCGTCACTGTAGTTCGATGCACATACGCTATTGTCAGAAGTACACTTCGATGCGATTACGTCACAGAAGCGACCGTGACGCACACGACCGATACAGTAACCTGATGTTGTGATACCCTGCACGACACGTTCTGTCTTGCTGATAGGGTCATAGATGTGCCACTTCGCATCAATCGGGTCAGTGTTGATTTCGACACCGTGATTTTCAAGATACGACTTGAACGACAAGACATTCACTGCGACATTATCCATAACTTCCCAAGTACAGCCGACAAAGTTTTCAATGCCGAGTATCTTGTTTCCGTTCGATGCTGTTGTGCGCTTCGTGTCTGCGTTGCCGACTGCATCTAGACTGCCGGTTGTGCCGCCCGAACCGCGACCGTAACCACATATCAACTGCACGTCACGATTGCCGTTCAAACTCATCCACAGTATTGCCATGAGTTTGCTCATTTCGTAGTCGATAAGTTGATAGCCGTCACCACGGCGCATTGCGAGGTTCTGCAAGTCCTTGTATGTGTAGTTCAGCGCACCGACAGGCGTATTCTTCACACGTCCGTTGTCATCATACTGCCATTCAGTAGATGTCACAGACGTACCTGTGCCGACACGCACATTCGCGTTGCTGATGCTTCGGAGTTTCATCAGTGTGTCAACAGATGCGTGATATACACCAACAAGCCACGGTTTGTTTTCTACCCAATCAGGCTCAATCGCTTCGATTTCTGCGCTGTCAACTGCGATGACTTCTTGTGCGCTGTTCGTTCCCTTTGATGAGAAGTAAAACGACACAGCACCGTCAGGCACATTGCAGAAGACATAATCTTCACCTTCAAGGAAGTCAAACATCGTATTTGACACTGCAAGATTGAATGTGCCGACAATTTTGCCGGAAGCATCAGTGAATACTGCGCCGATGACACTGTGATTAAGTCCCGGCCAGCGCACTTGCTTCATGCCCGATACATCGACACGATAGATATTGTAGTTCGGTGTGTCTGCGATTACGCCGTCAGTTTCAAGCGTAGATGTGCCGATGACAACATCAGTAGTCTGCACGGTTTTGTTGGCTTCGTACAGCACTTCAGACAGTTTCTTGCGCGTGATTTTGCGTGCCGTGCTGATAGGTTCAGTTGTGAGCGAAGACCAAAAGATGTATTTCTTCTGTGCCTTGAAGTCGTTCACACCCTTGTACCACAGATGCGGACAGCGCATCATTACATCGAAACCGGTGCCGAGTTCGTCCTTGTAGTCAAATTCAGTGCCGTCAGGCATTTGACGATAGTTTGCATCGCTGATGCGTTCACCTACCCATTTGCCGCTGCTGTTCGTTCTACCCTTGACAGGTATCAGACCTTTGCGTATGCGTAGAATATGACCGCTTGCTTCGTATGTGTCACCGTTCGTGTTGTTGTCAAGATTGGTGATGTTCTTCGGGTCATTCACTGTATCATCGAAGACAACGCCTGTGAACTGCGCATTGTGAACTGTCAGACCGATGTCAGACGGCTTGAAGTACGCTTGCAGTTGTGCAAGTTCGCTGTCATCAATCAGCTTCGTCAATATCCATGAGCCTGTGATGCCGTCACAACCGTGGTCTGCGTCACTGCCGATACCCTTTGTGCCGTCAGCCATAAGACGCTTCAGAATTGTCGCGTCTGCATTGACTTCAAGACCTGAAATGCCGATGTCTGTCAGATGTGCATTGCCGTTGATGACAGCCTGAAGCATTGCGAAAGCATCAATGCCGGCGCACGCTTCAATCTGAAGACGCTTCACATTGCTGAAACCGGCTACTGTCAGACCGCCGTTGGGATATGTCAGTTTAGGCAGATTTTGGAATGTCAGCGAAGTCATCGTGTTAGGCAGTTGCAGCGTTTCAAGCGGCGATGTCTGTGCCGGTGTGAATGACTGCAACAGACTGCCGAGCGCACGCACCGTCTTCAGACGCGGGCAATAAGTCGCGTCCAAAGTCTTCAACGGGAAGTTTCTGATGTCAACTTCTTCAAGGAACGGCAACTGACCGAGTGCAAGCGTTGCGAGTTCATCGCCTGAAGACGTTGCAGGGGTATATGATGCGCCGCCGATGATGAGTTTCTTCAGAAGCGTCAGATTGCTGATGTCCCAACCTTGCTGTTTCGGCGTTGCGTTTCTGATGTCAAGTTCTTCGATGCGGTCTGCGCCGAAGATGTAAATCATAACACCACCGCCGAGGTTCGTGTTGTTCGTGTAGAACGTATGACTTTCACCGGCGTTCAGGAAGCAAGAACCGCCGTTTGCTTCGTTGGCACGGTCAACGCCGACACCGAAGTAACCTGATTTTGCCGCCTTGATTGTGATGCTCATGTTCGTGCCGGTGCATCGCATCGAGATTGCACTTGAATACGTGTCACCGCACTTATAGAAGCCGTCACGGAACAAGAAGCGTTTCTTGACATATTCGCGAAGTCGCTGAATTGACAGACCGTGAAGCGCGAAGAAGTAGTTTGCCGATGCCTTGCTGTTTTCGATGTACTTGCGATTGCCGTCATACGATGACACAAGTTTCGGCCACTTCTGCAAGCGGTCTGTTATCCAATACTTTTCAATGCCCTGCGGCGAGAATGGGCGCAAACCTGATGCAAGCTGCTGTGAACGCATCAATGCGGCGATACGTGCGACAGTTGTTGTGCGCGTAGCGTCTTCTGTGTCGCTTTCTGCACGATACGGCTGAAGCCAGATGTGTTCTGCCTTTGCGAGTTGAACGAAAAGCACGCTGTCATGCCCCTGATAGTAACCGTTCGGGTCATTGTTCGGGTCAAGTTCTGCCGGGATAGTCAGACCACAGTCATTGTCACTGCCGAGAATGGTATCACCGTCATACAGATGATTAAGATACATTCTGACATTGCCGTCAGTTTCGAGATAGAAACCGACCATCATGTTCTTGCTTCGTTGGTCGACTGCTGCGATGTAGTCTGTGAAGACATGATACATGATTGCGCTGTATGGGTTCGCTTCCTTGTGAAGTTCGTGCGCAAACTTCTTCAGACGATTTTCGGGTGTTCCTGGTACACTCTTGCCGTCAATCGTGATGTTTCCGTCTGCTGCTGTCTTGTGCTGATTACATTCATTGCACCAACACAGCCACTTATAAAGGCGATACGGCAACTTTCGACCGTCTTCATAGGCGGTGTTCAAGTCATCGTTGTCGGGATAGCGGCTTTCAAACTGCTGAAGCCACACAAGTTCACCGTCTTCAGAACGGCGCAACATATCATCAATGCTTGACACGTTCTGAAACCAATCCATGTCGTTGTAAGCTTTCAGTTCGTAGCACTCGACAGGGTTCACAACATCGCCGGTGATGCGCCAGCGACCGCCGGTGTATGTCATCGTGCCTGTTGTTTCAGTCCATGAGCCGTTCTGATAGCGGAACACTTTGTGTTCGGGTCCGCAAAATTCTGACAGCACAACGATGTCTTCAGTGTTCCATTCCGATTTGTCAACAGACGCGGCGAAGTCATCAAGCGTCTGATTTCGTGCTGCGATGTATTCTGTAAAATCGCCGTAGTTCAGACAGTCCTTGTTGTAGCCGTCAACCGCTTCAAAGCCGAAGACTGCTGCATCGCCCTTGTCGTGATTGAAATTGCCCTTTGCGTGGAAATAGCCGTAGGACGGTGAAGTTGGGTCAGGCGAATTTGCGTCTGTGCGATACAATGCCATAGGAATAGAACTGATGCAAGGGTTCAGTTCGTATTCGCCGGTGTAGAAGTTCTGCGCCGGTGTCATGTATGCCGAACCAAGTGCGCGTGACAGTTCGTTGTACAACTGCGTAGATGCGCCATTGTTCGCGCCGCCGCTTTCTGAATAGTCAACCTTGATACAGAAGATGTTTGTCGGCATTGTTCCGCGCACGATTTGGAACTTGTTTTGTGCCGCGAGTGCTGCGATAAAGTCGTATTCTGCGAGTTGATGCGCGTCAGTGAACTGACTGCGGTCGTACATCATTCTGATGCGTTTCGCTTTCTTCGTCTTGCTCTTCTTGTTCTTGATAGGGCGGCGCGATGATGTCGTTCCCTGATTTGTCGTTGGGGTGTCTTCGATAACAATGTTTCGCCACGGCGTTTCAGGGAAGTAGAAGTACCAACACAGAACGACAGGTGTCTTCTTGTCACCGTCAAGTGCTTCGATGTATTCAGGGAAGTTTTCAGGCGTGTTTTCTGTATTTGGCGATTTGCACATAACAGCATACGCGATGTTTCGTTCACCGAGTGCCGACATTTGCGGAATGTTGCGTGCCGGTCTGCCCTCTGCCGTCTGTGATGCCATAACCTGATTGAAGTTGTATTCAACAATCATCGCGTCAGTGTCGGCGAGTTTCAGCAAGTAGTTGTTGAAAGACTGCTCGAAGTTGTAGTATGTTTCCCACGCACGCATATTGTACAGATACAGGTCTGCTTCACTGCCGTCAAACGTGATTTGTGTCGCGTGACGTGTAAGTGTTCCTGCATCGTAGTAGCATGAGCCGCTGAACTCACCGTCAAGATACAGTTCAACAACACCGATACCGGCGTATGGTGCCTGACTTGTCGGCTTGATTACGATTGCAACGTCAGTGATAGCATCTTCTTCAAGTGCCGCATCAATCGTGTGCGCGACTGTTTCTTCATTGTCAGTCGTGAAGACAACACGTTTGCCGGTGACAAAGAAGCCGAAACCATTGCTGATGCAACTGATAAGACGTGCGTTTTCGTCCGCGATGTGGCGCGTGCGCACGCGGAACTGAATAGCAAGACCGTTCGTTTCGATTGAAGACACGTTGAAAGGAGCATAATCAAGCGTTGCTTTCACGTTCTCTGCGATACGCAAAGCCATGATGCCTGTATCGTTAGGCTGTTCGTACACGTCACTGCCGTAACTGTCTTTGACAAAGCCGTTGGTCGTGTAGTTCGAGCCGATGACGGTCATCGTATAGCCGTTGCTTGTGATAGACTTGTCTGTGTCCTTGTTCGAGCGTGAACTGAAGTCTATATCAATCATCTGCTGCGCCGTGACGCTTTCGATGTTCAGAAGCGTGCCGACAATCTTGAAGTTCGCGGTTTCTGATACAGACGAGCCGACACGTGCGAACAAGCCTATTGTCACACTGCCGTCAATAGCGTGACCCTGTACGCGCTGAATGTATGCTGATGTCACGCCACGTCTTACAAGCGCGGTGCGCTTGACAGTGGTCTGTGTGCCTATCTTCTCAAAGATTTCAACAGACACTTCAGATGACTGCGAAGAATAGGCTGCGAAGTCGATGCTGATTGTTTCATACTGCTTGACTTCTCCGTCTTTCTTTTCGCTGTACCAACGTGTCACGACAATCGGTGTCGCGTTTGCCGGGTCAACGACCATGACAGCCGTGTGAAGATAGTTGCCGACAACGCCTGAAGACACGTCTTCGCCATGTATGCGAAGTGGATATGCGCCATGCTTCAAAGCGACACCGCAACAGTTTTTCGGGTCAATCGTGATGCTGTGTGCGTAGGTGTCGTTCACGGTTGCTGTGCCGAGCGTCTTCCATGCACCATTGATGAAGATTTCAGTGATGCAAGTGATGCCTTTATCTGATGCGTTGTTCGCAAAACGATACATCGGCAACTGCTTCACTGCGCCACCGACATTGATGACTGTTGATGCCGTGTAATTCAGCGTCTGTTCTGATGTGATAGTCACATCTACTGCCGTCACGTTGATGTTGCGCTTCGCTGTACGGTCGCTGTCATCATACGCAACGAAACGAAACTTGCGCTGCCCTGCGATGCTGAAATAGCGCGACAAGTCAAACGCGAAGTCGAATGTTTCTTTGTCTGCCGATGTCGCTTTGTTCAGTCTGAATGTTTCGAGCAACTGTTCCGTGTCGCGGTCATACAGTTCTACTTTTTCGATGATGCCGCTTTCATAGTCTGTGCCGTTCTTCAGCGTGATTGCTGCGTTCACGATGAGCGTACCGCCTGACTGACCGTAAAGCGGTGATGTTTCAGGCGTAAATTCGAGTATCATTCCTGTCTGACCGCCACCGCCTGTGCCGACTGCAAACTGCTTTTCGTCACCAACTGCTGCGCCGGCTGCATTGACAAGTTGCATCTTAACGACACCTTCTGTTTCTGTGTCGATGTTGATGTTTGCAGGAATATGTGCGTATGCGCCGCCGGTACTGAAAGCGTCCTTGCCGTCTTCTTCGGGGTCATCTTTCGTTTCAACAGTAGAACCACCGCCACCGTTGCCGAAGTCTTTCCACAGACCTGCTTCACCGAAGTTGCCGACAGAAGACGTGAACTGCTTGGATTCCCAAGTGTTTTCGCCTGTCTGATAACTGATGACAAGACCGCTCTTTCGATAGTCTATGCCTGTGGCATTTGATTTCGCTACAAGCGCATTGATAGCATATTCGAGCGTGTAATATGCTGCTGCGGTACACGGACCGCAAAGCGCATCAATGATGATGAAACTTTCGTCACCTGCTGACATACCGGCATTGTCGAGCCAGTTGCCTGGGTTCTTGAAGTTCGCTTCACTGCTGTCTGCGCCGATGTATTGATACGTCTTCCAAGATTTGTCTGCGATAGCGAATGTTATCTGCATACCGACATTGCGGAAGCCTTTGTCATACGCCACTGCAATCGCTGTTTCAAGGGTGTAGTAACCCATTGACAGCGGTGCGTCATTCGTTACGTTGAAACAGTTGCCGACTGCTGCCGAGCCGCCGAATTTGCGCCATTTCGATGTGTCCAAGAACGTGTCGAATTGTGGCGGTTGCATACCCGGTCGTAAATAGAAGATATACTGCCACGACTCCCACCCCTGTTCACCGGGAAAAGTCACGACAAGTCCTGCACGCTTGAATAATGCGCTGTCTTTATGTGTCGATAATGCGCCGATGACAGTTGCAAGCGTTGTCGAAGAAGTCAAAGACAGAAGTTCTTTCGCGTTGATAAACATACGCGGTCTGATGATGTCATCAAGTTCTACTCTGTTTGTTTCGACTGCTGTCTTCGCTTCACCGGCTGTCTTTTCTGCTTCTGATGCCGTTGCGCTTGCTGTATTGGCATTTCTGTTCGCCTGTTCTGCGACAGAATTTGCAGTTTCAGCCTTTGAGGTAGCATCATTCGCTGTTGACAACGCTGTTGAAGCATTTTCTGCTGCTGTCTGTGCAAGCGTCTTCGCTTCACCGGCTGTCTTGTTGGCTGCTTGTGCGGTCTTCAGTGCATCTTGCGTTGGCTGTTGAAGACCGTTCAGCAAGTCACCGATTGGAATTTTCACGCCCTCATTCTGCGCATTGACACCAAGCGTGTACAGCCCGGCGGTCGATGTCGAGGTAGGCAATTCCGTTATTCTTTTTCTGAGGTCTGCCATGTGTTAATTTTTAATCGTTAAGAAATATCTTTGCTTGGTCATTGCCACTGTCAACGACAACAAATTCACCACTCTGATGTATAAGAAGTGAAATGCCGCGCATAGGTCTGATGCGCAACAGTGTCGGTTCTCCGTTCTGAAGCACTTCGACAAGTGCGAAGTCTTCGTGTGCGAGAAGCATATACTGTCCGACAGGTCTGTAATTGACAAAAGTCAGAACGATACTGAACTCACACCACACTTTGCCGCTTCGCAATATGTCAAACTTCGTCACGCTCATGCTCTTGTAGTAGCAATCATATTCATTGCCGAGTGCCGAGTAATAGAAGTTGCGCGTTTCCGGCTGAAGTACGACAGCGAACAAACCATTGTATCGCGCCCAAAATTCATCAATGTCAGGTGCATCAATCAGCAACTTCAGTGTCACGTCTTTCGACTTGAAGTTTACTGCTGATGCGTCATAAAAGATACCTGATGTGTCTTTCGTTGATATTTTCAGGTTGTCTTTCGTGTTCGCCGATTTGCGTATGCTGTCATCAGTTCCTTTCAGCACGTATGCGCCGAACTGACTGATGTCGATGCCGTCAACTTCAAAGCCGACCTGTCTGATGCCAGTCTTGTCAAGTGGCTTGTGTGAGCCTGTTGGAATTACAGGGAAGTCATCAGAAAAGGTAAGTGTCAACTTGCCAAGTTTGATGAATGAGGAAAATGCTCCGTTCTGTGTCATTCGCAAACGGTACGTCTTCTTGATTTCGCGAAACTCAAACGTGTGATATGCACCGATAGAAAGTTCATCAAACAAGTCTTCGGCATATCGCGTGTTTGTGATACAGAACTGTATCTGAAGCGTGCGCGTGTCAAGTTTAGGGTCTATCAAGTCAACTTCAACGCCGTCTTCTTCCGGCCAATCAGTAGTATCGACCTTTTTGAAAGCGGCAAACTGAATGAGCTGCTTGAAACCGCGCTGTTCTACAAACACGCCGTAATCAAGAAACGCATCATGTCCGTCTATGAATAACTTGTTTTTCATCTTACAAAAGCATGGTCTTTGACAGTTGTATGTACCTTTGAATGTCTGTCTGCGTCCACTTTCACGACACTGTAACCGGCTGCATCAATCATTGCAGTCGCGCCATGAAGCGCACAGACGTTGTTTGCTCGCGTTTGGCTGTACTTAAGCGTTGCAGTAGTGTTTCCTATCAGCAAGACGCGCTGCACTTCTTCAAGCGTGATTTCTCCAGCGTCTATGAATACACCAAGACGCTGCGTGTCGTACTTCTTGAACTGTCTGAAAATTGACAGCGTAGGGAAGTTGAAACTTGACATAAATTCGATGCCCTGCGGTGTGAAAAGAAGCTCGACAAGTTCTTCAAGCGTTTCATCGCCTTGAAACATCGTGCAAACGCGCAACTTCTGCGCTGCTTCTGCGTGTCCGGCTCTGATGCACAACTGCGCTGCGCGTGCCTTTGCCTTGCGCCATTCAATACGTATCGGTGTAAGATTTTCCATATTGCGGTGATTATGATTTCAATTTTATTCCCTTTGTTGTGATGTCTTCGACTGCATCTTTTACACGCTTGACTTCTTCTTTCACGTCATCAAGCGTTTCGGCAGTCTTCGCTGTGTTGTCTTCGATGCCTGAAAGTTTGTCGAGTATCTGATTGCCGGTTGCGTTCAGTTCTGCGACACCCTGCACAATCGTATATGTGTGTGATTGTATCGTTGTCAGACGTGCGTTATTTTCATCAACGCTGTCTTGCGATGCCGTAGCGATGCCGCGTTCTGATGCTTGACGTTCTTCATCGCCGGTGAAATACTGCTTGATTTCGTCAGGCAGTTCGTCCATTATCGCTTTGAATGATGAACCGACTGCGTTCAGGTCGTTGCTAAACTCGTCCATTGAGCCGATAACGCTGTCAATACCTTTGAAGCGTCCGTCTGTGCCGAACCAACGCTGCTTATACTTGTCGAAGATTTGCCCGATAGGTTCTTCAAGCAACTTCTGTATCATCATGCGGCGCAAAATGTCTGAAACGATTTCATTTACTTTGTTTCGCCACGCTTCCATTGCGTCTTCGCCTGATTTCACTGCTTCAAAGAAAGCGTCACCGAGTTGCTGTGCAATATCTTCGGCAGATGCGCCGATGATGTCTTCAAGCATATCGTTGATGAGCGTTGCCATTTCTTCGGCAAGTTCAGCGAGTTTGTTCTTGTAGTCTTGAACCTTACCGCTGTCAGTATGCTTCTTGCTTTCTTCTTCGTTCAACTGCTTCTGCACAAGCAACTGTTGTTCTGCAAGATTTTCAAGCTGCTTTCGGCTTTCATCGTAACGCTTCGAGCCAAGTGCCTTGTCTGCTGTGTACGATGCTTTCGCCCAATAATCAGCAATCTTCTCAACAGTCTTCGCATAGATTTCAGAATGATAGACACAACCGGCTATCCATTTCTGCCATGCGGTTGCGTTCTGCATTACGCCGTGAAGTTTCAGAACTTCTTGACGTGCTTCAGCATATATTTTCTTGACCTGTTCAAGCGCGTTGCCGACATTCTTCTGAAGACGCACAGCGTCCTGATTGTCAAGTTCCCATTGCAGTTGGTCGATGCGTTCCTGAAGACGCTCGATTTCTTTCTGCTTCTTGTCATCGTTGTTGAAAAGATTTGCGATTGCAGTTGCTATCTGCAACGCTGCACTGATGACAGTAAGAATGACAGACGCTTTTTCAACGGTGCTGATTGATGTCGCTGTTGCCTGTGCCGTTGACTCTGTTGCGGTTCCCATTGCATCGACAGTTTCAGTCATTCCCTTGCCGACAGACTTACCAACGTCACCGATTGCAGAAATAACGTCAGTAGTAGCATCAAGAACTTCGTCAATACAGTCAAGTGCCTTTTCCATGCCGTCCGCGATGTCATCGCTGAAGACACGTGCCAGGTTGCTTGCTTTCTTGCCTACATCGGTAGCGACTTTGCCGGCTGAATTGAGGTTTGTCGCGAAAGTCTTGTATGACTTCGTTACCTTGTTTCGTGCCGTCAGGGTGCGCTGTTCTGCTTTAGTGTTCTTTTCACGCGCTGCTGTAAGTGTTGTTTCAGACTTCGACAGACGTTCTTGCGCATCAACGAGCGTCAGACATTGATTTGCAAGTTCTGCATCGTTCATGTTCTGCATCAGCGTGTCACGCTGCTGAATTGCTTCGTTGCGTGCTGTTTCTGCGTCCGTAAGTGCTTCAGTCGCGCTTGTAAGTTCTTCACAGTCTGCTGCAAGTTCTCCGCTGCTGATGCGTTCAAGAACTTCATTACGCGCTTCAAGGCACTGCTGATATTCTTCTTCAGTGCTGATTGCTTTTCGCTGCGCGTCCATGAGTGCATCAACTTCATCGGCGCGATTTGCACTGTTGACTTCTGCACGCAAATCGTTTTCTTCACGAAACGCCGCGTTGTATTCGTTCTGTGCTGCTGTCAGTTCGTTCTGCGCTGTGGCAAGTTCGCCCAACGCCGCAACAAGTTCTGTCTTTGCGTCACCTATGTCAGCCAAAGACTTGTGCATCGCCGTGAATGGGTTTCGCGATGCAATTTCATCTTCCATTTTATCAATGGCTTCTTGGAAAATCTTGATTTGTTCAACAGACATATTCTTGCCTTCTTGATTGAAGTACGTGCGGACCTTGTCAAGTGTAAACTGAAGCGACTGCAACGACTGTTCACCGAGGTTGCCGAACACAACGTCCCAGTTGATTGTCTTCTGAAAGTCTTCTGTTTTCAGATTTGAAAAATCTTCTTCCATTTTCTTCAACGCTTCAGGCAAGAAGTCAGGAAACGCCTGACCGATAAAGCCAATCTTCTTCTGCCATTCAATCGAAAGTTGGTCAAACTTCTGATTATATGTGCCGAAGTCATTGACAAGTTGCTTGAAATACTTGTCGCGTATGTCTGCAAGACCTTTCTGAAGCGCGTTGTCAATATCAAGAAGCCCCTGCGAATAGTTATCAGCGATTTGTGGGTCTTTCAGAAGTTCATTCGCCCAATCTGTCAGACTGCGTTTTCCCTGTTCTGATGAGTTCCAACCGTCTTCAGTAGCACCTTTCTGTGTCAGATAGTATGCTTTTGTGCTGTCACGCAATGTCGTAGCAAGTTGCATCAACTGCTGCTGCCAAGCCGTCTTTCTGTCATTCATCTGCTTGTACATCGCGTTGAGTTCTTTATAATAGCCGTCTTCCATGCTGTCAATCGCTGCTTGCGATATGGCTGCATTGGTGTCTTTGACATACTGCGTGACGGCTTTCTGATATTCTTCAAGAAGTTTCTTCTGTTCCGATGCTGCTTTCTTCGGGTCAAAAGTATCACCTGACTTGCCGCTTCCTGAAACTTTCTTTGCTTTCGGGTCAATGTGAACAACATCGAAGTGATTTGCTTTCTGATATGCTTCGAGGTCTGCACGCTGCTGTTCCATTGCTTCTTTCCAATAGTCTGCTTCTTTCTGCGCTTCTGCTTTCATGTTGGCACGGCGTTCTTCGTTGCTGTCACCGAACCAACGTGCCGGGTTGTACCAACCACGGTCAAATTCGCCGTTTTCAGCCTTGTGTGCGACTTCAAGTGCTTCGGCATAGGCTTCAACATACTTGTTCAGCAAACCTTGCTGAACCGCTTTCATGCGTAGCATTTCACAGTATGCCGGACCGCGTTCTTCAAGTACACGCTCCCATTGTTCAAGACTGTCATAATAGCCGAGTGCTTCACCGTATTTTGAGTTCAGTTCATCGACTTTCTTCTTTTCTTGTTCCTTTGTGCCGTGAAAATTCTTGCACGCTCTGATGTTGTCTTCAAGCGCGATTTTTTCTTTGATGTATGTTTCTGCGGCTTCTTCATTGACTTTCTGCAAGTCCTGTGTGTGCTTTGTCGCTTCATCTTCAGCCGAAAACAAGTTTACGACCATTGCGACAAGTTCACCTACAAGCACGACAAGTGCGCCTATACCTGTGGATATAAGCGCAATCTTCAGCAACTTTGTCGCTGCTGTCAGTGTCTTTGTTGCGACAGTAGCACCGACCATTGAGCCGGTGTGTGCGTTGGTAGATGCTGTTGCAGCCTTTTCTGAAGTCGCTTTCTGTGTCTGCGCTGTGGCGTTTCCCTTTGTGGCACCTGTATTTGCGAGTGTAGCGTCAGTATCGGCGATTTCTGCCGTTTCTGATGCTTCTTTCTGCACAATATCTTCTTTTGTCTTCTGAATGTTTTCTGCGATTTCCGCATTTTCATCAGAAATGACTGCTGCGGCTTCTTCAGTGTGCTTGCTGAAAAGTTTCTTGACAGCGTTAAGCGTGACAAGTGAAAACGTACTGTCTTTGTTCAATACTTGCTGCACCTGTTGCAGACCCATAGTGATAGCCATGAGCGACTGCACTTTCAGCATGATTTCGTTCAGTTTTTCATTTTCAGCACCGAACAAGCCTACTGCGCCCTGTGCGACACTGAAAGCACCTGACAGACCCGACAAACCTTGAATGACACCGGCAATCTGATTTTCATCATTCGCGAAGACGTTACCGGCTTGCGATATATCACCGCGTATGTCACGCAAACGACCGAGTTCTTCAATGATTTCGCGATAGCGACCTTTCGTTTGGTCAAGCGTGCGCCCCTCGTCTTGGGCGGTTTTCACCATTAGTGCCGCTTCTGCTTCAAGTTCTCTGATTTGTCTTTTCAGCGACTGTGCTGCGCTGCCGTTCTGCGACTTCGCCTTTGCAGATGCAATCAGCGACTTCGTTTCCTTTTCAAGTGCCTTTTCTTCTTCCTTGGCCGCTGTGATTGCTTGCTTTCGCGTCTTGATAACTTCAAGTATGGCTTTCGATTGCTTGCGTGCTTCTTGCGCTTCAGCGCGTAGATGTTCAACGGGCGAATTGGCAAACTTGTTAGCGGTTTCGACTGCTTCAGTGTACATTCTGTTCAGTTCACCGATTGCAGTCTGATTTTCACGAATTACACCGGCAATCTGCGCGAAAGCCTGACCGATGCCCTCTTCCATTTCCGACACGCTGCTGATGTTCTGAAGAAAGTCAATCTTTACTTCAGGAATGTTCGTCAGCAAGTCGTTTATCTTCTGACTTTCGTTTGCAATTTCAGAAGATGCTTCAGATGCACTTGAAACCATGTGGTCAAGCGCACCGTCATAGGCTGATGTGTCAATAGCCGCAATATACTGTAAATCGCCGTTTTCGCTCATTGTTAAATCTCTGTTACATCAATTTCGTCTTCAAAGTCTTCAAAATTGTTCGGGTTGTTCGCGTCAAGACTGTCATCGTACAGCGGTGCATCTGACTTGTCTTCTGCATCGCCAGGCATAGGCACTGCACGTGAATACAGAAGCGCGTTTGTGAAACTGATTTCGTGAAGTGCGTAGTCAGGTGTCACGCCGAATGTCTTTGCAATGCCGAGAACTGTTGCCCAAATACTATCATTTAGTCTTTCACCACTTCCGCTTTTGTCGGCTTCAGTATGTTTGCTTCGTTTAGGGAAGTGGTAATTGCGAAAAAAGTCATTATCTCATTATCGCGAAGACGTTTGATAATGACTTCAAACAACACAGATGGTCGCACGTTATCAAGTATCTTCTGTGCGAGTTCTGCGCGTAGGTCAACAGTCTGCTTCACGCGATGCTTGCGCTTGATAAGACCGAAAAGGTGACGCTTCACAACAACGATTTCGCGTTCTTCTGTCTGCTTCTTTGAACCGAGTATCAGAACTGCGGCAAGTTCAGCAAGTTTTGCAAAGTCTTTCGCTTTGAACAATGCCATGAAGATACGCTGTTCGTCTTTTACATCGGCTATCTGTGGGAAGTACGACACGATTTCCGATGCAAGAATGAGCGTGCCAATCGTAGGCGGCGCGATGTTGTATGTCACGCCCTCGATTTCAAGCGTGCCGACAGTGCGTTCCAAGATTGTTGCTGCAACGCGACTTTCTATTGTTGTATATTCTGTTGCCATTGCGATAATGTTATCAGTTAGTGCGTCATTCAGAATTGAACTGAAGTCCCGACAGGCACGCTTCACCGCTTGCGTGCGCACATCGTGCATGACCAACTATGCTGTGACGCAAATGCGAGTTTATCCTACCAACTCGAAAGGGTGTCTTTCCACACGTCAGATGACTTTATGCGCCGGCGTTTGCGTCTGCAACAAACTTCGGGTCAGCCCAGTCTTCTTTCTTCACCTTGAACTTCTTGTAAAGCGTACCGCTTTCGGTTTCAAGAATGGTGAAAGTGAGGTCAACATACTGACCCTCGTCTTCAGAAGAACCGGGTCTGAACTTCACGCTGCAACGTGCCGCCTTGATGCCGGTTGCGCCGATGTTCTTTGGTGTGACCTTGACTGAAAATTCACCCTGCACGATGTTTGTCTTCACGTCAAGTTCATCGCCGTCAGTAGATTTCACCGCGCCTGTGAAGAAGCCTTCAGTGTCGAAGTCCATTTCTTTGACACGTGTCGTAAGTGTTACGACAGGCTCACCTTCTTCAAGTGCGACAGTCTTGCCACCCGATGCTTTCGCTTCAAGGCTTTCGCCGTCAGCCGTGGCAAGTGTGGTCGATTTGTCGTTGATAGTTCCTACACTGTAAAGGTCGGTTGCCATAGCATCGCCCTCAAGTGTCTTGCCAACTTCAACACGACATTCAGACCACGACATGATGATTTTCTTACGTTTTGCCATGATGATAAATGTTTTATGAAATTCGTTGAAATTTTAGCCTTGCAACAATCAGATGCTGTTCGATGTCAGGGTTCATCGTTGAATACGGTGTGCCGTCAGACGTTATCCAATAGTCTGTATCGTCACACGTTTCAATGAAGTCAAGTATCATTTCTTGAAGTACGCCGATGCGGTTCTTGTCTGCCACCTTGCGCCCGTCTGCGAAGTTGATGTCAGGAACATACAGGTTGAGAATGACCGTGCCGCGCTGTATCTGTTCATCAGTACCGGCGAGAAACTTGACAATCAAGTCTTCGTCAGTAGCATCAGCCGGACGCATTTCACTGCGATAGACGGTGCCGCGAATTTCCGCGCCAAGCCGACTGTTCTTGATGAGCTGATAGAAGTCGCGCTCAATCTGAATTTCTGTCTTCTTCATACGCTTTTAAGCATTTTGCCAAGAAGTTTGTCAATCAATCTTTGTGCTTCAAGTTCTGCGTCAACAAGAACGTGTTTGCCACGCACGTTTTCAACGAAAGCTGCGTATTCCATACCGGCGCAAAGTATCAGTACCACGCCGTAGGGATATTCTGCTTTCAGCTTCGACAGAAGTTCATTGCCTGCTGCAACTCCGGCACTGCCGTCACCACCGACTTTTATCTTCACTTGCTTGCCGTTCTGCGTCACTGTACGATAACCTGGTGACACTGATTTCTGCTCGAATGTTCCACCGCCCTTGACCGTGCCGTTTGACAACACGATGTAACCGATAGAACTGCGAAGATTGCCTGTGATGTCGTTGTAGTCACCTTGTTCACGCGCAATCTTAATGCACGTTTCGCCGATGTAGCACATATTCTTGACAAGCAAGTCTATGAGTTTGCCACGCCCAAGTTCCAACTTGTCGCGCAACTTCTTCACATCGGTGCGTGATACGATTACACCTTTGTATTTGCCGTGAAATTTGACTGACTGTGCCATGCTTCAGACCATGATTTGAAAACGTCCTTGTGTAACAAGCGGCTCACTGCAAATGACCCGATATTCGCCCAGCGTTTCAGCACCACGCACCAACTTGATGCGCTTGATGCTTTCAAAGTTCTGCTTCGCATCAGCTTCAAGAAGAACGATGAAAGATGCCATGCGGAACTCACCGTCTTCATACGCGCCTTTGCGGTTGTCAGAATTTGTCTTGATGCTGCAAGCAATCGCATCGCTCCACGTTTCAGTGGGCGCGATAGGTTCGCCGTTGTCATCAATGCCACCGGGCGAAAGTATCTGATATTGCAGTTTGCCGTTAGTTCTCATTTACCACAGATTTGTTGCGTCTGATATTGTTCGTTTGTCTTCACTGAGTTCTTCATCAGCATCGAGACCGTAGTAGTTGCACCAATAGTTGAGCGACTTTTCAACAGCGTCTTGCATGACTGATGTTGAAACAGACCCTTCAGACCTTGATGCTTCGACATAGCCACGGACAAGACGCACGGCACAGCGAAAGATTACAGGGTCTTTCGCTTGTGCTGCTGCGTCTGTGTCAACACCTTCGTTAAACAACGTCAGGCGTAGCACCGCGTTGTCGGGATAGAATGTGTTGGCAATAGCGGTGCAAAGATTGCTCAATGCTTCGATGTTTGTCACGACTTCTTCGTTTTGAGTGTGTAGATGCCGTTGATTTCAGTGATGACAGGGAGCGAAATGCTTTCTGCCTTGGTGAACTCCACGCCGTTGCTTCCCTGCGTTTCACCAACGCCCCACTGCGATACGCGAATACGCCCCTGATTGCTGTATGCGACACCAGGTTCAGGCTTGATTTCGTTGTTCGAGTAGGCAGTCTTGATGACACCGAGTTTTCCGGCAGGAACGAAAACCATGTTTTCTTTCACCCACGGTTCGTAAACACTTGCCTGTGTGCCGTTCAGAATACGCACCTGTCTGCGGATAGGCTCGAATACCGGGAAGCCGTTAGACTGCATCCATTCGTTCAGGTCGCGTGCGAGCAAGATGCTTGAAGACTTGTCAGAACCGAAAATCATCTTTTTCATCTGCTTGCTGCGGCAGATGTAGGAAATGATAGACGGCGAACACAGAATTTTTGCGAGTGCAACTTTGTCCTGTGCTGCGTCAAGAATTGCCTGAATATCTTCAAAGCAATCGACAGTTTCGATGTTATCAAGCGTCCAGTCTTTGGTGACGGTCGCGATGTTTTCGCCCGGCTGCTTGTAGTCGATTGTGCCACGCACACCACCTTCGGGGTTCGTAGTTTCATCGAAGTTGAAGACACCGCCGTTTGACAGAGCGCGTAAGAAAATCATGTCAAGTTTACCGTGAACGGCACCGACAACGGTCATTACGTCACCCCACATCAGCTTGATGAGCTGCTGCTTCTTCGCTGCATCAGGAATTGACTTACTGTCAAGAAGCGCGAGAATTTTACGATACGTCTGAATGGTCATCGGCAGGGTCAGTGCATGATTTACCATGCGCTCACGCATTGTCTGAAGACCGTCAGAACCGATGATTGACTCTTTCGCGTCTTCACCGATAGTCGGGGCGGCAATCGTGATGTTATACTTGCCGATGATTTCCTCGAAGTCGAGACTAATTGTAGGCAAGTCCCAATCAAGGAAGCGGTCATAAAGCACTGTGTCGAAAAGACGCTTGTGTGCTTCTGAAGCCGCGTCAAAGCGAATTTGCACGTTCTGTGTCAGTTCGCCATAGATAGAGCTGAAAAGTACCTGGTCCATTATTTTAATGCTTTACTGTTTGATGAAAATGATGTTTGGGTTGTTCTTCAGTGCAACGCCCTGAAGCCATTCGGGAAGAATGGGGAACAGAAGCGATGGGAACAATACGACAGCTTCAAACGCTGCGTCAAGTGTCGGAAGACCCTTGCCGTCAAACTGCTTGTCTGCGCCGACAACCATGTTCGGAACACAAGCCGCTTCGACTTTTGCGTTTTCGCCCTCGCCGACAGTCTTACCCTCGATAAGCACGTCATCTTTCTTGATGCCGGTGATACCTTTGGAAAGTGTCAGAACGTCATACTCGCTGTTCGTGCGGTCAACATCGTTGACAGTGACAAGTTCGGGTGCTGCGTCACCGTGCTTGAACACGCTGTCACCCTTTGTGAAGTAGTGACCTTTAGGCACGCGCACTTTCGTAGTCGAGCCGCCGTCAAGCACAGATGCAACCTTTGCCACGGTCGCGCTCATGTCATCGAAGTTGACAAAGACAGGGGTCGCACGGCGAACAACAGTGCCGACAGCAAACTCCTGTGTGGGTTTGAAACCGCCCGGCAGCATCTTACATTCGCCACGCCAAATTTCGGGGAAGCGTCCACCGAAAGACTGCTTTTCAAATGTGATAGCCATTTCTGTGATTTGTTGTTTTGTGAAACTTCAGGTCTGTCTGTTAGTCGGAAAGACCGGCAGCCCACGTCTTCGCGTCTTCTTTCGCTTGCGTGAGGTCAACATTACCGGCTTCATGCGCCTGACCCTTGGGCATGAGAGAATTGTTGACAAGTTCTTGCTTGAAGTTCGTCAGTTCTGCGTCAATGTCAGCATCGTCTGCGATGTGAAGACGCTTCACCATAAATTCCGGAATACCGAGCTTCTTTGCCTTGTCGGCGATAGTGGTTGCCCTTTCTGTTGCAGCCTTTTCTGCTTTCAGTGTTGTGTTCTCCTGTTCGAGAGCCGCAATGCGTGCATCGTTGCTCTGCTGATACGTTTTGAACCAAGCGGGCATATCAGTGTCGCTTTCGTCCTCTCCGTCACCCTCGTCTTCAGATTGTTTCTTGGCAGATGACTTGCGCGTCTTTCTTGTGATTTCCCCCTGCATCGCCTTTGCATAGGGTACAAGCAAATCCGCTTTGGCGGCAATTTCTTCGTCAGTTGACTCGTCTGTGAGTTCTGAAGAACCGAGTTCTGTCAGTTCTTCAAGTGCTTTCTTCGTAAGACCGAAAGACTTGCACTTCGTCTTTAAGACTTCAAAAAGTTTCGTGTTCATTGCAATGAATTATGTTTTGAAAATGATAGTCCTACTGCAAAGGTAGCACTTATTTCGGAAATAGTGGCTATCAGACACTAAAAATATGAAAATTTTTATTATGGTGTAAATTGCTATACCACAGACATTACCACATCATAGAAGCGTTCAGACGGAATTTTTCTGCCATATTTTTGCTTAAAAAGTTGCCTATTTGGGAAATTGGCTATATCTTTGCATCGTAAATCAAATGTTTAACAGACACTAATAAGAAAATACAGCGCAATGAAAGCAACAGAAATTATCATCGGTACACGTTACGATTTGTCAGGTGACATCGTAAATGGTCGTAATTCAGACGGCACGCAAAGACTGTCACATGAGCACGTAGTCAGAAAGGTTGTCAGTGTGACTTCTACACGCATCAACTGTGAATGTGGTCGTTCTTTTGTCATCAACGACAATCTGAAAATTGAAAAAGTCAATTTCTAAATCAACAACGCAATGAAACCTGAATATATCGCTGAAGCAATCAACATCATCAGCAAAAGCAACTCAATCAAAGTGTCGTTCAACGTGCCTGTCAAAGACAACTATTCGCACACATACGCGATACTTATTCACGAAAGCAACGCATCTGTCATCAGCCAACTCGTGTCAGCCGGTTTCTCACTTTCAATGACAGCGAAAGGTCTGTCAGTCGATAAATTCTGAATGTATAACAATTAAAATATCAACGCAATGGTTACAGAAACAACTCTCGAAAACAAACTGTTTGACTTTGACAAAGCCAAGGTTCAGACCCTCACGCTCGACCAACTTGAGCGCACACACAAAGAAAACGATGTTTACGGCAATCCGCTTCGTGGCATCTATCACTTCCAACTGCTTCAGACACTCATCAACGAGTGCAACACACTTGGCTACAATGTAGAAGTGTATGACTTGTTCGCTGCACAGAACAAAGACAGAAATACACCCGGTGTCGTGTTGCTTCCACAAGTTGAAGCACAGTATGGTCAGCGTGCAGTTGAAGCGCACATACTTCGCCGCGTATTCGCTAACATTCGCATCACAGACTTCGATGATGAAGAAAAAACGACAAACCTTGCAGTCGCATTTCATCAGAAAGGTGTGCAAGTCGGCTTCGGGAACATGGTTAAGATATGCCACAATCAGACCATGCTGTGCGCTGACAAGTACATCGCGACATATAGCGAGAAAGGTAACGGTCGCGGTGAAACAGTCACAATTCCACAAGTCATAGACGTTGTGAAGTCTTGGCTTTTAGATGCACGTCACATAATCGTCACCGAACGTGAAAAGATTGAGCGCATGAAGTCAATCGAAGTCGGCGTGCAACAGATGCTTCTCATCATCGGAATGCTTACCGCTATCCGTGTAAAGTGCGATACAAGCATCACATCTATCAAGGAACATCGTGTCTATCCCCTCAATCAAGCACAGATTTCACGCTTCACAGAAAGTCTTATGGTGAAGTCACAAGAACTTGGCGGCAGCATCAGCGCATGGGACTTGTACAACAGTGCAACAGACCTGTACAAAGCCGACAGCATGGATATTCCGGCACTGCTTCCACAGAACCGCGCAATGGTGCGCTTCCTTGACGAACAATTCAATCTGAACATCTAAATCATCATCGCACGTCTGTCAACGCGGCAGGCGTGCTTAAAACTAAATCACATGGAAATTACAGTCAACATACCGAAAAACGACTACATACAGCCGACAGAAGTACGCACTGAAGTCGTGCAAGCAATCTGTGAAGCGTTCATCGAACGGAAGTGTGGTTCGACATTCCACCCACACGCCGGAAGCAACAACGGAAGTCGCAATGCGACACTATGGCTGTTCAAGCGAAAAGATAGCGGATATGCGCCCTGTTTCACCACATACGAATACGCACATCGTGACGCACAAGAAGCAAAAAGAAAGGGAAAGGAATACATCATGTATCGTATTCGCGGATGTGAAATGAAAGCTGCGTTTGACGCGCTTCAGAAAGCCGGTTACTATATGTTTCGATGCTATCATTATGGTTCATGGTTGGGTTACGACTGCGGAACGAAACCTGAAATGATGTTTGGTACACATCATTGTGAACGAGTTACTTCATTCAACGATTTCATTGATTAACACAGATATGAGAGTACACGGAATTGACAAAGCAATAGTAAAGAAGACTGGCGAGGTCGTTAATTTGTCGCATTGGCGCATCAAAGATGAAAGCACTGATGAAATAAGTTATGAAACAATCGAAGACGGCGCTGAATACTCTGCAAAAGAACTTGACAGGCTTGCAAGTTATGAGGGTTCTTTGTGGGTCTTCATTTCTAAATACTTGCCTAATTATTATTCAAATGATAATGTTGCGCTGAGTGATGACATAGAATGTGCGTTTACAGGAGAAGCCGATAACGACAAACTCCAGCATTTGAAAGACTGCATCGGTTCTGATGCTTTTGATTGGCTTCGAGAACAGATACGCATCGACACAGAACTGTTTGAAGAAGCTGCACGCAACTATTGGGAAAAAATATACAAGACTACATTGTAGTGTTTCCTCGCGATTTGACGTGTTCGCTTGATAAAATCCTCATTTCTTGACGGTAAACGCGCCAAATCGCGGGAAAATCCGTATCTTTGCATTATATTTCAACGCAATATGGCTACACAGAAAATCGTTCATCTACACATGAAAGTACCGATTGACGGCACGTGTGATTTTTACTTCGGTTGCATCAAAGCGATTTTCGACTTCGTTACTGAAGACGTTATCGGCATCAAGTATAAATCACTGACAAACGCGCTGCGCGGTCGTGACTTCTATGAAAACAAGCACTGCACCGTGCGCGTCAGTTCACTTCTAACTAAACAACAAACGAAACGACATGGATAAGAAAAGACAACGATGTATATATTTTAGAGGTTCAGCAAATTCTATCTTTGACCCTGTAAGTCTTGCAGATTGTTATAATGACATACCTCGTAGTGCTGAATATATGTTGAAGAAGCGAAGAATGTGTGAGCAAAACGCACACGTGCATAATGATAACAACAATAAAAATAGACAACAATGATAGGTGCAATTATAGGTGATATTGTCGGGTCACGCTTCGAGTTCAATAACACCGACAGAAAAGATTTTAAGTTGTTCACAAAAGACTGTGACTTCACAGATGACACAATCTGCACTGTTGCTGTTGCAGATGCTATTCTTCGCAATGTGTCATTCAAAGACAGTCTGCTTCATTGGTGTCACAAGTACCCAAACTCAATGGGAGCATACGGCGGTTCATTCAACGCTTGGCTTCATTCTCCGACACACGAACCTTACAACAGTTTCGGCAATGGTTCTGCGATGCGCGTATCACCTTGTGCGTTTGCAGCGCGTTCTGATGCTGAAGCGATACGACTTGCGTATGATAGTGCTGCTTGCACGCACAATCACCCTGAAGGTGTCATTGGTGCCATTACGACTACACTTGTCATTCGTGCGTTTCAAGCGACAGGTGGTATTATACAGTCTTCACACATAGACGCTGAAAGCATTATTTCAACATACTACGGTTATGATTGGGATGAGCATCTTCCTGTACGCGGTTTCTTCGATGTGACGTGTCAAGGCTGTGTTCCTCTTGCTGTTTCTATCATCATGGGAAGCGACAGTTTTGAAGACGCGATACGCAATGCGGTCGCATACGGCGGTGACAGCGACACGCTTGCTGCGATTGTCGGTTCAATGGCTGAAGCGTTGTGGGGCGTTCCTGAAGAACTGAAAGCACAGGCGTTCACATACTTGCCTGATGAAATGAAACAAGTCATCAATCAGTTCTATGCAACCGTGATTTAGTCTGCAAATAAAAAGCAACTCAAATTCAACACGTTACAGCAAACTGTGATTTACATTGAAAATAAAAAATGAAACATAATTTAGAAAATATCAAAATCGGCGATACAGTTGTTTTTTCGACAGGTGGCTGGTACAATACTATGACATTTGCAAAAGTCACAAAAGTAACTCCGAAACAATTTGAAGCCGGTTCGTATCGCTTTCATAAGAAAGACGGTTCAATGATTGGTGACGCTTATAGAAGTTGCAGACTTGCAACAGATGAAGATTTTGCAAACAAGAAAAAAGAAGAACAACACATATCTTTGCGAAATAAGATTTTGAACTTCTGTAAGTATTTTGACAAGGTCAATTCGATGTCTATTGAAGACATGGAAACTATAACAAACATTATCTCAAAATATGAAAAAGAATGATTTGCTGAAGTTCTGCCGGTACTATCACGGCGAAAAGAACTGTCAAAGCACAGATACAGACATTCAGACTTTGTTCAACATTGAAAAAATGTGGGTCGATAGAATGTGCGCTGAAGACAGTAACTTTGACACATTGCTTGACGAATATATCACGTTCGGTTTGACTTCATTTTGCGAAACAGATGATGTGCCAGTTACATTGAAAGCACTTCTGTTTAATCGTTTCACACAGTACAACGACCGTGTTGATGTTGATGCGTTCAAGAAATGGTACAAGAAGCATTATGATTGAAGAACTGCTTTCGTGAACCAATTATTTTACAAAAGAAAGCTGCATCGTTCATTGCGACACAGCTTTCTTTTTTTCACTTGAACTTACAATAAAATCCACCTGAACCAACTTCAAAACTTTCAATAGGTCGAGGATATTGCGACAACACTTCACAGTCTATATACCACTTACCTGCTGTAAATTCTGCTTTTGTAATACGAAAACGAGTTCCACGTTGCAGAATAATTTCATTTTCATGCGTTGTTATTGGCTTCGATGCACCGTTCCAAGACTTACCAGGCGTGTATGTTCCGTTGTCGTGCTTCCCGCCAAATTCTGAAAACGGTTCTGCATATATCAATCGTGTTTGCTTCGGACAGTATATATTCAGAATAACAGGCTTTGAACCGAAATACGTGCTTTTGTTGTTTCCACAGGACATGAAACTTTCATCGACACCGATACGACCGACAAGTGCTGACGGTTTACTTTCATAGGCTGATAGGTCAGGAATACCCCAACGATATTCAGCACACCAAGCACCTTCATCACGTTTTATCCAAATGTCATGCGTACAATAGCATCGTGATATGATATTTGTCATTTGTTCAACATCTCTTTCACTTTCGTCTTTTCGCGATGTATAGTAATGATAATATCCTTTTATTGCTCGTAAAGGTTCTGTAATGTAAGAACTTTCTGCCGTGTATTGATGTAACGCTTTCTTTTCTTCTGCTGAAGCCGCAAGCCATTGTGCTTTCGTATTCGTTTCATCGAAGTAGAAGTCATTTGCGTCATCATCGTTCTTGAACCATTTTGCCGCATCTTTACGTTCTTGAGTGCGTGTATCATCATCGAAGTCTATCTGATTGAGGTTTGTAACACCTTTGCCTTTCTTTGCATCGCGGCGTGCCTGTGCTGCTTCGAGTGCTGTCTTTTTCTTCTCTGCTTCACTGACATACATTTCTGCTTCCCACAAATTGTCACTTGTCAGATTTGTTTCAGCCTGACTTATCAGTGTTGCAAGTGTGGTCGCTTTAGTATGCGCTGCGAAATAAGTCTTCAGTACATTGAGTTTTGCAGTCAGTTCATTGACTTTCTGTTGATGTTTGATTTTCGCAAGTTCTTGCATATATGCCGACTGAGATACTTTCCATGTCGGATAAATGCTGTGTGGTTTCAGATATGTCGGGTCACATACATACTTGATTTCGTTTTCAAGTTTCTTGATTTGTTTATCAAGCGGCAAAGATGCAATTTGTGCAAGTTTGTTCTGCACTGCATCGTGTGCTGCCTGAATTTCTGAAACCGTGAATTGGTCTGACCACTGCTGCGCGTTAGGTATGACAGAAGACATTGACTGAAGTTGCTTCTTGATAGCGACAATCTGTTGTGCAAGTGCGCGTGTCTGCGCATTGATTGCAGACAGGTTACCGGTCTTCAGCGCATCATTCAATAAAGTTACTGCATCAGTGTCAACAGTGAAGTCTTTGTACTTCGATGTCGCACCGATAACATTGTTCGCCGTCTGCTTGATTTGTTGTTGTTTCTTCGCCATTGCCTGTGCAAGCGCACGTGTTTCGGCATTGATGATTGCCGTGTCACCTGACTGCACCGCCGCTTCGAGTGCGACAGTATCAAGACCGAAGTCTGCAAAGCGCGTGGTCGCTGTTTTAAGCACGTTCTGCGCTGTCTTATTGATGCGCTCAATGCGAATACGTTCCGCTTCCGCTTTACGCTTTTCTTCAGCGATGCGTTCTTGACGTTCTTGCCACTTCAGACGTATTGCTTCTTCCTGTTCAGGCGTGCGGTTCGCGTGACGCTGTTCTGCGATTTCAAGCGGTGTCATCTGCTTCTTTGGGTTCAGAATGTCTTGCACCGCGCTGAAGTTATTGCGCACAAAGTAGGGGTCAGAACCGTAGTCATGTGAAGCAAGTATCTTTTCTTCGTTGTCGCGCACCCACTCTTTGAAGTTATCCGGGTACTGCGTGATGCGCTTACCGCGTGGCTTGTATTCTTTGCCCTCAAGCATCGCTTCATTCATCTTCAGTATTTCGTCTTCGTCCATAAGAATGGGCGTAACCATACAGAAGCATTGAGGATGCCAACCGTCAAAGACAAAATCGGGTGGATAGTCACCGGCTAACTTGTCACAGATGTCTTTCTTCGGGTGATTGTGCGAAAGTGACACACGCTGACCGAGAACAAAGTCCATTTGTTGCCAACGCTCATGGTCTGCACGTCTGTACGCGATATTCGTTTCAGTGCGTGCGACACGCATAGCATTCTGCGCTGATGACTTGTAATAACCGGGACCCGTCCATTCGTCCTGATACGCTGCTTTGTCGTAGTCGATGAAATGCACTTTGCCGTCTTCACCGATAACGCGCTTCTTCCACTTGCGCTTCCATTCGCCGGTTTCAGGGTCTTTGTATCTGAAGCGGCGAAACATCAGGTCGGGGTCGTTCAGATACTTTCGCACACTGCGCGACATTGAAGCTGCTGAAGTACCGTCACCGACAGCGACAGTGATAGCGACTTCCATTTCATCGCGCAACTGCTGGCACGACTTCCACACGCGCTGTGATAGGTTCAGACCCTTTTCACTGCGTGCGATGAAAGCCGCCATTGCTGCTTCGTTGCGCTGCGTCCACGCTGTAAATTCGGGCGTGTTCAGCGCACGTTTGCCAAAGCATGATTGAACAAGTTTGTCACATTCAGCGTTTGCAGCCGCCCATTCAAGTTTGATGCCTGACTGTATCGCCATTGTCGCAACGCTGTGAAGTTGTCGAAGAAGACGCTCTACTTCACGCTGCTTCTTCATGCTTGCAGCATCAAATGAGAACATTTCACCCTCGTCAAGTTCCGGCATCGTCTTGTTCAAAGCAAGTATTTCGTTCACGGTGGCCGCGAACAACGTGCGCACACGCTCTGCATACGCTTCAGTTCGCTTGATGCGTGCAAGCACATCTTTTCTTGGGTTGTTTTCACTTTTCTTTGCCATAGGGTGGAATTATGAATTGTTCGTCATCGTCATCATCTTCTGCATCATCGTCACAGTCTTCGACAGGTGCATCAGATGCGTATGCTGTGAAGCCGCACGGTCTGACTTTCTTTTCTTCAGTACCGACATAGATACTGCGAAAGACAGGTACACCGAAAACGGTGATTGTTGTAACTTCACCGCGCTTCGTTTCTTTGGTATGTTTGCAGATGACAGGCTTCATCATTTGTCAGACTTCGTTTTCTTCTTGTCATCTTTCTTTTCATCGCCGTCACCGTCTTCATCATCTTCTTCGTCTTCGTTGCCGTCTGTGAACGACTGCGCACCGGCACCGGCTGCATCGCTGAAGATTGAAAGTTGCTGCTGTTGGCGTTCTTCCTGTTCTGCTTTCAGACGTTCCATTTCGCGTGTCACGTCTTTGACAAGCGGGTTCATTTCGACTGCTGTTTCAGTTGACAGAATACCGGCATCGAGAGCCTGTGCGATGTCTTTCAGGTCATCAGATACGTCTTCGCCGAACGGTTCTTGAAATTCGTGACCGATGCTTGCTGTTTCACATTGTGCATGAAGCGACACGTCAAGCACGTTGCCGATGATTGCCAGGACAAGCGATGCCGTGCGGTCAAGAAGTTCATCGTGCTTCTCTTTGCGTTTCGCTGCTTTGATGTCTGCAAGCATCATCACCGTGCGAAGTGCTTTTGCAGACAGCGTTGACAGCGATTTCAGCGTGTCAAGCGTGATGTGCGGTGTGAACGAGTTTGTCAGTATCTGATTTTGCAGCCATTCGATTTCGTCTTTCTTCGACTCCGGCGCACTGTCCCATGTGACATAGTGCATCGCTTCTGTTGTCTTCTGACCTGACTTCACATAAAGCGATTTCCCGACAGCATCTTTCTCCGGCAGGTTCTTGATTGCATCTGCATCGAAGACTGCAACAGGGTCTGCGAAGTAGTCGTTTGTGTCTGCCGTGCGTGACGCGATGTGTTCTTCACGCTCGATGAGTGCTTCAACGCCGTGCCATTCTTTTTCTTGCTGAAACAGAATGACAGGTATCTTGCCGATTAGGTTCTGTTCTTCTTGAACGTCCCAACCGAGCGAGCCATGCGTGCAACGATAGATGATTTCGGGCGTGAAGATGTCGAAGTGTTCAACGACTTTGTTATCTTTCTCCTTGACACGATAGCCCCAAGCGACACTGATAAGATTTTCGTATTGGTCGAAACGTGTGTAAATGTCATCGCCCTTGCTTTTGGCAAGAACACGTATCTGCACATCAGGTTCACCTGTCTTGTCATCTTTGAAGACACGGAACAACATCGCGCTTTCAGTTTCGCACCCGGCAATGCGCTTGCACTCGCGTATCTTGCTGTCAAAGCGCGTGCGCTTCAGTACGTCTTGGAACTTGTCGAAGACTGCATCTGTACCGTCTGACAGTTGCGACCACTTCACAGGTCTGCCATACAGGAAGACAAGCGCGATTTCGTTGATATACTGCTGATAGGGAATTGGGAGCTTCGCAACCTTGACTTTCTTGCGCATATTGCCTTTCTTGTCGGTCAAGATTTTGTCTTCGCGTAGCATGACACTATGCGTCTGCGTGTTGTACTCTTTCAGTGCCGCGATTGCTAATGCACCGTTCGTTGTCATCTGACTGCGCACCGCGTCAATGTCACGCGCTGCAAGAAGCTCGTCAAATTCTTGCTTTCTGCCAAGAATTGAGTTCATCGAATTTCGTAAGATGTCGAAGAATGTCATTGTGATTTGATTTTGATGTTAAACTAAATTGATGTTGTCATAATCAATGTCATCATCGTCTTCGTAAAGGTCGTTGATTGCATAGCCGAGTATATCGACAAATTCATCATGCGATGCTGCCGGAAAGGCGCACACTTGGTCAAGAAAGTCTTCATTCCAAGACCCCTCAACGATGAAGACACGTCCACACTCAATGCGCGGTGATACAACACGCAATCTGACTTCCTTGTCATCAACAGGCACAGGCGTTTCAGTGACGTTCAGCGTAGATACTTCACGGAGCATCTGCACGACACTGATGCCGTTTGCTTTCGGTTCGATGTGCAAGACAGACTCTTTGTTGCCACAATGAGCGGCGATGTATTCGGGTAAAAAGCGCAAAAGGTCTGGCATTTCTTTCCACACGCTTTGCGCGTCATACAAGTATATGCTTTGATTGATGCGGCACGCTGCAAGAACACCTGATGGGTCGTTGTCGCGTCCCTGCTTCTTCTTGTTATACGCTGTATCAAGATAGAAGTGCATCGGTTCACGGAAGCGAAGTGCGGTAAATTCTGCAAGACTGATTTTGCGAAACCAATCACGCTTCACGATGTTACCGCCCTCAATGGTCGGTCGCTGCTGATACAGCGCACTAAATTCACGCGGCGCACGCTTCTTCTGTTTCTGAAGTTTCTGAAGCGAATGTTTGTCCGGCCACAGTGCGTCACCGATATGTCGGGGGCTGTTCAACGCGCCGTCATGTTCCTGTTCACAGATAGCCGGAATGACAACGACAGTCCATTCATCGGGTTCTGCTTTCAACAATCGCCCTGCAAGGTCATCTTCATGCCATCGCGTCATAATGAACAACTGTTTGCTGTCATTGTGAAGACGTGTTGAAAGAACTGTGTTGTACCAATTCCACACACGTTCACGATATGTCGCGCTGTATGCTTCGGTCGCGTCTTTCACCGGGTCATCAATGATTGCGATGTCAACCGGCGTACCTGTCAGACCGCCGCCGACACCAACGGCTTTATAGAAACCGCGATGTCCCACTGTTTCAAAGTAGTCAACATTGCGAAGATAGCCGCGTGTCGTAGCGTCATTGTTGCGTTCTGTCATGCTTCCCGACAGATACGTTTCAGGAAAGATTGCCTGATATTCTTCGCTGTCAATCGTGCGCTGTATCGCACGCGAGAACTGCTGTGCGAGGTCTGCACTGTACGATGAACCGACAATCTTCAAGTCGGGGTCACGCCCCAACGCCCACGCCGGAAAGTTGCGCGATATGATTTCAGACTTTCCGTGCTGCGGTGGCATGAATAGCATCAACTTCTTGATTTTGCCCTCATACAACTGCTGACAGTAGTCTGCGATGACTTTGTGAAACCACTCTGCCTGATACTTCGGGTTAGCGTAAGCAAGAAACGATGACAGTTGCTTCGGAGCGTTCAGCCGTAGCTTCGTGCGCCGAAGTTTCATTATTCGCCGTTTCTTTTCTTGCGCTGTCAATGCCATATCGTGATGTCAGTGAAGTTTATTCTTTATCCAACTTTTCAAGACGTTTGATTTCTGCGTCAATTTCTTCTTCGCTCATGTGTTCGTCTGCGCCGTGCTTCGACACTGCGATGTTTTCTTTCAGACCGAGGTCACGCGCTATGATGTTCGCGTTGTACAGACCAACGACTGCGCCGTCAAACTTCGTGTCATAACAGTATTGCGTGATGCGCTCGATTACTGCTTCATAGTCTGCACCGCGTTTGCCATTCGGTAGCGAATACCACCACTGATGCGTCATACCAAGCCACCGTGTCACAAAGTCAAGTATCTTGGGCGGTCGCGCATACTTCTGTGACCTGCGCTGCTGTCTGCGCTCGTCATTACTTGTCATGTACCGATAGTTCGTTTCGACTTCGATTTGATTTTCTTCGAGGTCTGCGATGTACTTCTTGAACTCTTCAGCAAGGTCTTCGGGCGAATATCGCGCTTTGCGACCGCGAAGATTTTCAAAAAGCCGCTTCGTGTCAGGATAAAACTTTGACATATCTTGTTACTTTTTAGATGTTGCGACTTCTGTCTGACCGATATATTCAAAAGACACGGTCAGTCGGTTTCGTGAAAATGACCCTTTCAACTTTGCTGTGCGCACGCCGCCGGAAACACGACCGATGCGCGTTGTCTTCCACTTCGGGTTATTTGCGCGTGAATGTATCATTGCAGGGTTCGATGTCGTGCTGATGAATGTCTTGCCCTCGTCACGGAATAGTTCTGCGATTGCGTCACTGAAGACGGTGCCGATACCAACGCCCTGAAAGTCGGGAAATACGACTGTGCGATGTTCTTTCCATGTGTTCTTCTTTATCGGATGTGGGAATGGCAGTGCTGCACAGAAAGCGCACAAGTCACCGTTGCAAGTTGCGATGAAGACTCGCGCTGCATGATTGAAGTTATAACTCAGATAGTGATGCTTCTTAAAGACGTTCCAAAAGTATTCTTTTCGTTTGGTCTCGAAGATTTCGATGCACAGTCCTGGTCGATTTTTTTTTGCGCTTCAGCGTCAAGCAACTGAAACGTCATGTCATCTGTGTTGAATACCCAGTCAGGCATCAGCCAGTCTTGCACATCGTAGTGACACGTCACTGCGATGAACTTCTTGTCTTGCCGTCTGATTGCTTTCTGTATGGCAAGCGAGGAAACACGCGCCACGTTGCGGTCAACGACAGAAGTAAATTCATCGAAGACAAACATATCTCGCTTTTCAAGAATAGCGCGTGCGATGTCACAGCGCATTTTCTCACCGTTCGACAGAACTGCATACGGTTTCAGCCAACTTGGAGGACTGCTGAAGCCGACAGCGGTCAGCGTTGCAGCGATTTCTTTCACGGTCGCACTCTTTGGCATATCGTCAAGAATGTTGTCGTGCGTCCAATCGAAGCCGTTGATGATGTCTGCATCAAATAATTCGTGCGCAATAGTAGTCTTACCGCTACCACTGCGCCCGACAATCAGACCGATGTTCCACTTGTCAGGCAATTCGATGTTGCCTGTGAAGTGTTCTGTGACGTGCTGCTGTTGTAGGTCGTAAGTTCCGATGATAGACTGCACGCGAAAACTATCAGTCGGCTGTGATGTTCTTACAATGTCAAAACTCGGCATGAATAACCTTGGTCAATTAGTGTGTTATACAGTAGTTCTTGTTCTGCTTCATCTGCACAGTCGATTTCTATCTTATACGACTGACCGATTTTGTCTGACAAGTCTTTCTTCTCGCCTTTGGTCGGAACGTCAAGCCCCCAATCGTCAAGCATATCGTCCGGCCACTCGTTGGCAAGCAAGTCCCAATTCCAATCACCGAAACCGTTGTTGTCGATGATTGTGTATGCCTGAAGACGCTCGACAGGCGTGTCAACAGGAATGATGACCGCCGGTGCTTCTGTGTGCCCAAGTTCTTGCATCGCCTTGTAACGCATATTGCCGCCGATGATGATGTACTTGCCTTTGCCGATAGGATAGACAAGCAAGCTGCGCCATGCGAGCATTTCGGGGTATTCTTCGATGTTCTTCTTCAGTTTCTCAAACTTCGCTTTCTTGATTGAACGTGGGTTCTGTGGCAGTCCGTCAAGTTGCCCCGTGTTCGGTTCAATCTGCGACAACGGAAGCATTATCAGTTCTTTGTTGAAGTCTTCTTTGCTCATTGCGTTCTGCTTTTGATGATGATATTTTTTAATGACTGCAAAAAATTGATGCCACCAAAGCGTAATGTTCTGACAGAACACGTCTTTTGCATACTGCAAAGGTAATAAAAAAGTAGTGTTTGTTAGACACTACTTTGAGGAAAAATAAAAAACTGACAGAATTTTCACGCTTTTCGGGTCTGAAAGACGTATTTCTTTACAAGTTCGATGAAGTCTTCAACGCTTCGCACGATTGCATACTGATAGCCTTGCGCTTCGACTGCTTGCTGAAAACACTTCTGACTTGACTGTTGTCTGCCTTTTTCTGTCTTGAACTCGATGCACAGACCGTGATACTCGCTGTTCGGGTATAGAAACAACACATCAGCGACACCGGCTGTGACACCTTCTGCTTTCATTATCTTTGCTTCGATGCGTCTGCGTGAGCCACCGTTCGGAACGGCAAACATCAGCATTGCAAGGTCAGGAAACTGAAGTCTGAACCAAGTGAAGCACGCTCGCTGTATATGACTTTCGATGTGTTTCATTGTCACGGTGATTTAGAACGGTAAATCGTCATCTTTCGGGTTTTGCGCTTGTGGTGCTTGATAACCACTTGCGTTGTATTGACCCGAAGACACGCTGTTGTTCGGTTGCACGTCAGATGTGTTTGTTTTTTTATCAAGAAGTTGGAAGTTGTCACCGATTATTTCTGTGACATAACGCTTGATGCCGTCTTTGTCTTCATAACTTCTTGTGCGCATCTTTCCTTGAACGAAAAGCGATGAACCGCGATGTACATAACGACCGATGACTTCAGCCGGTTTGCCGAAGAAGACGATGTTGTGCCATTCAGTACGGTCTTCGACCTGAGTGCCGTCTTGTCGCTGATAGCCGCGTTCAGTTGTCGCGATAGCAAAACTTGCCATTGCAGTATTGCTTTGCGTCTGAATGATGCGCGGTTCATCGCCGACAAAGCCGATGACTGTTGCTTGATTGAATGTTGCCATATTAACTGCTGTTATTTGATATATCGTTGTATATATTATCTCTGTTATTATATTATATATTAACTTGAAGTTATCGCGTGCGTGTGTATGCGCCTGCGTGTGAGAGAAACAGACGCTGTTCAGACATTGTTCATCAGCGTTGCAGAACCTTGTGCGTATCGCAACGGCGTGAAGTGTACGATGACACCGTTGAAAGTCGCGTCTTGCTTGTTGCGCTGCTTCCAAAAGAACCAATCTTTGAAGTCATCGACAGTCGTGCCGTCATTCTTGGCAAGTTGCTCGATTTCGTCTGCCGACAGATGTCTGTCTTCGACACATACTGAAAGACTGTCATCTTCTGCTGAATACTTCATTGTGATGTGTTCAACGCCGATTTCTTCGTCTGTGTTATAGACTTCGCGCTGCTTTGAACGGCGCGGCACGCCTGACCATTGACGCACCGAAAGAACGTATTTGCCGGAACGTATCTTTTCGGCGTTCACCGCCCACAGGTCATAATTGTTGCGTATCGTGTGAAGTTTCTCGCCATTGACGAGCTTCGTTGCGAAGTGCGTAGGCTCTCCGTGCATCTTATGCACTTTCGGGTATGCTTTCGATACCACGATGTTGATTTTTCTTTTCATAAGAACGTCATATTTTCGATTTACCGCTGTTTTACTTGTTGGGATAGTCAAACATACTTGGCTGCTTCTGAATTGCGTCAGGCAGCGCGACAATCGCTTCCACGCGCTTTATTTCTTCGTCCACCTTGCTTTCAAGTATCTTGCTTTGCTGCAAGTCTGATTTCCGGCGGTTCTTGAAGTATTCGCGCTGATAGGCTCGCATACGTCTGACAAGTTCAAAGAATTGTCTTGCGTCCATAGTCACTACAAGCCTGATGAACCGTAACCGCCAGTGCCGCGCTCACTGTCTGATAGTTCTTCGACTTCTTCAAACTCAATTTCAGGTATCGGCATGATGATGAGCTGCGCGATGCGCTCACCAACTTCATATCTGTGAAATTTATTATCAATTTTGTAAATACCACAGTTGAATTTTTCTGCCGGTTTGAACTTCGCCATGATTTCGCCACGATAGCCGCTATCAATTACGCCTACACAGTTCGACAATATGATGTCTTTCTTTGCGATAGAAGAACGAGGAAATACAAGACCGACATATCCGTCAGGAATTTCTACTGCGATGCCTGTGCCGTACACAAACGCACCGTGTTCGTCCAACGTGCGTGATGTCGCTGTCAGGTCGAAACCTGCATCTGATGCGTGTGCCTTTACAGGCAATACTGCATTTTCAGAAAGTCTTTTGATTTTGATTTTCATTGCTGTTGTTGTATGTGACCGATGTGAAACAATTACGCTTCACACCGGTCTGTTGTTGTTATTCTTCAGTCAGTTTCGCTTTGAACACGTCCATGATAGCGGTTTCTGTGATGCCGATAATCTCGAAGTCAGCCATCGTGCCTTTCATGCCCTGCATAAAGTTGTCGTATGCGCTCTTGAAGTCGCTTGCCTGTACCAAGAAGACGGTCTTGCTGCGCTTCTCCGCGCCGGTCTTTTCGTTGATAGTGATGAAAGCCGCTTTGACCTGATACCAACGGTCACCGCTTTTGTCCCAAAAGATTTCTGACACTTTCGACTTCTTTACAGCCGACACTGTGAACTCGCCGCTGATGAAAGGTTTCACTTCTTCGATGATGCGTGCTTCTGCTTCAGTGAATGAAAGCGCATCAACAAGATACGGTTCTGTTACTCGCTTGATTGCTCCGTTCTCCATTGTCTTGTCAAAGCGAACGGAAGTCTTAATCCATTGTGCCATTGTTTTGAATTTTTAGATGTTATTGATTTTGTTTTCTGAATAATTCAGGGTTGTCATGTATGTTGCCGATGACTTCAAGGCATTCTTCATTCAGCCATTCGCTCAAAGGTCTGCAACCACAGCGCGGTTCATAGCGTAACTGCATACACCATGCGCCGACTTCATCATTCCACTTTACGAGCGCGGTGTAGTTCTTGCCGTAGCGTTCAAAGTGAAGTATGTCATCTTCGTAGATTTCGCGTGTGACGCAATCAGTGAAACCGGTGAATTGCCCGACCGTTTCTGAAGTAACTTCAAAACACTGTATGTTTCGTGGCATACAAAAATCACTAAAAGCGTCTTGTATAATCAGATGATGAGTGTGTTCCTTAATGTGATTTTCTCTGCTTTCGCTATTTTTGTAAAAAGCGGCTGGTGTAATGTCTATGTGTTCGTGAAAAGCACCATAAACCCAATGCGATGTTCTTGCATCTTTACCTCTGAATTTGATTTTTCGTTTCATCGTTTTGATAATTTAATCGACAAATGAGCGATGACAGAAAGGACACTGATGCAAGTGCAAGCCGTCCTTGTGTCGCGACAGTAGGGCAGGGTTCATCGAGTGACGGCGGCACATACTTTCCGCGTTGGTTCATTGAATTGTACTTTACCATGAAAGCATCTTTTCCACCGGCAACAAACTTTATCAGTCCTGCATATATGCGTTCAAGTGTCTTTTCTGCAAGCGGCTTCTTTCGGTCGAAGATTGATTTGCCCTCGTCTTCAAAATCAAGAACTTCACGCACAGGCTTCCACTTCTCCAACGAGCCAAACAGTGTGCGTTCACCGTTCTTGCTGTGCGTCTGCTTCGGGAATACGATAGGAAGACCGTATTTCGCAAAGATGCCGAAGAAGCGTTTGCGCGATGTGTATGCGCCGAAGTCTGCCGCGTTCAGTATGCGAAAATCAAAGTTGTAGCCGTAACGCTTCACCTGATTGCGCCAACGCACATAACAACGACCACGGTCTTTTGACAGTGGCTTTCCGTTTTCATCAAGCGACCCCCAAGACATAAATTCTTCGACATTTTCGATTTGAATATAATCGGGGTCTATTGCTTCGATGTATCTGAAAAGATGTTCAGCAAGTGTGCGACTGTCTGCATCGCGTGGCTGACCGCCTTTCGCCTTGCTGAAATTGGTACATTCAAGCGATGCCCATAGCACGACAAGTGCTTCAGGGTTCTGTGCGCGGCACTTCTGAAGATGCTGCACAAGCGGTGACAGTTCAAGCGTTCTGATGTCTTCAGTGAAGTGAAGCGCGTTCGGGTGATTGGCAGCGTGTGAAGCGATAGCCTTTGCATCGTGATTGACACAAGCGATGACTTCTGCACACTGTTCATCGTCCAGGCGTGCGGTGTTCACGCCGGTAGATGTACCACCGGCACCACAAAATAAGTCGATATATAGAAGTTGCTTCATTGTTCGTTTTACTTAAACATCATTCTGAAAAATCTGCTCGCTTTAATTTCTGCCTGTGTTGCGAAGTCTTCAGGCTTCAGAACTTTCAGCAACTTTGCCGTCTTATTTGAATATGTCGTAAGACAATACTCATATCTCAAGCAAGTGCCGATGCCGTCACCTTGTGAATAATCAGCATATTTGCCTGTTGAACGTGTCAACAACTCATCGTCAATTTCAAGCACGACACACACGTCAAAGTCAACACAGCCTTTCAGATACCGCCATGCTTTCTTTGGTTCGTCTTTGGTGAAACAAAAGCCTACTGATGTAGAACCGCCCTTGCCGCCACGATAATGGTCTGTGGTGTTCGTAAGCGTTTCACCTGACATATACTTGTCATATTCTACTTTTGAGCAAAATCTTGTCAGTATCATCTTTCTGAATAGTTTTTGCACGGCTGTTTGCGTGCGGTTATTCGTTTCTGTAACTTGTTGCAGTACATTGTTGAGTTTGATAGACATTCGTAATGACAGCACTGCGAACAATGCGGTGTCAGAACTTGTGGTATGTTGTCATAATCGTATTGTGTTGCAGTTCTGACTTCAACCCAACCGATACCGACATACTGATGAACTGTGCCGTCTTTGATTACGCAATAATCAGCGTCAACAACAGACTTCGGCGGATTGACGCTCATCTTTATCATAGATATGTCTGAAAGTCTGATAATCATTTCGCTGCGGTGTTATAGTTGTCATTGATTACGATGTACGGCATACCACCGGGGAACACTTTCCACAAGTCACGAGGCATCAAGAACTCGACTGCACCGATTGCGCGGCCAAGACAGACAAGTTTGTCTTGCATCTGATGAAGACCCGTCCACTGATTGCCGTTCTTGTCGATGCACATATTGAGGAACGTCCAACCGCCGCCACCGGGTCTATGAAATTCGGTCGGCAGTTGCATGAGCATCTGCATGATGTCTTGTTCGTGTTCCGCTATCTTTTCACGATTGAAAGCGACTTCGATAAGTACACCTTTCAGCACATATTCAGTCGTGTTTGCCAAACAGTCTTTGAAGATTGCTTCGACATTTTCCGATGTCAGTCGCATCGGTTCTTTGATTGAAATTTCGTCAGTCATATTGCGTTGATATTTATTGATTAACCTTTAATTCTGCCATTGAAAGCAAGTCTGAATACATCGTACTGTCTGCCGATGACAACAAATTCAAGCATTGCGTCTTCGTTTGCAACATCGTTGATTTGAAGTACCTGGTATTCCTTGCCGTTGATAATCTGATATTCCAATGCTTCTTCGATTTTGTCTTCTGAAGCATTTGCAAAGTAGTCGTAAAGACTTGCGATGATGTGCTGCTGCAAATAGTCTGCGCTGTATGCTGCTGCAATCTTTTCTTGATTTCGTAATGCGCACCTCATAATTACACCTGATAGTAAAAGCACCAATACTTTCCGTCTTTCATTGGAAGAAGAATATACCCTTTGTAATCGTCTTCAAAATTGCACCATTGACAAACAAGATAAGAACAGGTTTCGTCATCATTAACGTCAATCAGTTCTTCAGAAAAAATCAGTCTTTTCAATTCTGACTTTTCTTCAGTGCAATCATCAGATACTTTGAAATGTCTGTTTGTTGTTGAAAATCTGTAAGCGTTATTCTTTTCGTTTGTCTGAAGTTCAACAGTCACATATCCAATATGCTGTGCGTACAACAGTCCGTCAAATAGTTCTTCTTGCAATTCGGTAAAATCGCCTTTGTATTCTCCTTTTTCCTTGAAGACTTGTTTTGCTTTCAAAAAGTCTTCTTCAATCTGCTTTTCGGCAGCATAGCAAGCATCAAGTTCTTTTTTTATTTCTTCGTCTGTCATAATTTCAAAATAGACTTAATTGAATACCGTTTTTCTTTTGTTTCTCCATTGTTCGTGCGTATATACGGCACTGTCCGCGATAGTGACATTCTCCGACTTTTGCCTGTCCAAAACGCTGATGCCAAAGTTGTCTATATTCTTCGGTGCCCATTTTCGCTTCGTTGTTCAGATGACAGACAAGTTCCATGCAGAAGAAACCGCGTTCTTTCTGATTTGCATCGTGTAGTTCTACAAGTCCGTTGCTTTGTGGCTTATTCATATCGTCTTCCCTTTCATGTATTTCAGCCACGCATAATGCTTGCGATAGTCGATGTATAGCAAATTGTTCTGCTGTTCGTATGCTTCGCGTTCAAGACTGATGCTTCTGTATGCCTTGTGTGCATTACGACACAGAAGAAGCCGTATCAGCCATTCAATGACATACCACAGATAAAAGAAGACATACAGCATTTCACGCTGCTGTGCCGTGTGTATCAACTCATGTCTGATGTCGATGTCTGTCATCTTGCAGCCTTTGCGCACAAAGAAGACACCGAAAAGGTTCATTGCTTTGAAGCCTTTGAACGGTATGATGTTGTTATAGATGATTTTCATTGTTTTCTCCTTTTTTCAATTCGTTGATAAGTGCATCAGCATACTGCATCGCGACTGTTGCCAACTTGTTTGCTTCGTAGATTGTATGATGACCTGCCATAAGACCGACCATTGCATTTTTTGCAACTTCGTATCTGCGCTGTTCCCAATCAATCTTCTTCACAGCGCGTTCTGCGTCTTGCTTTGCTTCGTCGGCTCTTGCTTGACGCGCGTGTGCTGCGACACACTCTTTGCAGCGGTGCTTGTATGACTTCGACATTTCAGACTTCGCTTTCTGTTTTCCGCACACTTCACAAGTTATCAGGTCATTTTTCATCGTTGCCTCCTTTCTGTTCTTTGCGTACTTCTGCGATTGCAGATGCAACAGCGTTGATTTTGTCACGCTCTTTTACTTCGATGTGCTTGTGTGCATAGACACAGGCTGCTGCGTAGATGTCGTGACCGAACTCTTTGTCTTCGTTCATCAGCGAATTGACAAGATGCCCCATGTCGCGTGATGTTCCGGCGAAGTGCATATACACTTCTTTTTGCGTGTTATCAGCCATGATGACGGCTGCTGCGCGGTTCTTTTGGTCTGCTTTCGACCACGCTTCACACTGATTGATGATTTTTTCTGCTTCTTTCATTGCGTTATAATTTGTCATTTTTGCTGTCTGCCGCTTCGCCTGCCGCGTTTCAATGCTTCAGATGATAGTTTGCTTGTCTGCGACTGTCAAAGTGCGGCAAACAGCGGTATTTTCGTTTTATCTTCTACTTTCTCCTTTAAGCACGATGATGTTGTACGTCTTGAAGCGGTCAACAAGACGCCCGAAGTCATCGCTGAATGTTTCTTTGAGCTTCTTCAGGTCGAGGTTTGTTGTCAGATGCGCAAATTTTCGTTGGTCTATTGCTGTCATCGTCCAGATTTCATTACGTGCGTGCAAGAAGTCTTCGACAATCGTGCGTGTGTCAATGCCGTAGAACGGTCTGTTTTCGACACCGATGTCATTCAGGCAGATGTTTACCGGCTTCGACTGAAAACCGACATTGTTTTCTTCGTTGTAGGTGTATCTGTCAATGTTGTTGTGCATCGTGAAGTAATTAGTCATCTGCGTCACTGACACGTTTTCAAAGAAGTTCGGGTTTTTCGTTGCGCGTAGATACTCGCTGAATATCTGCATCAGCATCGTCTTTCCTGTTCCGACATTTCCCATGATAAGCAAGTTGTTGTGAAGTTTGTACGGCTTATTCGGGAACACTTCTTCTGCAAGCGGACAGTTATTGAAGTAGTACAGCAAGAAGCGAAGAACGTCACGATTGTTGTCATCGACTTCAAACTTGCGGTGCTGCGGTGCAAGACAGACAGTGTTTGCGATATACACCAACAGTTCACAGTGTGCTTTGTAAACATCAGGATTTGTCAGGTCTGCGAATTGGCTTTGTGCGCTGCGAATTTTCTTCAGCACGACTTGCACAATTTCGTTCACTTGCTTCCATGCTTGCTGTGCCTGTGTTTTGCGTAGTTCTTCGCGTCTTGCTTCGAGTTCCGCAATCTGTTCAGCGGTGAGTTCTGTTGTTTGTTCAGTCATATTGCGTTGATTTTATTTGTTCTTGGAAATGAAAGCTGCGTCTTCTTCATCGTAGTCGCAAACAGGTTGCTGCGGCTGTTCTTCGCACTGCTGCTTCTGTTGAGTTGACACGATTTCGGGCAGTTCTTCTTCCCAACGTGACTGAAACAGCCATGTCGATAGGTTAGCGTAGTTCGGTTTCCACTGACCGGCTGCTTCTGCTGCTTTGTTGTATTCAATCAGACGTTGAAGTGCCGGCATCAGCAAAGGCACAATCTTCGTCCAATTCTTGTGCTTACTCTTGAAAGCGTCAAATTCTGTATCGTGACCGCGCTTGCGACCTGGGTACGCTTTTCTGAAGACTTCAAACGCTTCTTCAAGTTTTGAAAAATGCTCGTTTTCACAGTTTTCTTTTTCTTCTATATCTATATCTTTATCTTTATTATTTATATTATTAAATATAAACTGTGAATTTTCGTCAGAACAACCAAAACAACCATTTGCTTGATTTGCTTGTTTTCTTGTTCTTTTTGTCTGCGCATCATCTTGTGTTTCAGCAATTTCAGCAAAACAACCATTTGCTTGTTTTAGTTGTTTTTCTGACGTGCTTTTGCTGTCAAAATCAACCAAATTAACCATTTGGTCGTTTTGCTTGTTTTTGCTTGTTTTTGCTTGTTTTCTTGCGTTCTGATTGCCTTTCGGCGCACCGCCCTTGCGAGCCGCCGCGATACGCTTTTGACGTATCGCTTCTGTCTTCGCTTTTTCTTCGTCAATCTGTGACTGCATCAGCGAAGTCACGGCTGCAATGGTAGCGTTAGTTGGTCGTATACCCTCAAATGCGTAAGCGCAAACCGAATTAAATGCTTCAGCCTGCATTTCTACCGACAGACACTTGATTGCGTACCACCAATCTTTGTGAAAAATGAGGGTATCTTTCATAGTTCAATCAGAATACAAAATCACACCAAAGGTCAACAAACTGCTTTCCGGCGTACAACGCTAATTCGCGTGTCTTGAAGGCGAGCCGAGAGCCGTAATTCGTACTCGAGTACGAGGATGCGTAGTCCGCGTACGCACAGACGAGACCGCCATACGCGTAGGCGTCGTTATACGAGCGACCAACGACACGGCAGCATCTTTCTTTGTCATCTGCGTCAAGGTCGTTGTATTCGTCTTCTGTGTATAGGCAGAACCACGGATAATACTTCCATTCGTCACTGTTCGTCCAATCGGGTGCCCAGCCTTGATTGAGTGCTGCTGTGATGATGCGCAACTTCAAGAAAGCCGTCATGTCGCGCATATCTTTTTCGTTGCCGTTCATCTGCTGTTCATACAGATGATATTGACGTACAAGCGTGTGGTCTTCGCCGAGGACTGCGATAGCATCTTCAAGCGTCTTCACACGTTCTGTGATTGGGCGGTTGTCAACGGCAGCTTCGATGTGTTCTGCTTCGATGACATACTTCTTTCCTGTTGAGTCGAATTTGACTTCGTACAGATGCGGTTCACGTTTGATGTCTATGACTTCAGTGATGATGCCCTCTTGGTCGAAGACATTTACTTTTTGATTTAATTCAAATTGATTTTTCATTGTTGATTTTCTTTAATTTTGGTAAACTTCATGTTTTATTATTCTCTTTGCGTTTGTCGCACGCAAACTCTTTCTGATAGCATCTTCATCAATGTAGTCGAGAAGAAGCGGCAGGCAGCGCACCAAAGTCGCTACAACATTGTTAGGCACTTGCTTCATCAGTACGGTTCTTTAGAAACATCGACACAGACACCGCGCTTTGCAATGATGACAGGCTTGCCTGTCATCTGCATGATGCGCTGCTTGAACTGTTCTGCATCGCTGTTGTTGTGTGACAGATGTATCAGAATTATGTCGTTCACGGTGTCAAGATTTGAAGACAGCAAGATGTTTTCAGTTGTCTTGATTTCCATGTGCGACTGAAGCAAGCGCGGACGCATTGATGCCGGTGTGATGCCGTTTTCAATGTTGTAGTCAAGAATTTCATCAGAATAGTTCGCTTCTATCATCATGTGTGACAGGTTTGGTATGCGATATTCAAACATCATCGTGTCTGTGACAAACAGCATCTTTCCCATTTCTGCGTGTTCGATGACGAAACCGACACACGGCACATCGTGTTCCACAGGCACCACAAAGACATTGAACGTGCCTATGCGATAGCCGTGCATCGGTTCGATTTCCTTGCAGAAGATGCGCTGCTTCAATGCGTGTGCGTCAAACACTTCTTTCAACGCACACACACGAATTGCACTTTTCAGATATTCAGCGATGAATTTTGAATGGTCACCGTGCTGATGTGTCACGATTGCGCCGGCAATGCGACCAATCTTGAAGTCAAGTGCTTTCTTCACTTCAAGAAGTGGCATACCGCACTCGATGACAAGTGCGCCGTCAGATGCTTCAAGAATGTAGCAGTTGCCGCTTGATGATGAGCCGAGAACTTTCAATTTCATCGTGAACTTCTGTTTTATGGGTTAGTAACCTGGTGCTTCTTCTGCTTCGTTCTGCTGTGACGCTTCTGATGCTGTTTTGGGCTGCTGTGTGACTTCGCCGGTGCTTTCATCGACTACTTCTTCATATTCGACTGTTGAAGCGTCAAGGTCAAGCGGTTTCGCGTCTGCGATTTGCAGTGCTTCTTCACGCGCCACAAGTGCGTGCTGTGAAGCGTTGTCATCTGCTGTGATAGCGTTCTGCATCTTGATAGACAGATAGCCATACTTCGACAGAACACGGCGAATGACAGTCTTCAGTGCCATGTCGTTGAAATTGCCCTCCCAACCGACAGACTTTGACACAACACCGTTGTTCGCTTTCTCGATGAGCTGCGCGATAGTGGTGTCTTGCTTGATACCGGGAGCGTATCGCTTCGCATACTTCGCCATGTCTTCGACTGACATGAAAAGTGTCTTGCTGTAACCGTTCAGCAACTCGAAGTAACAGAAGTAACCGACAATCTTGTCAGAAGTCTTCTTGCCGTCAAGTGCGACTTCACCTGACAGACGGTTCACTGTGCGAAGTTCGCCCTCATAAACAAAGTCCGCGTTAATGGTGCGATACTGACCTGTGCGCATAGCGAGTTGAATGTAACCCTTGTAACCGGGAATGAATGTCGGTGTCGGCACTTTTATCCATTCATCGCGGCCGGTCTGTTCGTTGCGCACTTTCTTCTTGTTGTTGTACACAACGATGTAGGCGAAACCGAGTGCGCGATTGATAGGCAAGTCAAGCACTGCTGCTTTCAGTGCTTCAGACACGATTTGCGCCGGTTGGCAAGTCTGAAGCGACTTGTCACCGTTGTAAAGGTCGATGATGCTTGCAACAAACAGGTCTTTGTTTTCTGCAAGCGCGTTTTGGAACTGTTCCTGAACACTGGGCGCGTTCAGAATGGTCTTCAGTTTTGCAAGACCGCCGGTTGTCTGCGGCTGTGCTGCGATTTGATTTTTTTCAGCCATTTTACTGCGTTGTTAAATTGTTAATGATGATTTATATTGCCATTTGAAGCCGTTGCAGTGTGATGTGCGACCGACTATGGCGTTTGTTATAGACATTGGTGTTCTTCCAATCGCCGATGCTGCTTCTTTTACGCTTCCGAATACAGCAACAACATTTCCTTTCATGTCAAGTTGAACGACAGCGCGTGCGACAGGGCTTTTTGAACCTTTGCGCCCAAACATACCATTTCGTGAGCCTGTTTGGTTTCGATGCGCAACAGTTCGTGCGTTTCTTGTTCCGTGAACTGTATTCTGCTGATGCGAAACCCATTCAAGATTTTCAACACGGTTATCTGTCTTGTCTTCATTGATATGATTTACATCTGACAGTTTTCTTGAATTATCTATGAATGTCAATGCTACAAGACGATGAACATTGAAGATTTTTACCTTGCCATTTTTAGACAGTGACACTTGAATATATCCGTTACTTGCGTGCTGAAGTTTGATAATACGACCAAGTATTTTCTTTCTTTTGTCTTCGCCGTTATCTACCACGCGAGTTATAGACCGTATTCGACCATTACTTGACGCTTCGTAACAGTCTTCATATCCTGGTATTGATTTCCAAACTTCGCTCATCGTATTGTTAGTTCTTTGTCTGTTGATACATTCAGAGTGATAACTTGCGACTGCATCGGAATTATACTGTTCAAACTTTCTGCACCATCAATAAACACAGGTGCATACATTTCTTCAGACTTACATATCGCGTTGATTATATCCAAACCAGCCGTTATGCGTCCGGCCGTATTCAGGCTGCTATACGGTACACCATTGATTGTTGCTTCGCACGTTTCGCTTTCTGCGCCGTTGATTGCTACTGCTATCCAACGGAATCGCACGATGCGGAAAAGTCCGTTGATACGCGCTTCAATCGCTGCGCTGCGTGCCTTGCTAAATTCTGCGATTACAAACTCCTTGCGTTCAAGTTCTGCAAGTTCGATATTCAGTTCCTGCATCTTCTTTTCAAGTTCGCTCACGCGGCGTTTGTCTGCTTCTGCGTCTGTGCGCTTTGCAAGTTTAGCGACAAGCGTTTCAATCGCTTGTGTCAGTGTCGTGCGACCGTTACGCAATTCTTCACGATTTTCGTTCTGATTGCCGTCAGACTGCTGCTTTGTGTCTTTTTCTTTCGTCAGTCGGTCAATGTCTTCTTGCAGTGACTTCATGCGACTGTCTGCTGCGATTGCTGCATCAGCATCAGGTCTGACAAGTTCGGCAGTGTATTCAGAATATTCTTCGATTGATGTGATGCGCTTCTTGTATTCTTCGATAGACGCTTCAGCAAGTTCGATGTTCTTCTGATATTCTTCTTTGCGCGTGTTGTTTGCGATGCCATTACGCTTGTTGCGTGCGATGTCATCAGCGACTTCACCAAGACGCTTTTCACGTTCTTGCTCGAAGTTCTGAAGCATCTGTGCTTCTTTTGCTTCTATGTCAGCCATGTCAAGCGGTCTGTGACAAGTAGGGCAAACAAACTGTGCTTCGTCAATCTGAAGTGTTTCTGCCTTGATAGACTTCTGCTTTGCGTTGAGCTTCTGCCATTCTGCAAGGAGCGTGTTACGGCGTTCTTCGCACTGTGCGATTTCTTTCTTGTAGGTGTCGATGTCGCGTTCACACGATGCGATTTTCTGCTTCAACAGTTCAACTTCGTGCTTCAGTTCGTTCTTCTTCACCTGTGCTGCGTAGAAGTCGCGCATAACTTCCTCTGTGATTTCATTTTGACGCTTCATTCGTTCTGTGCGAAGACTTTCAATTTCGCGCATCAGTTTACGCACGGCTTCATTTGATGCGCTTTCTGCTGCATTGATGTCTTCAAGTTGCTTTTCGATGTCTGCGCGTGCTTCGCGCTTCTGCTTCAGTTCTGCTTCAAGCGAAGACAAATCTTCTTCTTCAGACTTCGCGATGTCACGCTTCTTTTCGTCAATGCGACCAGGCAGGTCAACGAGTTCTGCATTGATGCGCTGCTTCTTCGCGCTGATTTCTTTCTTGAAGTCTGCAAGCGTCTTGCCTGTCAGTTCTGCAAGTAACTTCTGAAAGTCTTCGTTGTCTGCTGCGACTTCTTCGTCTGTAATGTTTCCGGCCATACGGTGCAACATCGCTTTCTGCACTTCTGCTTTCTGACTTGTGAAGTATGTCGGCGATGTGATGAACTTAAAGACTGCTTCATCGCAAATGTCGGCGATGTGTTCTTCATAGTCTTTCTTGCTGCACGGCACGTCATTGAAGAAGCGTTCTTCTTTGTTGCCGTCAAACTCTTTGTCAACCTTACCTGCACGCTTCACCCATTTTTCAGTGAAGCGGCGTGACAGAGTGATTTCCTGACCGTTCACTTCGATGACTGCACTGACTTCATGCGGAAGTTGTGCGATGATGTTGCCGTCTTCGTCAAGTGTCTTCAGGTCAAATGCCTTGCGGTCTTGGCTGTCTTTGCCAAACAGTAGCCAAGTGAAAGCATCGAAGACGGTTGTCTTTCCGGCACCGTTGCGACCGTAGATGTTGGTGACTGTCTTATTGAAGTCAATCGTCAGGTCGCGCACACCCTTGAAATTCAAGAGTGAAAGTCGTTTGATAATAATCTTTTTCATATTGCGATGAATTATTTGTATTGCCATCGAAAACCTTTGGCTGTATGATTTTTGCCTCTTAATGCGGAACAAATTGTTGTTGATGTTGTGCCAAGTGCTGATGCTGCTTCCTTAACACTTCCCCAAGAACGCACATATTCTCCTGCTTTTGTTAGTTGAATAATAGCCTTTGCGTTTGGATTATTCGCTCCGCTGTGTTCGTGAAACCATGATTTGTCGCGATTTGAATGACCGCGCTTAATACCTGTTCCGTATCGTATGTTTTCAACAAAAGTTACCCATTCAAGATTTTCAACACGGTTGTCTGTCTTGATTTCATTTTTGTGATTTACATAGTCATACCCATTCGGTCTTTCGATGAAGGTCATTGCAACAAGTCGATGTACAAGAAAACTTTTCGCTTTGTTGTTTTTGCTCAGTGTGACAGACTGATAACCATTCTTTCGATTGATTTTCTTCAGAATCGAACCTTTATACTTGCGATGATATGTGCCATTCCACTTTGATATTTGATGCAAGTTTCTGTCAACAGAACGCACATTCCCGAAGTTGCTGACTTCATAAAGTCCTTTATATTCTGGTACTGCTTTCCATATTTATTCTGTCATCATTGCGTTTGTTATTTAATTCTGCGCGTTGCGCAAATAGTTGATGCTTGTGAGTTGATTTCGTCTTTTGACGCTGTGCGGTTGCGTGTCTGCCACGCTTCGATTTCTTCACGCTTGAAGTACAGTGAACCGTTCTGCTTGTATGTCGGTATGACTTGTTCTGATGCCATGTGTCGGACGCGACTTTCACTGATTTCAAGCACAAGCGCGAGGTCTTTGACACTCCACACGTTCTTCATCAGCGCAATCATGCTGCGCTTGATGTCGCTTAATGACTGCTTCAGTTCTTCATTCATGTGCGTCTTGCTTTTTTGCTTCGCGAAGTTCTTCAAGTGAAGCGCGTAGCATGAGTTTCTGACCTGCCAAACCGATAATACAGAAGCAAACAGTGTAGAATATGTTGTCTGCAATACGGTCGTAATGCGTGAATAATGCGCGTAGTGCATAACCATAGCCAAACAGAATGATGAACCACGAAAACACTACTTGTGCATACAAGAAGACACGCTCGGTCTTTCGTATGATTTTGTCAGCTGTCTGTTCTTTCATTGTTCTTCTTCGTTAGCGTTGTCAAAATGATGTTCTGAAAACAGTTCTTCTTCCGGCATCTGATAGTGTTCGGCAAGAAGTGTCATGCGTGTGCTGTTCGGCTTCTGCTTACCCGACACCCAAGCGCGTACAGTTGCAAGAGGTGCGCGTGCTACTGCTGCCATTTCTGCGAGTTGAGCCTGTGCCGGTGTCAATGCTTCAAGCGCATCAGAATAGCGCACGTCAAGCGGTTTCTTTTTGTTCTTTGTCATATTGCTGATTTTTGATGTTAGTATTATTTCAGCGACCATGTCGTGCGCACATCGCAATGGTCAACCTCGTTATGTTTTTCTGCTTCGCCGGTTCTAATAAGCGGTTTTACATAGTCTGTACTGACATGAATACCAGACTTGCCACCCCAAGAATCTGTGCCGGTGAACAATACGCCGTCAGATTGCAGTTCTGCGTTTTCAATGTGTATCGACATAGATGAGCCGTTCCATGTGTTGTATGTGCTTAATCTGCGACCGACAGTTTTATTGATTACTCTTTCGATGTCGATTTTGATTATTTTCTTTGATGTCATCATATTGCGTTGATTTTTGTTGCGTGTTAGACACTAATTTTATATCTTTGCACACTTACTTTCGTTAGTGTTGCACTCACTTTCGTGATTGCTGATGCAAAGATAAACAGAAATGTTGGTCTGTGCAAATAAAAATGATGATTTCCCAACAGAAAAATTGGGAGAAAATCGTAAACTGTTAAATATCAACGCATTATGAAAGGACAAAAAATTAAAGAAATTTTGCGTGCTGAGGGTATAACGCTCTCGGAAGTAGCCTCTTTGCTCGGTTTCGACAACGACCAACGGCTACACAGCGCACTAAAGTCAGACGATGTGAAAAGCGGTCTTATCGAAGACATTGCGCGAGTTACAAACAAAAGTGTTGGCTTCTTCTATGGTCTGCCGGTGGTGAACGACCACGGCATACTTGCAAGCGACAACGCTACATACAACGAAACTGAAATATCAGTGCGGTTCATCGGTCTTCTTGAAAAGAAAGACGAGCAGATTGACCGCCTGTTGACAATGCTTGAAAGGAAATAATTATGAAAATCAGCCTTGAAGAACTATTTGCATATTGCGAGCGCAACGGCATCAGCGTTGGCAACATACCCGAAGACGTGATGTGTGCTTCAACTGAAGCGATGATGAAAGGTGAAGATAAATTTGAAGTGTCTGATAACACCTTTGCACAGATTGATGAAGCGCATCGTAAAGATGTAGAACGTCAAAAACTGTATGATGACATTTCTGCGTGTCGGCTTGCCGGAATGAAAGACGAAGATGAAAACAACATTGATGAAGCGATAGCACAGTATGCTGAAGCAATACGCATCGGTGAAGCATCAGAATTTGACCTGTTGCACGCATACAGACACGCATACGACCGTATCATCATATTATTATCGCGCACGCACGCATACGCACGAGAAGCCGAATACATTGAACAATTACTGAAATGGCACAAACTTCAAGACATCGACAGGACACGTCTTGAAGAACGTCTGATAAAAACATACATGAAAATCAACAAATGACAGATATGAAGAAATTACTGATATTGGTATTTGCTGCATTATGCTTCACAGCGTGCGGCAATGATGATGAGCCGGAAGCAACACCGACTATCACAAAGGAAATTCGCGAAGTGTGGTCTTCGCTGTCAGGCACGTATTCAACCACGTTCTATGTTCTGAATACTGATAATGTTTGGTACACCGAAACAATCACATTCAAGCCATATTCTGCGCCGGAGAAGTTCGTGCCAATGATGACAGACAAACGCGGTGACATATACGCATACGGCACTGCCGAAATTCAAGACACGCGCTTCACTTCAATCACAGGCACATCGCACTGTTATTATTGCCTGGGGTATTCTTCAACCGGCAAACTGACAATCACTTTCTATCAGTACGCAAATGACAGCGGTGAAAGTTGGGGGCGTGAAGACGAAAGAAGCATCAGACTGTTGTCTGCATCTGAATTTGAAATGTGGTCTTATGGCACAAGTGAAGCGGAAAATGTTCATAAATACGTCAGACAATGAGCCGAACACGAAACTACAGCCAAGACACGCTCAATGTCATGGAACGGTTTTACGTTGCGCTTGAAGCGTGCAAAGACAGCAAGGTCATCAATAGCGTATCGGAATACTGCGAGAAGAACAACATTGAAAGTGCCGCATTATACAGACAGCGAAAGCATCGTGAACGAGGTCTGTTTGAAATAGGTTGGGCGGTGCCGCTCATTCGCGACTGCGGCGTGTCCGCACGTTGGCTGATGACAGGTGTCGGCTCAATGTTCGCACAATAAACGAAAACAGCGTGACGTTAATCGCCACGCTGTTTTGTTATTCTGCATCATCATCAAATAAGTTCGGTATTCGTTCAACTGCCGCTTTTTTGTTCTTGTCCAATATCTTTGCATACACTTGTGTCGTTTCGATGCTTTTGTGTCCTAATAACTTAGAAACAGTATAAATGTCAACTCCTAAGTCGAGCATCATAACAGCGAATGTATGTCGCGCACAGTGAAACGTTATGTGCTTGTTTATACCGGCACTTTTCACCCATGCCGCGATGCTGATGCGTACCGCCTGTATTGGACCAAGTTTCGGGAAGACGCGGTCTTCAGGGTTGCCACGTTCACCAAGCATCGAAGCTGCTTGCGTGTTCAGGTCAAGATATTCAAGTCCGCCGGTCTTCTTCTGCGTGAACACGATGCGCGTGCCTGTGTGCCATTCTTGCACTTCACTCCACTTCAGTTTCACAATGTCGCTCCAGCGCAACCCGGTCAGGCAAGAAAAGAAAAACGCTTGTGCAAGGTCTTCATTCGGTGGCGGTGTCTTGCGTAGTTTCTTGATTTCTTCAATCGTCAGAAATTCGCGGTCAGACTCAGGTTCTTTGAAGCGTTCAACACCGGCGGTCGGGTTGATGCGTATGATACCCTCGCGCATCGCGATATTGAAGACGCTGCAAAACTTCTGAAACATAAGTGCCTTTGTTCCCTGCGATATTGGCTTTGGCTCAACATCGCGCTTTCGTGTGTCAATCGCCCACTGCATCGCTTCTGTGTCAAGATAGTCACGGAAGCCACGCACCCACTGCGGCGTGATTTCACCGAACGTGATGCGTTCGTTCGGTTCATACTTCAGAATGTGTGCAAGGCAGTTCTGCCAACTTGTCTTTGTCGTGCCGTCCTTGCGGTCGATAATCTTGCGCATGACCTCAATAAACATCGCGTCTTCGTGCGTCTGTACGTCAATGCCGAAGTCTTTTGACTGAATTTCGACCACGCGCTTTGCACGCATCGCTTCAGCAAGTTTCAGCGTTTCTTTGTTCTTCTGCTTGTCTTCGCGTGTCTTTTCCGGCACAAGATACATTTTCAGATATTCATTCGTGCGCTTGCCGTCACGACAAATATCAAGATACAGCGCAATCGTACCGTTTCTGCGCGGTCGCTTGCGTAGATAGACTATTTCTTTTTTTTTCTGTGTCATATTGCGGTGAATTTTGTTGCGCATGATGCGCGATTTTGACCGCGCAACAAAAACGCACCGCAAAGGTAGCATATATTTAGCACATTAGCGCACACTTTTGGAAAATAAAGAAACCGCAACATAAATGTTTCAGTCTGTGATACTGTGCATTTATGTTGCGGTCGTATGTTGTGTGAGTGCGTTACCTGAAAACTTCGTCTTTCGCCTTAAAATTCGTCAAGCAAATGCTATATTCTTCATTTATTAAGTTGATATTCTGCAATTTGTGCCGCTGTTCAAGTTGCTTGCGCAACAAAAACGCACCATTTTATGCAAAAATACCGTCCGAAGTGCCGTAAAGGCCACCCCGGACGGCTTCAACGCAATGATGACTGAAATAATCATCATCGGTGCAAAGGTTGTCATTTTTAGTCAGACTGCCAACGTCTTCGCTTTTCAATCGCACGAAAAATGAAAAAAATAATGATTACTGCGATGATTGTGCAACAAACGACACCGAACCAATAGAAGAAACCGTGCTTTGGCTTGTCTTCTGTCTTCGACTTCGTTTGCGTATCTTCCGAAGTCTGTTCTGATATGTTGGTCTGTGTCTGTGTGTCTTCTGTCTTTTCTTCGTTCACGGTTGTCTGCTTCGTCTTGTCATTATCAATCGTGACACGACCTGTTGTTACAGACTTGATATTTCGACCTGCCGGCACGTTGGGAGGTTCTGTCAGTTCACGGTCGCGCTGCTTCGCTGTGTCGCTCTGCACGTCTGCGCCGGTTCTGATGTCTTCAGTGCCGTCACTGTATTCTATCTTCTGAAACTCAATGACCGCTTTTGAATAGTCAGTTTCATTTGTCGTGACATTTGCCACGTCAGACATACTTGACTGCTGTTTTGTGTCGGTCGTTACAGAAGACGTGATTTGCTGTTGCTTCGTTTCGTTTGCAACTTTGCGTGTGGTGCCGCAACTTGCAAACAGAACTGCAAACAGAACTGCAAACAAGATTTTAATAATGTGTTTCATTCTTTCTGATTTTTGATGTAGTTGATGATGCCGTCAACGTGAAGCTGCGTGATGAGCAGCTTGCCGTCTTCAGACAGAAGAAAGTCAACGTCTGCTTTATTGTCTTGGAAAAGTGACTCTGTCAGAACTGCCGGACAACTTGTGCCTGTCAGAACTGCAAAGCGTGCTTCATAATCGGGGTCACCGTCCGACCAATCGGCACGCATAGGCACTTGCCGACTGTCATACGCGCCCGACTGCTTCAGAACTGAAAAGCGTTCTTTGTAGGGTTCAAGCACCGTGTTTGCTGTGTTCCACAGCGATGTTGCGAGTTCATCGGCGCGTGTCTTGCCTGGTGATGTGTAAACGCACCAACCACCGGCGGACTTCCACTTGCCGTCACCACCGGCGGCGTTACTGTGAATAGACACAAAGATGACATTCTTCGTGCCGAGTTTAGCACAGACAGCGTTTGCGCGTCTGCATCGTTCTTTCAGACTGATGTCGTTGTCTTCCGGCACGACAAGTTCTGCATCGTAGCCGCGTGTTTTCAGTGATGCGACAATGAGCCGCGCAATTTCACGCGACCACTTGTATTCTCGTAGCGATTTGTCGGGGCTGCACTTGCCGGGCGTGTCAACGCCGTGACCGTTGTCGATAAGAATTTTCATACTTTATTCTGTTAATCTGTGATAAAAGTCGATTTTGATTTTGCTGTAAACCGCTTCGACATTAGTAAATGCGCGTGCGTTGTTTGGCTGTTCTGAATAGACTTCGCTTTCAACGACTTCAGCAACCCAATCAATCCATTCAGGTGATGTGTAATGCGTCAGTGTGTTTCCTCGATAGCGTGTATTGTCGAAACGGCTGTTTCTGTCTTCGTGAAGATTGCACAGCAAGGTTCTGATTTTCGCTTTGGTCGCTTCTTTGTCAACGATGTGATTTTCTTCGCGCACTTTCTTGATGATGCGGCACACCTTTTCGATTGACAAGTCAAAGCAAGTGTTTGAAATGCTTTTTATCTGAAGCAATGTTGACGGTCGCAAACCGTCAGCGATTTCATTCAGCACATCATTCTGCGCATCAGTCTTTGTAAGTAGCGCGTTCATTGTTTCGGTATTGCGCTTTATCATGTTGTCGATGATGTTCTTGAACCACTTGAAAATGGCTACCCACATACCAAGCGACAACACGATGAAGCAAGCACCGATAATTATCAGCACTCCAAAATCGCTGATGCCTTTCGCGACTTCTGTCACTTGCGAAACGTCTGTCATACGAAACCTCTGATTAAACGACCGACAAACACGCCGCCGAGCGTCAGCGACCAATCAACCCAGTCCCATTTGCAGCCGTGAAGTTTGTCTTTCAGTTCAAGTGCCGATGCAACACCGAAGCCTGCAAGTGCTGCACAGTAGTTGTCATCAGACAAGATGCCGATGATGAAACCACCGCCAATGTGCGAAAGTCTGTGACTTTCTTTTAACCACGCGATAATCTTTTTCATAAATATATACTTTTGTCTGTTGCAAAGGTATAAAGATAGTGTCTATTAAACACTATCTTTGTGCCAAAAAATCATAGATTGTTGTTCATAACAATGTAATACTGACTATAATCAGTAGATGACCTAACAATAAGGCATTTTTGAATACCCCCTGCGCCTAACGAAACAACATTTTTATTGTTGCTGAAGTCAACGAGTTTGATAGAGCCTGTATTGTTTTTGTGTGCAACTATTGTCAACTTGATTGCAAAGTTGTGTGTATTCAATATCCACGGAAGAAATTCGTTCTCAAAATCAAGATACACTGTTCTTTCCTGACCGCTTGTATTTTTCAATACCTGAATAGTTCCATTCTGAATGTCAACTCTATACATTGAAACAAGCGGCAATTCTTCTGACACGTCCATTATGTA
>NFYZ01004835.1_pt1 | contig 63343 bp, 57 predicted proteins | sample 1092561 | NCBI WGS metagenome assembly NFYZ01 (sample SAMN03609887, study PRJNA323583) | gut metagenome | isolation source: feces | host: Rattus norvegicus | place: Malaysia | collected 2013 | reverse complement strand
AAATTGGGTGAATTGCTGGAACATCCTGTTAAATTATTGATACAAAATTTGCATAATTCAAATAATTATAGTATCTTTGCACATATAAATCTATACAAGAACATTATATGGAAGAAGAACTATTTAATATTAAAAGTAGGTTTGGAGAATACCCAAGCTACAAAGTAACTAAAAGTGGTAAGGTATTCAGTTATAGGCAAGGTAATATATTGAAACCTTTATCTATAGTACTTGATAGTAGTGGCTATCCTATAGTAAAACTATATGATGATGCTAATAAGAAAAGAACTATTGCAGTACATAGAATAATAGCTGATACTTTCATTCCAAATCCAAATAATTTGGAATGTATAAACCACAAAGATGAGAATAAGACTAATAATTCTGTAGAGAACTTAGAATGGTGTACTAAGGCTTACAATAACTGTTATGGAGACAAAGCAGTTAAAATAGGATTAAAGCTTAGGGAATCTAATCCTAACAAGAGGCAAGTTAATCAAATAGATGATAATGGTAATATTATAAATACTTATCAATCTATTAGAGAAGCTGCCAGACAATTAGGAAACATCAAAAAGGATTCTAACATAATTAGTGGTATTCAGACTCATCAGAAGAGATATGGTTACTATTGGGAATATGCAAGTGTGTGACAATTCAATAAGTAGGGACAATCAGCAGCCAAGTTATAGCTTAAATGGTTATAAAAGGTTCAGAGACTAGGTATTGAAACTATGAAAATAGAATATAATATACCCACGAGTGCCCAACACCTGTAATAGGTGAAGATATAGTCCGTGCTTTATGGAAACATAAAGAATTACAGAATAAACATCTGTAAGATAACATAACAACCAACTGAGGATAAGTATTCAATGGCTCCTCTGTATATCAAGGGATTCTTACCTCAACAGAATGGTTCTGCAATCATGCTTCCTGCTGAGATTACTACTCTATCAGGTTCTGACTTTGATGTGGATAAGATGTATATCATGTTACCTGAGTTCAGAGTTAAGAAGTATGATATGAGACAGGCAAGAGAAGACTATGCAAGAATGAATAGCTTATTCAATCAAGTATTGTCACAATTTACTCATAGCCAGTTGGCAGAGGATATTCTCAATGCAGATACTGATGACTTTAAGGAATGGTTCAATGAGAACAAAGAGAAGTACAGACTTGCCAAGCCTATTATAAGTAAGGTGAAGTATGACTTCAATAAATCTCCACAGGAGAATAGTCTTGAGGCAAGAAATAACTTGTTGATAGATATGATGTATGGAGTCCTGACTAATGCAGATACAGCTTCAAAGATTCTTAACCCAGGTGGTTTTGATTATCAGAAGAAATCTGCAAGGATAATGACTATTCTCAATGATTCTTATGAGAGTGATTTGGCTCAAGCATTAAAGGATGTAGGTGTAGAACTTAATAAGACTGTACAGAAAGGTGGAAAGTCTTATCCTAAGTCTATTGCCTCATATCTATTTGACTTAGACCTTGACACTCTTGATAAGTTAGCAGAGAAAACAAAGGTCAAGATGGACCCATTATCACCAAGAACTCAAGTAATGCTGCATCAACAGAATATGACTGGTGCTAAGTTGATTGGTATTTATGCTAACCATAATGCAAATCATGCTTTAATGCAACATACTCAGTTAGCTTTGGATGAAGAAAATGGCTCATTTGTATTGAATGGAAAGAGACTTACATCTTTACATGATATTATGAATGGTGACAAGGAATTTATCTCAAAGAATAATGCTGGATTCTTGGCTGCTTCTGTGGATAATGTTAAATACCCTGTGCTTGCAGCACTTAATCAGAATACTTTCACTGCTGATGCTTCTATGCTTCTTTCAAGATTAGGCTATAATCCTATTGAAATAGGTCTGTTAATGATGCAGCCTATAGTTCAAGAGATTACTCAGACCTACTTTAGAGAGAGTAGAGAAGGTAAAGGCAAGGATACTATTATTGATGAAGTACTTGATAAGTATAAGGAGAAGGCTGCTTTTAATAATGACTTGACTTATGATAATTACAAGAATAACAGCTTCTATATTGAAGAGCTTGCAGACAATATAATGCTTGCTAAGGAAGCTGTTACTGACAGGTCTCAGACTTCTGACTTTAGAAAGATTGAGTTCTATCAGAAACAAGTTGCAGTTGGATATTTGTTCAAGAGAATTATGAACTCTGCTGATGCTTTGGGGCAGTTAGTACAGGCTACAAGGTCTGATACTCAAGGAGGTGCTGCTGGTCCTACTATTGCAGATACAGAGTTGAAGATGCAGAAAGTAAAAGACCTGTTAGACCAAATAGAGAATAATGACAAGTTCCCATTGAAGAATGCCAATGTAATACTTGATGGTCTGTTATCAGACAATCCTGACACTGACACTCTAAGAGAAAGACTATTGTCAGCTCCTCTTCCTTTCTTACAGGCTTTCTATACTCTTGGCTTGCAGAAAACAGAGGATTTCTTCAAATCCTATTTCCCTCAATATACTGAATCATTCAGAGCTGTAATTGATGGCCTTAGAGACATGACAAAGACTGGTAAGTTAAATGTAAAGACTATGAATAGTATTTATAATGACTTGCTTGCCTATATTATGTCAAAGAATGGATTCTTTGGTTCTGAATTGATTGTAAACCCAGACTCTGAGGTAGGTGATATTATTGTAACTTCCTCTGATAAGAGAAAGGATTTTATCAATAACTTCCCTGAGTACTTCAAGAGAGTGGTTACAGATAATGAGGATATAGCTGACCTTGAATTTATTAAGAGACTCAAGGTAATTAGGGCAAATGACAGTAATCCTGTAGACACAGTAGTGTTTAAGAATGTAGGTCAGTTAAGTCCTACTTTGAGAGAAAGATATATGAGGGATTGGGCATCTCTATTATATATGAGTAACCCAGAAGCTCAGAAACTTGCTCTTAATCTATTCAGATACAGTTATTACAGAAATGGCTTTGCATTTGGACCTTCAACCTTCATCCATTTGGCACCTGTGGCAGTGAGAAATGCTATCCCAGAGTACATAAGTACATTGAGAACTCTCTTGTCATCAAGTGATGATTATAGTCAATTTGTAGACCAGTATGTCTATAACCACTTGGATAATAGAAAGTTGGTTCCTGAAATTCCTGATACAGCCTCTGTCCAGTTTATAGGAGAGGATAATGAAGTTAAAGATGAAGTTACATTTGTAATTGATGACAATGCTACCTTTGGAGATAAGAAAGTTATCAAGAAAAGGATAGATACTCCTGATGGTCCTGCTTATGACTTCTTTAAGTATATAGGCAAGAGAATCAGAGGAAGTTATGTCTATTACAAGCTGGCTTCATTAGGTACTGAACAAACTAATGTTGCAACCTATGAAAGGATTGAGCCATTAGGTTTCAGAAACAGCTTCATTGAATATGAGTATGGCAAGGATGTGGAAGAGATGGAAACTGTAATTGATAAGAACAGGAAAGATTATGACCCTTATGCAGATACATTGTCAAGATTTGACCTTGGAGATGCTGAGGTTGATTATGACTCTATGCCTGATTATCAAGATATGCCTCAGGAGTATTGGGATTCTATTCCAGAAGTAGATACTGATGCTTTCCAACAGGTATATGGTACTCCTCTTGATACTTCAGCTCCTAAGGCTGATGATGTAACAGCTATTCAGCCTAATACAGAGTATAAGGATGAGAATGGTGATAGTATTTGTGGTGCTCCAACATTATATAGTTTATAAGATATGGCAAGAAGTTGTGCAATTATTCCAAAGGTAAGAAATAGAAATGGTCAAGTAGTGGACAGCAAGTTATTTAAGGACTTGCTGTCCTTCACTTCAAACAATAGAAGTGAGGCTACAAGATTGTATCTTATCACAAAAGCTGACTCTTTTATAAGAGATTGGAATCCAAGGCTAACATTAGATGAAAACAATGAACCTACATTGAGGAGTTTGCTAAAGCAGACTAATCTCAGTAAAGTCATTCCAGAAACTAAGGTACTTGAGAGACTTAATAAGGAGATTGGGTACTATAAGAAAGGAATGGATAGACCAGCTCTATGGGCAAACAATGATGAGAATTATCAGAAGTTGAAACAAAGAGCTATAGCCTTTAATCAGAACTCAGAATATAGGGATGATTATGTGGCTAACATAATTAAGATTCAAGACAGTGAATCTCCAAGAGTATTCATTGGAGTAAAGGTTGAGAAAAGGAATAGACTCAACTCTATTAATGCAGATAAGATGGAATACAATGAAAACCTTAATAACAGATTAAGGGGTATTCTTGAATCTCATGGAATAGGTATAGGTGCTTTAACTGACCTTGAAAAGAGAATGGGTATTCATGGTGTAACTGACTTTGATGTTGCAAGGAATGCAGCAAATGGTCTTGTTGAAATGATTAGGCTTGCTAATGGTATTCAAGGTGAAAGAGCACTTCCAGAGGAATTTGCACACTTTGCCATTGAAGCTATGGGAGATAATCCACTTATCACAAGACTCATCAATAACATATCTTCTAATGGATTGGCAAGAGAAATTATAGGTGAGGACTATGACATCTATGATACCTTATATCATAGTGATGAGGCTAAGTTGGCAAAGGAAGCTGCTGGTAAATTACTTGCAAAACATCTCCTTCAAGGAGAGAAAGTCCCATCTGCTCCTTACAGTAATCTGCTGCAAAGAGTAATTCAAGCAGTTAAGAATTTCTTTAAGAACATTAGTGCAAGTCCTATACAAAGAGCTATGAAGGAGGCTGATAAGAACTTTGGTTCTTTAGCACAGCAAATCCTTGATGGTGGTATGGATGAGGCTATTGACATTAGCAATATTACTTCAAGTGAGGTGTTTTATAATACCTCAGAGAGAGTGGCAAGAGATAAAAAGCTGCTTCAAGGAATCATTGAGAATGAGTTGAAGAGATTGAAGATTTATGAAAAGAGAAATCCTAATAGCCAGTTTAGTGCTAATCAAAGGTTACTCATTGATAGATTGGATATTGAATTAGCTGATAACAATGAGATTGAGGGTATTTATACTTTTGTAGAGAATGCTCTTGAGGAATTGACTAAGGTAAGTGACAGGCTCACAATGCTACAAAATACACCTGCTACTAATGTTAATGAGAGAGCCAGAGTGCTAAGAGATGTTAGGAATTACTTGTATAGCTACAAGCATATTACTGATGACATTAGAAAGGCTCTTATTGATGAAGAGAAGTATGCAGACAATAGATATGGTCAAAGGGTAAGAGTTGTATTAGACAACACAACTACATTACTTGGAGACTTGTTTGTCAGATATAACAATGTAGCAATGCCTCTCTTTGTTGATTTCATTAAGCCTTTTGTAGGGGAAAGTATAACTGTTCCTTTTGGCAAGTTCAAGGGCAAGACTATGAGTGCTGAGGACTTAGTTAAGATAGCTGACAAGGACATATCTTTCTTTGACAGATGGCTTGACTCTATGGCAGACTCTTCAGATTATATGCTGAAAGTCATGGACCAAGCTGTCAAGAAGAGTAAAGAAAATGCAAGGTTGGAGACTATCAATGTTATGAAGGAGCTTCAAGCTGCTACAATTAAGTTAGAACAAGCTGGAGTTAAAAACACTGATTGGATGTTTGAAAGAGATAGTAAGGGTAATCTTACAGGTAATTATATCTCTGAGATTAACCAAGGTCTTTTCAAGGAGAAAGTCAGGGAAATGTTCAAGTCTCTTAATGAGAAATATGGCAATAATCCTGTAGGAGATAATGCAGAGAAATACAGAAAAGAGAGACAAGCTTGGTTTGATGTTAATATGGAAGTAGTCAATGGAAAGAAGCAACCTAAAGTATCAATCTATGGCAACAAGGCTTATCAGAATTTGAATCCTGCTCAGAAAGAGTATTACAATAAGATTATGGAGATAAAAGCCAAGCTGGATTCATACCTTCCTGACAAGTACACTACCTTAACTAATGCAGTTAAAATCAGAAAGGATTTACTTGAAAGAGTAAAGGCATCTGATAGTGTAAAGTCAGGTAGTACACAAGTATGGGAAGCTGTTAAAGACCAATTTATTAGAAGGACAGATGACACTGAGTTTGGAGATAGGGCTACAGTAAAGGACTTTGAAGGTAAAGAGGTGCAGGTACTCCCTATCTACTATACTAAGATGAAAGAGGGTGAAAGTCCTAATGACCTATCTACTGATATAGTATCTACTCTCACAGCTTATGCAGCTATGACTAATGACTTCAATGAAATGAATAAAGTAATTGATGTTCTTGAGCTTGGTAGGGATATGCTAAAGGAGAGGGAAATTATACAGACAAGAGGTGGTAAACCATTGGTTGAAAAGTTCAAGTCTGTGGGTAGGAAAGTAGAATCTACTCTCACTAAGTCTGGTGATGAAACAAGATTCATGCAGAGGTTGAATGACTTCTTTGAAATGCAGGTATATGGCAGGTATATGGCAGATGAGGGTACATTTGGTAATACAAAGATTGACAAAGGAAAGGTTGCAAACTTTGTAAATAGAATGACCTCACTCAATACATTGGCTGTCAATGTACTATCAGGTATTTCCAATGTGGCTACAGGTAAAGTGATGATGAGGATTGAATCATTTGCAGGTGAGTTCTATAATGAGTCCAATACACTACATGCTGATAGAAATTATGGTAAAGCATTGCCTGAGTTCCTTGCAGAGATTGGTAATAGAGTCAAGACTAGTAAGCTTGCTCTGTGGGATGAATTGTTCAATGTATTACAGGAGTATGAGACTGATATTAAAGAAGTAAACTTTGACAGAAAGACTTGGTTCAGTAGAATGTTTGGAACCAGTGCTTTATTCCTAATGAATAATGCAGGTGAGCACTGGATGCAGAATAGAACTTCATTAGCACTTGCAGATGCCTATAAGATGAAGGCTCCTGATGGAAAGATTACATCCTTATGGGATGCTATGGAAGTAGTACCTATTGATAAGAATAATAAGAAGTTAGGGGCTAAGTTACAGCTAAAGCAGGGTTATACAAAGGAAGATGGTTCTGCATTTACCAAAGATGATATTATAGCTTTTAGCAGGAAATCTGCTGCAATAAATCAAAGAATGCACGGTATTTATAATAAAGCTGATAGAAGTGCAGTACAGAGACTAGCTATAGGTAGAATGGGTATTATGTTTAGAAAGTGGATAAAACCATCTCTTAACAGAAGATTCAAGTCTGCCACATATAACTATGATTTGCAATCATGGACAGAGGGTTATTATAACACCACAGGCAGGTTTTTGATGCAGCTTGCTAAGGAATTGAAAGAAGGTCAATTTGCATTAGCTGCAAATTGGAACCAACTTACCAAGACTGAAAAAGCAAATATTAAGAGAGCTACAACTGAGGTTGGTCATTTCTTGGCAGTGGCTCTTGTACTTGGTCTTATGGACTGGTCAGATGACAAGGATAGACCTTGGTTGGCTAAGATGGCAGAATATCAGGCAAGAAGATTATACACTGAATTAGGTTCATTGATTCCTGGACCTCAGATGGTTGGAGAAGGATTGAAGATTATAAAGTCTCCTGCTGCTGGCATTAATACTCTTGAGAATACTCTTGATTTAATTGGACTTATGAATCCATTTAATTATGAAGTATTTGCTGGAGAAGATGCCTTAATCCAGTCAGGCAGATATAAGGGAGAATCTAAAGCAACAAGACTATTCTTTGAATCTCCACTTATTCCAATGAACAAAACTATTTATAGAGGTTTGCATCCTGAGGAAGGTATTCCATTCTTTAAGCAATAAAGTTAATTGTTAATAATAGAAAGGGGAGTGAGTAGATTAAGTTCTACTCCTCCCCTTATTTTTTTTTATTTCTCACAAAATAAAAAGGACAAGGTAATTAACCTCACCCTTATAAAAAATTTCATCCTACTGATTAAAAGGCTATACATTTAACAGCTTGGTTTCTTTCTTCTTGAGAGATTGAATCAAACTTTTCTTCTGTCCAACCTTTCTTCAATAGACTTTCTTGCATCTCTGTATCTAAAGACTCAAAAGAAGAATTAGGTACTTCTCTATATCTAATATCACCATTAGTTCTAGAGAATGTTCCTACATTATCAGTAGCTGATTTAACTTGATTTGGATTATATGCAGCAAATACATTTGCTGATGTTTGATTCTCTGTATAAGAGCCATAATCTTTAATACTTTTAAAAATTATTCCATCAATATTTGAATTTCTATATTTATCTTCTAAACTTCTTGTACTTTCTGTTTTACCATTAATTTTTATATCATTCCAATTTGAATTATTGCCTTCTATAATAATTGGATTTTTTATATTCATGAATAGAAATTTAGTATCTTCATAGAGAGATTCCTGCCTCTTTTGTTCATAAAAGTCATTTATTTCTTTGCTTGTAAAGCTGTCTTTTATTTGGCCTTTATATCCAAGTTCTTTTAATATTTTAATTAATTTGCTGTAGCTTGGGTCCTCTCCAATAATTTCATTTGTAAATGGGTCTAAAAGTATTTTATTTGTATCAAATTTAGTATACCAATAAAGTTTATCTAAAGAGTCTCCAATACTTAGTCTTTTATAAGAAACTGACATTTCTTTACTATCAGTTGCATATATTGCGGATTCTCTACCTTCTATTTTAGTATTGAAAATATTAAAATCATCTCCTTTGTTTCTATCTCTAGTGTGATAAACAACTAAAGGTTCATTATTTTCATCAACTACTTTAGAAGCCTCATTAGGATTATTTTCCCAGTCCCCAAACCAATCCTTAAAAGCTTTAGTTCTTACTTGAGCATATTGTCTTTCAGTAAGATTAGACTTTTTACCATTAGGGGCTAATAAATTACCTTCTGAATCTCTCTTAGCATTAGCAAGAATATCTTGCATTTCTTTAAAGTATTCTTCTTGTCTTGTTTTAGCTTGACTAAGTGTTTCTACAGGTAATTCTCTATTACTATATTCTCCCCTGTTTATCATTTGGTAATATGCAGTAAGGTGAGGTCTAACACTATTCCAATTAGTTACTTTAATCCATAAGTCTTTAAAGAAGTTCTTAATTTTACCTAATAATCCAGCATTTTGTCTAGTAGTAATATACTCTCTGAATCCCTCTGCCATGTCTTCTTCAAGAGAAAGATTGTCTTTTTCACCATATAATTTCCTTGCTTCATTATATAGTGCCTGTCTTTCATCATTGTCAAGAAGGAGATTGAATACAGTATGGAATGCTTCATGGTATGTAGTACCCTTAGCAGCTATGTCAGACAAAGTGATTACACCATTATCAAACTGACCCCAAGCTAATGCTCCTTGTCTGCCTACTTTAATAAGACCTTTTACTATTTGTACTTTATCATTCTCACTCAATTGAGGTAGTACTCTACTTAACCAATTAAGTTCCTTTTCCTGATTCCATACTGTAGCTTCTGTGTCATCTACTCTTCTTAAAGTAAATTCATCTTCAAACTCCTCATCATGGTCATTTATTGCCTGTTCCTTTTGAGCAGTATAGGCAGCACCTGTCTGGGTATTACCTTGATTAATAGTTGCAGGAGTCTCTACAGTAGTAATAGGAGCAGCACTTACAGTAGGTACTGCATCAGGGTCAAACAATATAGTCTTTTCTGATGCTAAGTCTTTCATTCTTTGAGGATTACCTAATAAGGCTTTTCTAATGGAATCCTCAACTTGAGACTCACTCATACCTCCTTGTACAGGATTATTCCTTATAAGTAAGAATGTTTTACCATTAGGAAATACTGCATAGTAATTATTTGAAGCTACATGAGCTGCTTCTCCCTGTCTGCCAAATCCCTTGGTTATATTAGGAACCTTGGTTATATGGACATCTACTTCTGTAATACCTGCAACAGGAGTTAAATACCCTTTATGTAATTTACCATCCAACTCAAAGTAACCTACCCCCTCATCAGCATTATTCATACTGTGTTCAGGTGTCAAATCTTCAATAGGGTTCTGTGTCTCTAATGAAGTTTCAAAGATAGGTAACACTATCTGAGCTTGTGCTGGAGTAGCAGGAGTCTCTGTAGATTTATCTACTTTAACTGCACTTACCAAAGGCACATTAACAGCAGGATTATATGTAATAGGAATACCCTTTTCACTTTGTACTGCTGATACACTCTCCTTATTATAACTCAATACAAATGGCATTACAGCTAACTTAGTAACTGGTACACCATACTGAGATTCAAAGAGGTTCTTGTATGCAGAAAGTTGTAAAGTATAATAATCCTTTGCACTCATCCTTTGAGTAGCAGATGGAGTAGTAAAGTAATTAACCTTATGACCATATCTGTCTGTAAAGTCATAGAAACTATATCTGCTTGTCTTTACATCATAGATTCTAAAGTTACCATCCTTGTCAATAGAAAGAATATCAACTTCACCTGCAACTCTTGTACCATCAGGATACTTTTGGAATAATACAATATTGTCAGCAAGGAACCTTTCTCCCATTTGCTCCATATTTGATTTAACCCTATTAAGGGAAGTAATCAAATCTATAAAAGCATTCTCTGACATATTGGATGGCTTTACTATCTTAGATACATCCCTTACAGTAAAGTATTGCCTGATAATACTATCTACTGCTGAGCCAGCATCAAGTGCTCTTTGTGAGTTAGTACCAGACATCTTGTCTCTTACTATATTCACAATAGTATTTCTACTCTTGGCATCAGTCTTTCCTCTATAAGCAGTCAAGTCTACCTTAAACTTGTTCTCCAAGTATTTCAGGTAATTCTCATACTGAGTAGGATTATCTACAAACTTGCTAAGATTAAGTCTTGCCAATTCAAGAGCCTTTGTTTGCTTATCAGATTCTACCCAATTAGAGCCTAATCTACTATGCACTCTACTATATTGGTGATATTCACCATCATCTTCAAGTACATAATAAAACTCTCCATCAGTTCTTGTCTTATCTACCCTCTTTTGGTTCTCATATATTTCACTGATAACCTCCTTAGACTTGGCAACTCTATCTTCTCTTTCTTTCTTTCTACCTGCAATAGCATCCTTTACATCCTGTGCTTCCTGACCACTAAGATATGTCTGCTTACTTCTATCAAGTACCTTACCATCAGGAGTAAGAACCTTATTATCAACCATTACTATAGAGTTCATAGAACTCCCAAAGTTATCTTGTGCCCAAGCCAAGTTAAACAATATTCTATTACTGTCAGTAACTTCTACAGTCCTGCTTTGGTCATCTCTGATAGTGTTTGTCTTTAAGTCTACATAGTATGGCTTATTTGAGAATACAGATACTATTCTTGTGCCTGCAATAGCACCCTCAGTACCACCTACAGGAGTTTCTACTTTCCTCTTAGGTTGAGGAGCTACAGAAGCTGGACTTATAGCTTGATGAAGATTACCTTCATTATCAAAGTAATCAGTTGTAAACCAATTACTTCTCACTGAAGCCTCAGTAATATTTGAAGTAAGGATATTAGAGTTTATCAATCTATTATTGTATGCACCTTCATTTATTCTCCTTGTACTGACCTGCAAAGGAAGATTAAACTTAATAAGGTGTCCAAGTATTTCATTGTATATATCCTCAGGATTCTTAGGAGTACCTAATGCACTTGTATCTCCCAAATCCTCAAGAGCAGTTACATCAAAGTTTATACCTCCAATCTCTGCACTCTTGCTACTTGTAGAGAAATATACATCATACTTATCCTCCTTGATTTGCTCCTTTCCATTAATGATTACTTTCTCATAAGTACCATCTGGCTTTCTGACCTTCTTGCTTATTACAATACCATCACCTGCCCTACTACTAAACCAAGTAACCATAATATCTTGCATATACAAGTCTTGTGCTAAATCTTGCATAGCAGCAGATACATCATCTTGTGATGTAGCAGTTGATAACTTAGTAATGGCATTCTTTATATCCTCTCCAACAGGAGTAGAACTTACATTGCTATCATTCAGATTGAACTCTTCATTATTAAAGTGCTTAACCCTCACAGCAGCAGGAGAATACTTACCAGCTCCATTAGGTATAAGTAGATATAATCTACCTTCCTTCTGGCTCATATCCACTGGCTTGATGATAAGACTATCATCAATCTTACCATTAGTAGTAAGAACACCATTCTTTATAATTCCAAAGATAGGCTTTCTATCAGTTGAAGATACATTAGGTATCTCAGATAAACTCCTTTCAGTATTACCATAAGGAATCCTACCTACCATTACCTTAGATACCTTTGTAACAGGTGTGGCAATAAACTTACCAGTCTTATTCTGTCTATTAGCATACTCACCTCTTATCTTCTCTTCAAGACCCTTCAGACCTTCATATCTTGAAACACTATAATCAGATTCATCAAGAGAGCCAACTACCTGACCATTTCTCTTGTCAATCAGGAAGATTGTGTTCTCATTGTAGTCTGGGTCAATCATAAAGCCAAGCTCATCACCTGCCTTTAAGTTACCCTCATTGACATATCTGAATGCTCCACTGTCTCTGAGGTAATTATATATAGGAGAGAAATTAACTCCTTTAGCAGCTTCCCTCTCATTAGCTATCACATCAAATGGTCTAAAGTCACCTTCCTTGCTTCCTTCTATATGGAGTTCAGGTATGGCAGGTCTATAGAATTGATTAGAAGTATCTCTGCTTGGTCTTTGTGGAGTTTCTACCCTCTCATTGGCTTTCTTATTCTCCTCATTAACCATTTCAGCAGTTATATTACCTACAGGTAATTCTGTTGTAGGTAAATCCTCACTACTTGTTACAGTAGGAGTAGTAGATGTACCACTGTCTCCTGTAGTATCTCTTCTATCATCACCTCTCACAGTTCCTTCTCTTTTTTCTATAGGCTTCTTATATTCAGGTGAGAATCTATCCTTGAATCTATTGTCATTGTTTACTTTTGACATTGCATTCTGCAAAGCATATTGAGCCTCTTGGAATCTTGTTGCAGACAACTCAACATCACCCTCAGAATCTTCATCAAAGGCATTCTCATTATTAATATAAATTGAGTTAGGGTTAGCTAACTGTTCAAGATTTTCAGAGTTATTGAACTGGTCTTGAAGGAGCTTCATAGCATCTTGCTTAACTTGTGGTTCTGCATCTGACTCATTAAGAACTCTCCTCACTTCATTATTGTATTGTGAAGTTTCTCTGTAGTTCTTAGCCATTTCACTACCCTCATTCTCTAACTCATCTAATACATCATTTACATTTTCAATATTATCTAAGTTTTCATCCACTACAGCTCTAAACTCATTTAAACCTGTAGCAGAGTTAAGTTTGGATTTAATGCTATTAGTCTTTTCCTTGACTTCCTCTTGAACAGCTTGTTCATCAGCTCTTGCATGGTCTTCTGCTTGCTTTTGAGGGTTCTCAAGGTACTCTTTTAACTTTGCATTATATGTCTTTGAGGCATTGCCTAACTTGACAATATCATTCAGCTTAGTTGTAATATCCTCTTTCTCATCTGCACTAAGTACAGTTTCATCTACCTCATTAATTTCCTTGATAAGACCATCTACAAACTTAGGATTAGTTGCTAATGTATGAGCCAGTACCTTATCATCCTGACCTCTAACCATATTAAGAGTATTGATAGCTCCTTCAATGGCTCTTACATTCTTATCTGCCTGTAAGTATCTCTCTGTTATATCTGCATGGGATTGACCTTCAAAGTCCCTGACTTGCTGATTGAATCTAAGGAATGAGTTTAAGTTACCTATTACATTACCAATAGCTGACTTTACCTCTCCAGACATGGCTGTTGCCCTCTCAGACCAATTACCTATCTGAGACTTCATCCAAGTCAATTCTTCAAGCTGGTCATCTGATAATTGTTGTCCTGTCTTAATGTCAAGCTCATCCTTTATCTTCAGGTAATTATTGATAGTGTTGGTCATTTCATCATGGTTCTGCTTCAACTTCTCTATCATTTCCTGCTTGCCCTCTGGAGTAGCATACATAGGATTGCCATTCTTATCAACAAATGGACCTACCTTAGAACCATCTTCAAGAGTAGTTGTAGTATTCTCTACAATAGATGCAAGGTTCTCATCAGATGTATTATAAGCTGCATCAATGAGAGTATATAAATCCTCAAGCTTACCTGCATTGTCAAACATTGCAATATCAGATACAAGCTGTGCATGTTCTGCATTCTTGAAGTTAAACTCATCACCCTGCTCAGCAGCTTGGTTCATATCATTCTGGTACTTATTATGTCTGATAAGTCCTTGATAGTAATTCTTAAACTCAGGAGAATTTATTCTATTGTTCATATAGTTGGCAATCTCATTCTCCCTTGCCATCTTCTCATTGTACTCTCTCCACTCATTAATAGCACCACCTTCAATAGTAATAGGAGACTGGAATCTACCTTCAGCATTTCTCATACTCCTGAATTGAGGCATACCCAATGCACCAGTGAGGGTTCCAATAAAGAACTCTTCCCATACAGAGCCATCATTTACTGTTTCATTGATTCCCTTAGCAAATGATTTAGTCCAACTGAGTGTCTCCTGTGCAGCATCTGGGTCAGTCTTTGACTTATAGAAGTTATTTACATCAGTAGAGTAGTAATTACCAGCTATCCTACTTGCAGCACCTTGAGATATTTCCTCAGTACCCTCGGATAGTGCACCTCTTGTAATGGCTCCTACAGTACCTAATCTTGTAGTTCCAGCAGTATATTCTCCTGCCTTACCTGCTATATTAGTAGCCTTTCTTGCAGTCTTAAACCCATTAGCATATAATTTACCAAACTGGATTATATTAGAAGCCATAAGGACAGGTATATTCATTAGCAGGTCTGCATTACCCATCTTCAACCTATCTTCACTTAGTCTACTAAGTGCTTGGTCATAGGCATCCCTTTCTCTCTTCAAACTCTCTTGATACTTTACATAAGCTGGGTCTACAAAGCCTTGACCCTCTACACCACTTCTTACAAGTTGCTTTCCTGCATTAGCCTCATACTCTGCCTGTATAGCATTGAGTCTCTCTCTAAGGCTATCATCAAGCTGTGCCTTGTGAAGTTCAAACCAATCCTTACTATTATTGAGTGCTTCAATTCTACCCTCATTTACTGCTGAAATAGTAGCACCCACAGCAGTATTAACTATTGCTGGAGCCTTTGAAGACTTGGCAATAGCACCAATAAGCTGAGGTAACTTAGTTACCTTCAACCCAGCAGCAGTAACACCACCACTATAGAAAGCACCTACTGTAAAACCTAAGTTCTTTATGAACTTATCACCTAAGAAGTTAGCAGTGAAAATATTTTCATACCAAGGCTGCTCTTGTTCTTCCCTTGTATAATAGTTAGGTAATGCCTGCTCAGACCATTCATTAACAGACTGCATAGCCTTAGAGAAGTCATTATCCCAAAGACCAGACCATCTATCTTCACTTATTGCAGTTCCAGCTCCAAATATCAAACCTACAGTACCATCAAGGAAAGTAGTACCTGCAAGTATAGCACCCTTAGCAAGACCTGCTCCTATCTGTGCATACCAAGGTTGATTCTCTGCTCTTATATCTCCTAATTCCTGAAACTGTTCCTCAGTTGCAGTAGGCTCATCAAACATACTTTCACCCCAAGGTGTAGTAGTTCCCTCTAAGGATGATTGTACCATCTGCTCACCATGTGCCCTTGCATCATACAGTGAAGTAGGAGCAGTGCTTGCTCCTACATTCATACTGAATGACTTAAACTCTGGACTAAGGTTAGTATATGGCTCTTGATTTGCTTTTTGCAAATCTCTAAAAGTCATTGGACCACTCTTAGTAATATCTATATCTTTTACTTTAGTTTCTTTTGCCATATCTTAATATCCATAAGGATTAAACTCTTGTTCTTTTGTCTTATTCTGTACTCCTAACTGAGAATGGAATAAATAAGCTTGTTGTATAGCCTGTGCATATTGTTGCTGTGCATAGGTAATTTCATCTGGAGTAGCCTGATGTATATTACCCTTTGCATCAGTATATCTACCAGTGCTGACTACCTGTTGCCATTGATTAGCAGCAGACATTGCTCTATCTCTATTCTGCTCATTAGTAGTGTTTATACCAGCAGGCATCCTGAACCTTCTTACATTACCTTTATCATCCTGTATCATTACAGTAGAGCCATAAGGACTGAATCTTGTAGCAGTTACTTTGTATCCATCTTTCTTCAAATCTTCCATGGTAATCTCCTCACCTGTGTCTTTGAATTGTTTAGACTTATTATCATAATCTACTTCTTTAAGACTTAATCCTCTACCAGCAGTCATAATGGCATTCTTCATATCACCTTGTTGAGAACTGTCAATAGGATAATCATATTCAGTAACTCTTGTAGCATCATACCTTGCAGTCTTTGCTGCTGGGCTGTCAGTAACATATCTACCCCATACATTTCCTAAGTTGCCTGGTTGCCATCCATTGATATTCTTAGCACCTATGCTATCCATGAATGTTCTAAATGCAGTAGGAGTAAACTTCCTTCTTCCACCCTGCATCTGAGTTTCAACATTCATTAATCTTGCAGTACCACTACCTGATGCAGATGAACTTACTCTTGGTGTAGCATCTCTATTATATTCTTGCCATCCTTTCCAAGTCATCTTGACTCTTCCATTAGCATCCTTGTAGAAATACTGAGAATAACTCTTTAAGGCATCCTTATACTTCTTCTCATCTTTACTCAAGTCTCTGCTACTGTAGATATTCAATGGATTTATAGCCAGATTATTCAATCTTGCCTGCTTTAACTCTTCAGCTTTTCTTGCAGCAGCTCTCTTTTCTGCTCTTATCTGCATTGCTTCTTGTTCAGCCATCTTAGCTCTCCAGTTATCAAGAGTCTGATATTGAGTTTCACCAACTGCACTCCATAGACCTTGCTTAGCATAGTCAATAGCTCTTGCAATAGTAGCTTGGTCTCCCCAGTTCCTAACACCACTTGAATTAATGGCATCTTCAACAATTCTTGTAAGCTGAGGAGCAGCATTAGGATTATCCTGTATAGCCTGTAGTACTGCTTGAGAGCTGAAGCCTTTCTGCATCATAGTTTCATAATATGAATTACCTAAGATGCTTCTCCATTTCCTTGGCTTTTCTTGCATTTCCTTAGCTAATGCAGATGCAGCACTTGCAGCCTGTGCAGTAATTAGCTTGCCTGAATATGACTCATAGGCTAATTGAGGATTCCTTATATAGTCATCAAGACTTGTAGTTGAAGCTCTTCTGCTCAACATTAATGTTGGGTCTTGAAGAAGTGCTCTTTGTTGTTCTTCTGCTTGTTTCTGTCTTGCTGTATAGGCTTGTTCAATAGGAGTTATCTCCTTACTATACCTTGCTCTCATATTGAGCATATCCCTTCTACTTGCAGCATTAAGTCCTTCTCTTGCTAACTGACCAGCTTGCTTTTCAAGGTCATTTGCATAGGTCTTGTACATCTTATAAGCATAAGGGTCAGTCTGTTCATTAGCCATTTCCTCCCATACACTTGCCTTAGTAGCAAGCTCTCCATACTGGTTCTCTAACTCTTGATGAGCCTGAGTTGCCATTAAAACAGGTTGAAGCATTTCAGAGTAGGAGAAAGGCTTAAATTGTGAATTTATTACTAAACTATAATTAGCCATATTACTTCTTCTTAATAGTTAAATAACCACCCTTAGCTTTCTTATCTTCTTTCTTCTTTCCCTTATAGGGAGTTCCAGCTCCTCCTGTTGAGATTGCATAATACAAAGCTGGGTTCTCATTAATCCAAGCTTTCATTACTTCCTCTCTACCAATATCTCCAAGAGAATTAAAGAAGTTAGTAAGGTTAGCACTCATACTTGCACCTCTTCTTGCATCAACAGCATCCCTCATTGTCATAGCCTGAGCCACACCACTGAGTCTTGCACTTCTTGCCTTTTGTTGAGCCTCTTGGTTAGCCATTGCAGCCTTGAGTCCCATCTCAGCATTAGCCATGTTAGTACCTCTATTAAAGGTTTCAACAGCTTGTCTTTGTGCTAAGTTATACTCTTCAGCCTGTCTTGCAAGGTCTCCTAATCTACCTTGAGCATTATAGTCTGCTGCAAGCAAGGCTGCATTCCTTGAAGGACTTGTGGTATTCATAATAGCCCTTCTTGTAGCACCTGCTTGTGCATTAAGCTTATTCAAATAGAAGTTTCTATCAAAAGGTCTATATTGTAAGTAGTTACCTATTGGAGTATATCCTACTGGAGTATAATTACCTGCTTGATTGGCTGCCTCAAGTATTGTATCTGCACTTGTATAATCTGGTCTACTGAATAAATTCTGACCTAATCCTATTGCAGCACCTACTACAGGAGCATATCTTAACCAAGTTAATTTACTACTCTTATTAGTATCTCCTTCCTCACCACTTTCATCAGCACCTGCCATAGATTCATTCCATAAATCCTCTGCATTAATAGGTTCTAATAGGGTTCCATAGTCTTGCCAATCTCCATAATCTGCACCATCTAAGAAGTTAGGCATATCACCAAAACCATCAAATAATGTACCCATTCTACCACCATGAGCATATTGTACTCCTTCTTGACCTACTTGGCTTTGTTGCCTTACAGTCTCTTGAGCTTGCTGTAATCTGGACATAGAACTTAGAAGTCCCCTCTTGCTTATTGGGTCATTAGGTCTCTCCTTAGACTCCTCTCCCAGCTTCTCTGCTATTGCAGCAAATGAGTAGCCATCATAAGACTTTGGAAGATTGAAGCTCTCTAATAGACCACCATCAGCAAATATTCTATTACTGAATACATAATCATTGAAGATTACCTCTCCCTGCTCTACAAGATTAGGAGTTCCCTCTGCATCCATTCCCATAGGTACACCCTCCATTGGATTCTCCTCATGGGTTCCACCATTTCCAATTATTCTAAGACCATTATCCCATTCAGCACCATGAGTAAGTAAATCTCCTCCAAAGGCATGATGCCATTTTCTTGCATTAGCAGCAAAAGTAGCTCTCTTCCTTACAGCAGGGTCACTACTTCTCTTACCTCTTGCAATACACTCTGAAGTAACTTTACCACCACAATATTTAGTGAACTTACCTCTATTCTCAGGCTTGATATGTATCTTGCCTCCTTTAGCAAAGGTATTCAATTCTGATGATTCAAATGAATTAGGTAGTGAAGTCAGCTTGCCTTTATTTGCAGCATTAAGAGCCTTAATACCTAAGTTCTCTTTGGCTAACTCATAGCCTATTGCTCCACTTCCATATCCTCCCCATATACCAAGAGGACCACCAAAAGCAGCAAAACTTGCCATAGCATTAAGGTCAGACTGAGTGTCTGCTGCCTCTGCTGCATTTTCAAATGCAGACAAGGCTCTTTCTCTTGCAATGCCCTGTTGTTTTTTAAGTGCTCTATACTTTTTCTTAGCTTTACTGCTAAATAGACCATCCTTACCAATATCTGACTTGGAGAAGTCTGCTCCAAAATCTTGATTAGCCCATTGGTCTTCTATAGAATCAGCACTGCTGTTATCTACCATAACAGTATTCATAGCCTTGTTGATTCCTTCAACCTCAGCAATCTTCTCCTTATTTAACTTGGAGCCAAACATCCTGTTTGTAAGACCTCCAATAATACCAGTACCAGCAGATATAATGCCTCCAAGTACAGGATTAACTGCACTTACTGCACTACCTATAGTGCCTCCAATATTACTAATTGCACTACCTGCACCTGACTCAAGTCCTCCACTAATAGCACCACCTGCAATATTACCCACTGCACTACCTATGCCACTTGCCAAGCCTCCTTTCAGCATACCAGCAACATTGCCTCCACTGAAAGTGCCTTTCAAGTCAAAAGGCTTAGTTCCACCTAAAGCATTCTTGAAATCACCACCCCAATTATAGTAATGGGGGTTGTATGTAAATGGTCTGTTAGACTTTCTTATAACTTTTCTTTTAGCCATATCATACTAATTTGTTTGCAAAGATAAACAAAATATTTGAATTACACAAGGATATTATCCAAAAAGTAAAGGGAAGATAAGTAATAAACTTACCTTCCCACTATTATTACTCAAAGTAATGCACAATCATGTCATGCAATACAGTCTTATTTACATTCTCCTTCTCCATAGACAACTTAATATATAGCCAAGGATTTCTCATTCTATCTCTACCTTTCTTAGTAGAGCCAACAGCATTAGCTCTTGGTATATTAGCTCTCCAAATCCTAAACTTTTTCTTTAGGTCGGAAGGTCTTCCTAAGATATTGTTTAGAGTAGAAGTTCCTTGTTGATACTCATTCCATACAGTCAGAGTATCAAATGTTGTGTTAAGCAAGTTACCATTCTTATCCCAGCTATCTGACCTGAACTCAAGATTATTAAATATCTTGTCTACAGGCATATCTGGATTAGCTATTATGGTAGTATAGAATGGCTGATATACTTCGAAGAACATATTATAGTCTCCTTCATTATGCAGCCAAGGTCTATACAGTGTACCTGCACCTTCAACATTAAGAGCAATTCCCCTGTCTTCAAGGTTAGTGAAGTAAGGCATTTTCTCATAACTATAGAAAGAAGTAAACTGACCAAGAGGCTCAGAGAAAGCAAGACACTCATCTCTTGATATAAAGAATACATCTCCATTGACTTTATCATAGTAAGTAACAAACCCATCAAAGTCTACTGGATTCCATATATCTATACTATCAGAGGTTTTATTAATCCAAGAGTGGAAGCCTAATCTGTCAGATAGATTATCTAACTGACCATTGAATAAGAATATTCCCTTTGTAATGTCATCTATGAAGTAGATACCATTAGATGTTTCACACATGGACCATTTATTAGTACATCCTATTCTATCAGAGATGTATCTCTTACCATTAACCTTTCCACTGTTTGCAATTTCAATAGGAACCCCATCAGTAGAAGAAATCTGCATATTCTCATTGTACAGGATTTGGCTAATACCTCTATCTTGGAAGGCAAATATATTGTTATTGAACCTTCTCAATGCCCTTACAGTACCCTTGTCACCATCAAGGTCAAGGGTAGAAGCAAGAGTAATGTTAGTCCAAGTATCAATTAGCTCTCCAGCAGTTTTAGTCTTAGTCCAAGTAATTGAATTATGGAAGTTATCCAAGTTCAACTTGTTTGGATTAATTGTCCTGTAGTTGAAGAAGTTATTAGGTTGAGAATATACATCATTCATCAAGTTAAAGTTCTCAGGAGTAATTGAGAAGTTACTTGTTTGACCTCTGTTCCTGTCATACCTACCATCAATGTTCACTCTTGTTTCACACATGAATGATACAATATCAGTTACTGCATTCTGGTCTTCAAGAGTGAAAGGATAAGTCTTGATATGGTCATATCTTTGGAAATAGGTATCACCTTCTTCCCATCTGAGAGTAACACTGCTCTTAACTCCATTGTTAGTATCTACAAGAGAGATTGGGTCTCCACAAGGCAGCCATACATTATTCTCAAAGGCTTCTTCTGTCTGACCACCAAACCTATTCTGTACATTATCATTATATAGCTCTCCTAACCACAGCCATCCATGTTGAATACTTGATACAGCAGATATAGGACCTCTTGGAGCACCAGTAATAATAGTATCTTGTGATACACTCTTGGTACTTCCTGACTTATCCCAATACATGTGTTGTCCACTTGGAGCACCTGAGTTCTGTGCATTTACAGACCAAGTATCATCATAATCACCATCCTTGATATTAGGTAATATCCTCTGAGCACCTGATGTAGTATAGTTTAGAGCTAATACAGCATGAGGAGTAGACTTATACTTGATTCTAACAGGGTCAATACCTGTAATTTGGTCAGTAAATCTACTATCTACCTGCATATAGCCACTACCGAATAGTGTGTGTGCATTAGTCTCTGCACTTTGAACTCCAGTAGTCATAATAGGATAACCATCCTTCTTATCACCAATTCTTGAGATAGTGAGAAGCTTGTCTACATTGCCATAGTAGTTAATATCTGTAAGACCTGAGTTCTCCTGTGCAGGCAATCTAACAAGTGATACCTCATTAGAGTCAAATACTGCAACTCCTGATATACCAGTTCTTGTATCATTACCACTAACATAAGCATTCCATATATTACCTGAATCCAAATAGACTGACTTATATGAATATCTCATATTAGACATCTTCTTCTTGTCAAGCATGGCTGACCTATATCCATCAGTAGCAAACTTAGTATTGTTAAGTGAGCCATTTCTATGCCAAGGATATACAACAAATCCAGTAGTATAATGGTGAGTATTACCTGTATCCTTCTTGTATGCAGTCAATTCATCAAACCAGAATGCTCCAGAGATTAATCCTCTCCATCCAAAGTGAGAATCACCAAGATGTAACCCAAGTCCTTTAGAGCTAAAATCATTCTCTACACCTATAGGCTCCTTGTAGAACCCAGCAGGTAGCTCTGAGCTATCATAGAAGTTATTAACAGGAGTGGAAGTCTGAATATCAATATCTGAGGCAAATGCAGTTAAGGGAACCATACCCACTATTCTTAGCTTCAATCCTGATGTATCAATACTTCTTACTTCATTATCAAATTCAATGTCAGGTGAGTGGAAAGTTAGTATTGATTGGTCAATATAGTAATTCTCTGCATTATTAGATACCCAACTTGCAACATCTGAGTCAGTTGCAGTATCATTAACATAAGGACCAGAAGGAGGATTCCAAATACATTGGATTTCTGCATTCCTGTTATCATTACCTGGGATAGGTCTATTATGTCTAAACTCTGTCCAAGCTCCTTTATTGACTATATCAATATTGTATTGTGCCTCTCCTGAGGTAACTATAGTCCTGTTATTAGACATGATACCTGCCCTTGAATATGCAGATGGTTTTCCTGAGAATTTTCCTAATCCCATATAGTCTCCCCTCCAAGCACCTTCACTATTCTGAGTATAATGGAAAGCCTTATACTCATCAAATGGTGCATTAGGTCTTGTAAACCAAGATGACTGTGCAAATGGAGAGTTACCAAATCTATCAGATATGTTATATACAGTAGGACACAGAATACCTTGACATACAGCCTCTCTATCATTGATAGTAGGATATACTACAACAGGTCTTATCCTAATATATCCATTATCAAGAAATCTATTAATAATGGTAGCATCATTTAGTGTAAACTCAGCTACTGGCAATCCTATTTTGCTATCATTATAGAAAGTAGTATCTATATGTGTAGTGTTTCTGACATCATTAATCCATATAGGTTCTGACCACTTGCCTGTATAGTGTTGAGCTTGAATACCAAATCTGTAATACTCAAGGTACTTAAATGTCTTGAACTGATAAGAGTTCATTTTGAGCTGGTTACTGTAGGGATAGTAGCCTTTAGCTTCTGGAGAACTTATACTCTTATTATAAGTAGAGAAGGTAATATTCTTACCTTTGAAGTAGTTCCTGATAGTAGAGTCAAGAATCTTTCTCTTTGTTTCAATATCTCCAAGGAATAGAGTGTTATCCTTTTGAGCCATTGTACCAAATACTACTTCCTCACCTCCTATATATAACAACTCAGTAGGGTCTACTGAATCTCCTGATGAGCCACTATCAGTGTAAGTAACTTTAGCAATACTAAGAGTACCAGTCATATTACTACTATTAGCCAATTGCATACTTGCCCTATTACCATTAGTAATAGTAATAATAAATGATGTACCTGTACCCCAAGTCAGATAGTCACCACCAAAGTTTATGCCATAATACTCATTAGTATCAAAAGTCCAAGACTTATAGTTTGACCCTGAGTAAGAAGGCTCATATTGGTCAAGTGTCTTTTCAGCACCACTACCTATCCTATACATAGTCATCTTATTAGCTGGGAGATTAATCTCATAGCTACTAAGCTTATAATTTGACCTTCCTGTAGGAGGAGCCAAATCTACAACTCTCCTAACATCTGGAGTTGCATTTATACTTGTCCTATGTATTGAGTATATTCTGATATAGTCAAACCTCTTGTCTACATTAACTACTTCTATATTGAAACTGTTACTTACCTTATCTTCAGGACTTGCACCTCTATTATTATATGAGACATAGTAAAGTGGAGAAGTATAGAAGATGTTACTCTCCTGACCATACTTATTGAAGTAAGTAAAAGCATACTGTATAACCCCAGGGGCAAAGCTACCATTGGCTACAATATTTCTCTCAATGGTTACTTCCTCATTAAGATTAAGTGTTCTCACAAAGTTGAATGAGTCAGTATTCCACTTACTTACTACATCAGATGCAGCAGCTATATTGATTACTCTTGGCTGATTCAGACCATCAGTCCAATATACCTTTCTAATATCAGTGTTCTCATAGAATGAGATAGTTTCTATAGGATGCTTATAATTAAATCCTAAGTCTCCTCTAAACAATCTCTTTCCAGTTAGCATACCATTATTGAACCATAGCTTGTAAATTCTATCTTCAAATGGATAGTCAATATCAACTACTTCTTCCTCTGCTGTTATATCATTAATGGATAGTTCTTCTGCTTCTATATCAGCATCCAAAATAGACTTGTCTCCATACGTGAATACAACTAACTCATTATTAATCAAAGCCTGTCCAATAGGAATACCTTTAATGTGGTCTCCTACACCTGCTATACTTGATTTCTTATTACCTTTTTCATTTATCAAACTAAGCAGAGTACTCTCATCAGTTGGCATCACCCTAACATTCTTATTTTCATAAGAATAGTCAGAGTTAAATGCAGAAGCTGATAAGTCCCTCTGCATTCCTTTTGTTTTGAATTGTACAACTTTCTGCATAGTTATTGTAATTTAATGTATTCCTTATTACCAAGAGATGAGAATCCATTATTAAACTCACTTGTCCTTTGTATAAGTGTGTTCCACATTCTTGATATACTTTCCATCTCAGATTGTGATGGGATGGTAAATTCACTCTGCAATTGACCAGCCAACCAAGCATATTGCTGCTGAGTATTCTGTAATACAGCAGGTGCAATCTTACCCATATCAAATAAAATGGTAAATGCTTCTCTTTTAATATATGCCTCAAGTGCCTTCAGGAATACAGGGTTATCAATAAGTAGTGGAAATCCATCCTTATCTACTGGGATAGATTTATATGAGATGGATACATCTCCTGTCTTGAAGGATACATATAGTACTTGTCCTTGTGTTTTGAAGGACAATTCTTGTGGTATCTTGTAACCAGCACTTCTGTCATAGTGCTCTCTTGGCATGAAATTATCAGTCATACTTCTAAGGCATACACCAGTCTTACATTCCTTAATCTGATTAATCTGAATACAATTACAGGGTAGCCTTCCCCTAAAATCCTCTATATGTATTGTTTCTTCTCTGCCTTCAAAAAGTTTAGGCATTCCAAACACTCCCAAGAAATCAATAGTATGCTGAACAGCCTGTTCAAGTGTGACATCTTGCAACAATGGGTGCCTAAGTATTCTTGATAGTACCTCTTTTACACTGACATAATTATATTCCTTTACCATAATATCTCCATATAAAGTTTCCTGCTCTTTTTACTTTTCCTTTACAACATCTAAGTATAGCACCCCTACTAACAGAGGTGAATTTCTCAGCTTCATTAGCAGAAGAAAATGACCTAAGATATTCTCCTTCTAAAGTAAATTGAGATACCTTTGACTTCTTATAATCTACAGCTTTGCTTATCTTATCTCTAAATTCCTGTGATTTATAAGAAGCTATATTTCTGAGGTGACTTTCTCTTATCTTGTTTCTTGCTTCCTCACTACAGACATGAGTTCTGCCTTTTGAGGAATTTGATATTTTACTCCTTGTTTCTTTAGAGGGATTGTATCCTAAATAACCATCACCACCATTAGTCATGTTATAAGATATACCTAAACTTTTATAATGCCTAATAAGTTCTATTTCAAGACTCTTAGCTCTTTTCTCCTTTAAGTCAGTAAACAATATTTCATGTTTTATATTATCCCAACCATACTTTAATATAGCATTATAAAAATATATGCAAGTCTTATACCCTCTACCACCATTCCACCTCTTGTTTACAGATTTGGAGGTAATCCCAACATATACTTTGCCTGAGGGAGAAGTATGCCTATATAATATCCATCTTTTCATATCTTGAAAGCATCTATCTTTCCTTCTTTTATCCTTTGTTTTAATCTCTTCTTCAGTCCTCTATTGACATTAAATTCATAGAAGACCTGATTATTGTAGTCTGCTAATTGTTTATTGTAGTAGACCTTAAAGATTTCTTTTTCCTCCACTTTAACCAGTGTTTTTTCCTTATAGGCTTCCTCATCTTCATACCATAATTTAAGAGTTTTATCCCAGTCTATAGGTAGATTAGTCTTGACTTTCTCACCATCAAAACTAACCCTCACATCATATTTCCTTAGCTCTATTCTACCCATCCTGTGTGGTAGCTTAATATCATTTCCATGAAGGAAACTATCAGCTAAGTAATCATTGACTTTCCTTATAATGCTATAGAACTCATGTTCTGTAAGACATCTTCCTATATTAAGCCAACTATTCTTTCTTATCCACTTATAGGCATCATATACACCATAGGAACCTCTAACCTTGTGAACCCTTGGCTCATTTACCTTTTTAATGGAGTTTAGGAAATCAACCAATCCTTTATCTTTCTTTTCTTGACAAGACTCCATACTCACTATTTAGTTGCTACTTCTGACAACTCATCCTTTGCATCATTAGATTCATCTTTAGGTCTGTATTCAGCACCCAATAATTCCTTGACTACAAGTTCAATCATAGGAGGTATAAGAGCATCCTCAATAGGGAAAGTCTTATCCAATACATCACATACTATATCACCATTCTCATCAGGACACTGTAATTCTGATGCAGCTTGTGGGTCTTCAAATATACCTGTCATCCTTGCCTTTTCAAGGTATAGGTATTGTGGATTGAAAGACTTAAAGTATAGGTAATTATCTGGACCAATAGAAGCATAGATAATATTCTTCAGATACCTATTATACCCTACATATCTCATTCTTTCCCTACTTACATAAGTAATCTCCCCTTGATAATAATCAACTGGATACACCATAGGATTACCTATCTTCATTAGGAAAGGAATCTTCTCCTTACTTCTTAGATAAGAACCACCTTCACAAGGCTCACCTGATATAGCAGGTACCTCAATTAAATCCAAGCATATAGTCTGATAGTTACTCTCAGGTATCTGCTTCTTTACATCTGAATATCTCTGTTTCAGTAAGAATGTCCTTAGCTTTCCAGCAAGAAAGATAACATGGTCTTCAGTGAAGAAAGCATCATCACTAGCACTCTTAATCTCATCTAAAATCATGTACACTATTTCTCTGTATGTCATAGTTCTATTATTTATATTTCCAAATAAATTTATGGGCTGTCTTAGATTTTCCTCTACAACATCCAGCTATAGATTCTCTACTTACTCCAAGAGCTTTGGCTACCTCATCTATATTATTCCAAGTTCTTATATATTCCCCTGCCAATGAGTATTGCAATATTTTATGACCAGAATTTTTCTTTGATTCTGACAACTTCTTCCTATGTTCAACACTTTTTGCTACACCTTTTAATGAGGAAGATACTTTACTACCAAAACCATTAGGCTTCTTTCTCCCTTTTAAGCTCTTTGAAATCTTCTGTAAAGCCTCCACTGATTGTGTATATCCTCTACTACCATCTCCACCTAATGTGGAATTATATCCATTTTTATAAGTGTTATAATATCCTATGTAATAAGTCTCCCATTTATTCAAGTCTAAGGTTGCAACTTCAATACTTGAATATTGATTCCTTAACAGAACTTCATATATGAAATTCTCAGGACCATATTTCTTCCTTGCTCTGTCTATTTTGCTTCTACCTCCAGTATATCTACCTTTACCAAACCACATTCTCCTCCTATATGCTTCATTGGTGGTCTGCCCAATGTAAGATTTACCTGAAGGTGAGGTATATTTATAAATAATTCCTTCAACCATACCATAATCAAAAATCCCTGCAAATATAAGCATAATTTCTTATATCTGCAAGGATTTTACTATTTTTATGTCAGAAGTATTAATGTAATAATTATACTGACTTACCTGTACAAGAGATTGAAGTGTTTGCTATATACTCAGGATAAGGTATTAAGCAAGTAGAACCATATAGACAATACAGGGCACTATCTAAAATTCTATATTCTTCTTCTGTTATAAAGGACTTGCAATCACTTTCAAGCAAATCATATATGAATATCAGCACTAATAGTTTATCTACCTCTGAATAACTCATATATCCTAACTTTGATAGGACATTGAAATATCTTGTAAGTGATTCATTAAGTACCTTGTCCATAGCATCCACAATTAGGGGTTATCACTGAGTCTTTAATTCCCATAAAGAATCTCTTCCAATACTTTATTGCCTCAGTATAATGACCTGTCTTTATAGCAAGTTCAAATGCCTTATATTGAAGTATGTAGTTAATGAAGTTCTTAGGAATAGAACAAGTATCACTAAGTTCTTTAATGTAACTAAAGGCATGTTGGTACAGAGGATAAAGGTTAGATACAACTCCTAATGTAGTAATATTATCCATCCCACAAGGAGTATTTGCAGCAGGTGTGCCCTTAGTCCTAATATACACAAAGAAAAGATTGTCATTAAGAGTTGGTAATAGGTCTCCTGTTCCCAGTTCTAATCTGACTGACTTGGTATCTCCTCCTATAACTTCTGTATATACAACTTTACTACTTGGACCAGAATCAACAAAAGTGTCTTGAGTATCTATCTGTATAGTATCAAGATATACATTCGTGTAATACTCTAAGTCCTTGACAGATACATCTATAATCAGCTTTTGCCCATCAGGGGTTATTCTTAACTCATTAAATTGTACCATAATCAAATGTTTATATAAAAAGAAAGGGAGACTTAATAGCCCCCCTTACAAATCTTGTTTAGCTTGCAGAAGTATTAAGAGCAGCTATAGTTAGACCTGTTGCAGTATTAATAGCTGTTATGATGTCATTAGTCAGCTTATTACTTACTGAGTTAGTTGCTCCTACCTTTGGTACTACAAGAGTAATTGTCTTTTCAGACTTTTGAACTGACTCATTGCTACCTACATAAGCATAGTGGATGTCAATCACATTATACTTAACAGATGGGTCTACAAGATAAGTAGTAGGAATATTGTGAGGGAATCCAACTCCCCTGTAAATATCACCTCTCTCACCCATGCAGAAGTACCCAAGGTCAGCAATCTTCTTACCATTACCAATAGTACCATTTGTACCCTCAGTTACAGTAGCCCAGATTCTTTCATCACCATTTACCATTACAGCAACTGGCTGTACTGTAAAGTACACAGGAGTCTGTGCCATAACACCTAATCTCCAAGGCTGCCCTACCTCAGTAATTCTGATACTATCAATATCAGTTACAAGGGTATCTGTTGCATAGTATGGGTTAGTAGTATCACTCTTACCATTATCCTTAGTAGTAGGAGTTACAACCATGTAACCATTAGAGTCAAATCCTCCCTTGCTCTTAGTAGCCTTACTATGTACTTCAATCTTAATTAGAGGTACTACCTCTCTACTGAAGTTCTTAGCAATTGATAATGCAAGAACCTTATAGAACTCATCTGCATTCATGCCAGCATAGGCATGAACCATACCATACTTGAAGTACTGGTCTTCATCTGACATTCCTACATATTGTCTGAATGCAATTCTTAGGATATAATCCTGACCAGCTACAGGAGCACCACCATTAACATCAGTGGCAAGAGTTACTGTAACTGACTTTAGCTCATGTGCCATATCATCAGCATCAGTAGCCTTAGCATAAAGGATATTCTTGATGTCAATTAGGTCACTTCTCATCAGGTTATCTGCACCCTTGTATTCAAAATACATGTGATTCTTTGCAGTATCATTCTTTACTGCAATAGAGCCAGCAGCATCTGATGCAAGTACATGAGGAGTCTTCAGCACCTTTGCCACATAAAGCTGTCTTACTTGGTTTGTTGAAAAAACACTCATAATTATAATTATTTAGTTTATAAATTTATTCTTTTCCTGTATTTGGAACCCTACTTATGATGGCAAGTTTTACTGCTCTCTCAAGTATAGCTCTATGTATTACAGGGTTCAATTCACATTCTGTTTTTACACTTATACCATTGATTGACAGGTTATCTGTCAAATCAGTTAATATAATTGGAGCAGGTCTTGAAAGGTATCTAACAAGATAACTCTCCACATTATACTTTGATACTATCTCCACTACCTTACCACTCAAATCAAGCCTTAAAGCTCTTCTCTCATTAGTACCTCTGAAAGGATTCTTCCTTATCCTATGGTACTCATCCTGAGTAATTGGTATTACAGAGATGTCTTCACCACTCATACATCCTAATCCATCATCCTTCAAATTAACTGATTCATAAGTTATGAACCACAAGTCATCAGGTAATTCAAAGAATACAGAGGATTTGGACAGTCCTGTATATCCTACTTTCTTATCAGTAGTTGTGTAAGTCTTTATTAGGTCACTCAAGTATCTTCTGATTTCCTCAGTCCTCTCAAATGAGTCTCCAAATGGATTCTTACCATTATACATACCTATCACTATCTCTTCTTGAGCATTAGTGAGAAATACAGATTTCTCATATTCATCAAGTTCAATAGTGCTTGGTGTCTTTCCAAATGCCTCTATGGTAGAATAGCTATTCAGTAAGGTGTCAAACTCATTAGAAAATTCTTCAGTTGTCATTATTCACTTCTTTGACCAAGTTCTACACTACTCTTCAAGTCTCCTGTATAGGCAGATTTTGCAAGTTCTACTGCTCTTTGAAGAATCTCTGGGTGAAGAATAGGGTCCAGTTCACATTCTGTGATTGTATTTATTCCTTCAATAGATACATTAGAATATTCATCAGCCAGATTTGCAAGTATAATAGGCTTTGGTCTTTTTACATATCTAATCTTGTAATCAGTCAAAGAACTATTATATTTAATAACCACCTCAGAGATAAAATCAACTCCACCAGTAGATTGGAATAGTCTCCAACCTTGATTCTTTAGGGGCTGCTTCCAAGGCTTAGACATAAGTCTTGCATACTCTTCATAATTCATAGGAATTATACTAATCAATCTCTTGACCCCATCTACAGTATTAATGCCTGTTTCATTCAACATAAGTAGAATGTCCTGTGGCATCTTGTAGAGTTGGCTTCTATCATCAAACTTAACATAGCTCCCATCAGGAGTATATTGTGATGGCTTAGCAACAGTTATGAGAGTAGAGAAGTCTATCTGTCTCTTAGCATTCTCATCAAATCCCTGTCCATACTTATTGCCTTTAGGATTAAAGTAATTCTTCAATATCTCCAACTGAGCCTTAGTTAAAAAGACAGACTTCTCATACTCATCAAGACCTGGAGCTTGATTGCTCATTATATTGTTATACAGAACATCAAATTCATTAGAAAATTCCTGTGTTGTCATACTCTTTTTTTTTTTCTACTTCAGCTTAGCTTCCAAAGCAAACTTAACTTCTTGATGCTTAGGAGAGTTTAAGTATTTAGCTGCTACATTCAATGTAGGCTCCTCATTAGCCTCACAAAGTGGAGTATTATCCTTTCTCAAGTATAGGTAATTACCCCTGTTAGAAATCAGACCTGCCTCTATAGCTCTCTTGATAAGAACCTTTGTAGAAAGCATTGGGTCAGTAATAACCTTCAAGAATATCTTGCTATCAGCCTGTATCAAGCTATTAACCTTAGTCTGTAAGAACTCAAGTTTAGCAGTTTGTGATGTAGGTCTGCCATCAATAGTCTCAACAATAACTCTTAATGTATCAACATCATCTTCAATCTTACCAAACTCCTTGTAGCACATCATTGTGGTACTCATATTGTTCTTAGCAACCTTAGTCTCTTCACCCTCAGAAATGATAACAAACTGGTAAGTAGCCTTAGGAGTATCTTGTAATGCCTGCAATGAAGGAGCAATATAATCCTTGTTGGCTAATAGTATCTTATATCTGATGTAATCCTCTGGGTCAGATAGATTGAAGTAGTTATCCTGCTTTGTCAATCTTACCTTATTGATACCATTTTCATTAGAATCATCCCAGAAGTTGTCTACCTTCCTATAAATACTTAGTGCATTATATTCAAGACCCATTATTTCCTCAAGAAATGCTTTCTCCTTGTCTGTAAGGACATTAACAAACATACCTGAAGACAATCTTGGTACTACAAATGTTCTAACTGCACCTTCTGCCATACCTCCTGACAATACATGCTTGGGGTTATTACCCCACATACCTGTCAGCTTAGGCACATGCCTTACAATAATTCTCTCATTTCTTAGACAACTAACTAAGGCATCTTCAGATACCTCTACTTTCTTTTGTGTCTTTTTAGGGCTTTTTATAGTAGCCTCTTCTTTTGGTACTTCCTGAAGTGGAGTCTCTGTATTGTCTATATCAAAGTCAGGTACAGTATAATCCACCTTCTCTTCCATTTTCTTTTCTGCCATATCTTCTCCTTTATTTCGTATATTTCCAAATATATCCACCTGCCTGATTAATAACACCATCTGCACACAATTTAATACGATAAGGTATTATATCTGTACATAATGAGGCAGAGTTTATGCTATCATAGGTGCTTATATGCCTACCTTGGAAATCATATTGAGTTACCTTATAATTAGTGAAGAACTTATTGGATTTTATCCTCTTATTCTCCGAGTTATACTTATAAGTACACCATTCAAGATTTTCTACTCTATTATTGGTCCTGTCCCAATCTTTATGATTTACTTGAGGTAAGTTATTTATATTTGGAATAAAGGCTTCTGCAACCAGTCTGTGAACTTGGTATGTAAATCTTCTACCATCTTTGTGAAGGGAACACTTCTTGTAACCATCCTTATTAAAGCTAAGAGATAGTATCTTTTCCTCTGTTATAAAGGAAGAATTGGATTTACCTACCTTGAGTCTTGATAAACTCCTGACCCTACCAAGACTACTAATCTCATACTTACCTTCAAAACCTTTAATGCTTTTCCAAATCTCCATGATAGTAAAAAAAAAATGGGGAGGGAAGATTACCTTTCCTCCCCTTTTATCATTAGCCCTGTAGAATTGCAGGGATTAGTGACATAGTTCTTGTTGGGTCAAGAACACAGATACCAAGAGTAGCCATTCTGTGAATTACAGCAGAATCCTCATCAAATGACATATAAGGATTACCCTTTTGACCTGTGAATGGGTTTCTTAGACCCCATTGATAACCTCTGTACTCATTATCACCCTTAATCTTACACTTAAAGATATTAGGTTGGTCCATAGTACCAATGTACATAATATCATATCTGTAAGAGAATGCAACACCTCCATTTGGATGGAGTATCTTGTTTCTTACTGGGTCATCATAGAATGGGTCTACATCAATCTTAACTCTAACACCATTAGGAGCCTTATACTCAACAAATTGGAAACCAGCACTCAATGAGTTTTGGTGCAACTTAGATTGAGTCTTTTGAATAACACCAATAGAGCTGTTGTCAAGAACAAATTGTGTCCAACCTGATACTGTCTTTAGTACTTCCTTGTGGAATTGGATAGCACCTCTTTCACCAGTCTTAATCAAGAAGTATCTGTCTCCAAAGTCCAACTTAGAAGCAGAAAGCTCATATAGAGCATCTTCAAGAAGCTTCAAGCTGAATGTGTTGTAATACATAGTATTAGCAACTTCCATCTGCTCAAACAGACCAGCACCTGTCTTAATAACATTACCAGACTTACCAAAGTTCATGTACTCACCATTGGCATTTCTGTTACTTCTACCAAATGCAAGTGCATTGTTCTTGTACTCAGAGAATTGCTGTTCTACTTCCCAATCTACATTGTGCATCCACATTGTAGCAACTGACTTAGTATATCTACCTTCAGTTTCCTTAACAATAGGAATACCTACAGCCAGCTTCTTGTTCAACATAGAACCTGGAACCTTGTGTTGGATTCTTACTACAGACCACTCATTTCTCATAGAAACAGGGCTTGTAAATCTTACATCACCAACCTTTCTTGAAAGCTCCTTCTCAACAAATGCAGCTTCAACTGAGAATCTCTCACCTGCAAGCAGTCTTTCAGCAGGAACACCTGCTGTGTTACCACCAGCAAGCTCTACCTTATATACTGCATTAGTACCCTCCATTCTTGGGTCTCCAAGTATTCTGAACTGATAGATTTCATTCAGATTACCTACAATGTACTCACCATCAGCAAACCAATCCTCAGGGAATACCAAATAGAAGGGAGCAGTGCCTACTCCAATCATACCACTGGCATCTGTAACAACAGTACCATTTTCATCTCTTGCCTCTACAAGAGGAATGTTTCTCCTTGAAGAACCAATAACATCCCAGTAGTATTCATTATCATCCTCAAACTCTCTTGTTGGGAATTGATTTAGGAATGTGTCAAGTGTCTTTCCTCTGTAATAAGCCAACAGTTGCACCATTAGGTTTGTAGCCTTCTGTGGAGCTAACTGAAAGATAGAACCAAGGTGGTTTTCCTTAGTAAGACCCTTCCAGTGTTGGAAGCCTACCATTTGAAACTTACCTAATTTTCCAGCCATAAATAATTTAATTTATCAGTTATTTTACTCTATATTATAGGCTTAGACATCAAGATTCCCCTTATTTTCATAGAACCATAAATATCCATATGCCTTATGCCCAGATTTGTGATATTTTCCTCTACAAGCTGAAGCTATATTTGTATGTTTATATCCAGTGACTTCTTCACATTCTCTTGTGCTACAGTACTTAGCTATGAAATTACCATTAAGAGAAAGTTGAATAACTTTTAGTTTCTTTGTAGAAGCCTTTCTACAAGATTCTTTCATTATTCTTCTACTCTCTTCACTAAATTTGTACCCACAAATACTATCACCTCCATCAGTTAGATTATACAATTCACAGCCATTACTTCTATATACTCCAATATAATATTTCTCCCAATGGTTAAGTTCTTCCAAGGAGCACTTCTTCAAGACTTTATATTGCCAATCAGAATTATTATATTTCTTTCTTGCCCTGTTTATATAAGAGCCTGCATAGCTATATAGATTCCTATCTAAGAATTGTAATTTTCTAATATGCAAATTAGAGGCTTGTCCAATGTAGCTCTTGCCTGTTTTTAAGTTATACCACAAATATATTCCAGCTTTATCACACATCTAAGTTCCAGCCTTTTCCTATGAAAGATTCAGGGTCCTCATCAACTCCACTGACAAACTTTAGATTACCATCTGAGGTTCTTGCTGTGTTGTTGAGAGTATTCTCAAGCTCTCTAAGACCTTTCTTTACTTCTTTCTTTACTTTACCTTTCACCAAACCATCAAGGTTTTTAAAGCCATCAGTTAGTGTGAAAAGTAACCCAATGTTCTTTAGGAAGTCTGTCCTGTTCTCCATCTCATACTTTTGGATAGCAGTAAAGTACTCTCCTGTCTCTGGGTCTTTATACACAGGCTTGGCTATGTTATCATAAATCTTCTGTCTTGTTGATTTATCTATTGATAAATCCCCAAACACATCCTTGTCATCAAGAATTGAGGATTTAAGCTTTTCAGCCTGTTCCTTTCTTTCTTTCTCTTCCTGTTCTGCTTCTGACTTAGCCTCATTGACAAGTTCATCATACTTATCCTTGAAGAAGTCAATATTACTTTTCAAAGCCTCTTTTGCATCATCAATATCAGTACCAGCATTGAAAGACTTCTGTACTTCTCTTGTAGCTCTTTCCTTACTATAACCTCTATTGATAAAGTCTTGGTAAATTAGGTCTTTTCTAAGTTTCTCTCCCTTATCACCTTCATCAGAGATATTCTCCTCCTTAATAGAATCAAGGAAGTTTATAGTATTCTCATACTTTTTAATCTCTGTAGGTTCAACTCCAGCATTCAAGGCTTCATCAATTCTTTTCTGTCTTTCATCAAGACCTGCCTTTATCTGTTGGTCAATCAAATCTCTAAAGTCTTCAGGGTCTTTAACCTTAGATAAGCCCTCATCATCAAGGTCTGGGAAGATACCTTCCTCTTTCAAGGCTTTGGCAATGGAAGAGTAGAAGTTTTTGGGAGAAGTGCCATCCCCTTTAGGAGTGGTATCTTCCTTTTCCTCTGTATTTTCTTTTCCACTACCTACGCTCTCTGGTGTATCAGTAAACAAGTTATCTACATCAACAACCTCAGTAGTTTCTTCTTTATCCTTACTTGGCTCCTCCTCTTTCTTGGGAGGTTCCTCATTTACAGGTGGGGTACCCTGTGTCTCATCATCTTCTACAAACAGATTCTCAATCTCCTCTGCTCCTAAGATGTTATCTAAGCTAAGTTCTTCTTCCATACTCTTCTACCTTTTTGTTCTTAAAACAGTGCAAAGGTAAGCAAAGTTTTGCATATCTACAACATGGTAAATAAATTGCTTTTATCTATATAAATAAAATACTTGTAATATAGGCAAAAAGAAAGGGTAAGATTACCTCTTACCCTTATCTTATTAGTACTCTCCAAGATATTCTACTACCTTGTTTTCAGCTTTGCAATCTGCATCCTTAAACCAGAATACAATAGCAGATTCAACTATCTTCTGTTCTATACCATCACCAAACCAGCTCTTAAACAGTTCTGCATAGTCATGGTACTGAGAGTTGATTGCAACATATACATCAGCAACTGTAGCAGATGTAGGGAGTATTCCCCTATATCTCTCACAAATCTCCTTTGCCTTGTGCATATCAAACTTCTCACCACTGTACTTTCTGCCATTCTCAGTATGATACATATCAGCTACAAGATACTTAGCTTCAGATTCAGTAAAGTGTTCTCCACTCATTGAATTTCTCATTGAGCTTTTCATGTATCTCATCATTCTGTCCATATCATTACCTCCCATGCCAGACTCATTGAATCTATCAGAGAATCTATCACCTCTTGAATCAAACATATCCATGAACTCATCAGGTCTTCCATGTCTTCTCATATAGAAGTCATCCATAGGCATGAAGTCTCCTTCATTGCCATGTCTCATTGAGTTTCTTCTATACTTAGTCATAAAATTCTTGAATTTATCCATGAACTCATGCTCATTCATACCACCCATACCTTTCTTCTTTAGGTATTCATACATCATAAGTTCATCCATATTCTTAGTCTTTAGTGATTAACATTTCCTTGAAAGTCTCTAAATCTGTCATATTCAATACCAGTCTCTTATTGGTTAATGGGAGATTGAATTTAATCTCTCCTCCACCAATTTCTATGTCTCCAACAAATGAGGTCTTGAAGGTAAATGGATTAGTGGTCATTAGATTCTCCATCATTTCAGTGAGGATATTCTCAATGTCTATATTACCATCCTTGTCAGCTATAAGGTCTAAAGCCTTGCTTACCTTACTAAAGTTCTTATCTAATGCTCTTGTAATAAGAGGTTTCATAAAACCAATCATAGGATTAGTTTTAGCCATAGACTCCAACTGAAGTGAAATATAAGACTTCAGATTATCAGTTAATTGCATAATAGTCACCATAATTACATACTTGCTTTAATAAATTCTTCATAAGTCACCTCAGGGTGTGTCTTACTGAACTCCCTGAACTTCCTAAACATTTCCATTTCCCTATTAGTCTCTTGAATAATCTTTCCTTTTAACTTCTTGACTATCTTCAATTGTCTTTGTAGCAGCTCTTTACCTTCTGGAGTAGCCTCAATTCTGCCTTTAACAAGGTTAAGAATTTCTGCTTGAACCATATCCTGTATCTTAGTATAAGTATCTACATAGTCTTCATCTTGAAGCATTCTTGCCTTCTGTTCATCTGTCATAGGGCTTATTTCAGCATCTACCTCATCCCATATCATCCTTTGTGGTACAGGCTGTTGAACAGGTTGGGTAGGTTGGGCTTGTTGCCTTAGCTGCTTTGCAGCCTCAAGGTTTTGTTTATACTTCTCAATAAGCTGTAATTGCTCATCCAAACTATTACCTACCATACTATTACCCAGTAGTGGGTCCCCTCCTCCTAATATTACCTGATTTATTGGAATCATATCTATACATTTTTAAGATTAGTATTGAAAAGTAAGGGGAATTACCCCCTTACTTTAGACAGTTGCAGTAGTACCACTAACTACTCTTGGGCAACCACATTGGTTAGCACCAACATAGCCTGTGACTGTAGGAGTGTTAGGTAGACATACTTCACCATAGATAGCCTTGCAAGTCTTTCTGTCAGTATAGTTAATACCAGCAGTAAATGCCTTGTCAATCTCACATTGGATGAGCTTGTCTTGGTATGGTCTTACAGCAGCATTGATAGCTACCTGAGCCTTCAGGTCACTTAGTTCCTTTCTGATTTCATCATCAGAATCTCTCTGAGACTTATACAGATTGAAAGCATCTTGGTTCTGCTTTGCAGACATTACATCAAAGCTGTCTCTTGTACTCTTGTATAGACCAAAGTCAGCATCAACCTGTGACTTCCATACACTGAATAGCTCACTATTCAGAGTCTGTCTGTCAGCAAATCTTTGTGATTGCTGAACAAGTGCCCAGTCATAAAGACCCTTTTGTAGAGCAAGGGTATCCTCACAGCTCTTTTCCCATGCTTGGAATGCAGAAGGAGCAGCTACTCCTGTAGCACCAAGACCTGTCTCAAGACCATTGATATTGATATTTGCACCTCCAAGACCTGAGCCAAGTCCAGCACCTCCTAAGATACCACTTCTCCTGTTACCAAATAGTGCCCAAGCACCAAGTGCAGTACCTATGATACCAAGAGTAAGACCAGCATTAGCCTTGCCATTGATGTCTCTTCTACCATAACCATAGCCATAGTATCCATCAGCAGGCACTTCCTTTACCTTCTCTACTTGCTTCTCAATTATTTCCATAGTAGCAATTTTTGAAAATTAGTTTTATTGTTTATCTCTCTTTTGTAAGCTTACAGGGAACAAAGTTAAACAAAAAGAGGGATAATACCTAACAGTACTATCCCTCTTTATAACTTGCTAATTATCAGTCAATTAAATTAGCATTGTGTTACTAAACCAATACCCAAATAAAATTATCAAAGATTCTACTATTACTATTATACAATATAGAGTCTAATCTGCCTCTTTTATATCCATTTTTCTCACAGGCTCCCCTCACCCCATTGTATCTACCTACTTCTATTCCTTCCAAGTCTTATGAACTCATCAAGAGTTTTCCTATCCCATGATAATTCTTTAAAACCTATCTCATGCTTACCTCTTGGTAATTTTCCTTCTCTGACGTAGTTATCAAAAGTTGCTCTACTGACATTCAAATATTCACAAGCTGCATACTTGCTTAATCTTTTCTCCTTGTCAGTAAACCTCTTCAAACTATCTACTATTTCTATAGCTTCTCCCTCAGATATATTTGAATTGCCTGCATCAATATCATCTACTATCTTTAGCAGTAGGCTTCTTATGACTCTTAACATATAAATACAATATTACAAACAGGAATAATCCTGTTATAGTTCCATGAATCATCAACAGCTCTAAGTCCTCAATTGGAATACCTACATAGTAGTCAATTATGTTTATTATATCAGTTACCAAGATGTAATGTAAGAACATCTTATGATATAAACAAAACCTAAATACTGTTGCAGATAAATACATAAATATCCAAGGCAATATAGACATTCCTGCCAGATTACTCAATACAGGAATGTCTATATAAAAGTAGGATAAAGCTGTGTTTAGTACATATACTAATGATATTAACATAGGTATGTATTTAAGCATTAGTATAAGTAACTTGTACATACTCTTATTTAAGTTTTCCTCCACAGCCATACCTTGTTCTCTTAATACCAGCCTTTGGTGACATTGGCTTTGGTCTTCTCTTTCCTTTTGCCATAATTTTGCACTTTTAGTTATTTACCTTTCTTACCTTTACCTTTTCCCTTACAACCACATTTCTTTGCCATAACTATAGAATTTTAATGGTTATTTTCTCACCTTTATCATGCTTGTCTTTAAGGAGCTTATATAGCTCTTTGAAAGTCTCTCTGCTGTTTATTACTTGACCTCTAACTTTATTAACACCTACTAACAGGCATCCTGCTGAGTCTTTGTCAGTATTTCCAGCATGGATAAGTATTCCCTCAAATCCCTTAACATTAAGTAATCTAGGTAACTTACCATCACATACTTGCTTATAGAAGCTATTAGTACAAAACCTAGGAGAGATTACATCTAAGGTAATCTCATAAGTACCTCTTGGTATAGCTGTAATTGAGGGCTTCTTCAGCTCCCTAATCTTAGCTAGACTCATAGAATCATCAAGTCCTCTGTCAGCATCTTCTAATGTGTTTGAGAAAAATTTCCCATCTACATAAAGCTCCCCTATAGTGTAGCTTTGCTTTTTATACTTTCTATTAACTATCAGCTCCATAGTATTTCCATTTATATCCTTTATAATATTTATGCCTATACTTACCTTGTATAGCATATATTAAGTTACTATTGCTTTTATCACCAAAATAAGAGGTAACTTCAGATAGGCTATTCCAAATCTTTATTAACTCGCCAGTATCTTTATCATACTGAGCAACCTTCTTCCAAGCCCAAGGTCTTGCTGATTTATGAGCAAGGCTGATATTTCTTTTACCTTGTTCAGACATTTTCTTCTTTAGTCCTTTATGAGCCTTACCTATCTTATCTCTTGTCTCTTTGGAAACAATTTGACCAGTACCAGATTCTCCTCCATCAGTGAGATTATACCCAAAATTAGGATTCTTGCTTTGATATAAAGCAATGTATTTCTTCTCTAAGGAATTGAGGGTCTCTTTAAGAATATCCTCATCTTCATTAGTTACCTCTACTAGTACTTCATATTCAAATGATTCCAATCCATACTTCATTCTGGCTCTATTGATGTAGTTCCCAGCATAAGGTGTTTTAAGATTCGTCCATTTCTCTCTTCTTTTAGGCTCATTTACAGTCTGTCCTATATACACTTTTCCATTATGGATATTAGTATATTTATATATGACTCCTCTCATAGCCTATGTTTTAGATTCTTCATTAAAAAGGTTTAAATTTCTTTTTCTTAACTGGCAGGTTAGGTCAGTACAGATTGAACTCATAAGATTAAACACCTGCTTCCTAAGTTCCCCCACTTCCTGCTCCAATTCTGCATTTCTCTTTAGTACTTCTTCCAATCTCTCTCTGTTGTCAGTAGAAAGCTTCTCATAAAAGTCTAATGAGTTTTTCATGTTATTTATAAGGTTACTATCAACTTCACTGTTATACTTCTTCCTTGCAAAAAACCATGATGTCCAGCCACTGACTATTGTGGTAATAAGCCCTATACCTCCAGTGATTAGTATTCCTAAGTCAATCATAATTATTCTACAATTTCAATGAATCTTTGTTGTTTGTTCTCAATATAAGGGTTCTTCTCCACAATCTTCATACATAAATATAAATCCTCTTAAAGACTTTATCAGTCCCCTGCAAGCTTTACTAATGGTATTTGAACTAACTCCTATTACATTAGCAGCCTCTTTTGCAGAACTATATTTACTAACAACTCTTCCATGTAAGTCATATTGGAAAACTACTTTACTTCTATTTGTATTCCCTATCTTTGATTTACTTATATTAGTATTGTGTTCTTTGGTATTATGCCTTCCAAGGTGAGATACGGACATTTTCATTCTCACCTCAGGTGGTATATTTTTACCCCTCCATATATTCCCTACTTTATTTCTCTGCTCCTGAGTTGGAACTCTTCCTAATGCACCCTCACCTCCTTCTGTAATGTTATAAGATATTCCTCTATTCTTATAGAATCCTATTAAGTCCTTTTCCATATTCTTAGCAGTCTTTTCTCCAAGATTTGAGGAAACTATTACATGCTTCATATTTTCCCATCCATACTTTCTTATGGCTCTATAAAATGTTTTGCATTTAATATATCCATTGCCATTTTGCCACCTTACTTTTATAGATTGAGAAGTTATACCCACATATACCTTACCTGAAGGAGACCAATGCTCATAAACTGTCCAACTCATTTGATTACTTCTATAAATTTACTATTTTTATTTTCAATGTATGGATTCTTTTCTATCACATTTACTTCTAAAATGGTGTGTTTCTTTTGAAATAATCTTAGTAACCAACACTTCTTAGGAGGGTTAATAGTCTCCTTCTTCAGACTTGTTATAATATACTTCTCACTGACAAACTTAGGGTCAGTGATTATTGTACTTGGGTATCTGAGTCCTAACTTCATTTGATACCACTTATCTCCTATTATAGTATCTATGTTTAATGTAGGTTCTCTAAACAGTGTATCTCTAAATACAATAGAATCTCTTCTTTGTGACTCTGACAGCAAGTATTGTAGCTGTTTCAAATTATCATCCTTTACATTTAACTCCTTCCTGACCTCATTCATCTTTTTCAAGATAGAGTCGTTGTAGTAGTTAAGTTGCTCTACAGTAAATTTGAACACTCTATTCTCTTCTTTTAGGGAGGAGTTCTCAGCTATGAATGCCTTTTGATTGGACATTGATACTGATATTTCCTCTTTAAGGTCTTGATTTCTGTTGTACAATGTATATGTACTTACAGCAAGCAAGCTCATCAAAATGACTATTCCAATTCTTATATATCTCTTTACCATAAGCATATACTTTTATCAGGGTGCAAATATATAAAAAATAAATCACCTATGCAATAACATAAGTGATTTATTTATAAATACCCTACGACTATTTTTTTTTTACTTTGAAATAGAGAAACTTTATTAATTCTCACTTTTACCAAACTATTCTACTGAACTATTCTCTAATAAACTCAATCTTTTTTCTAACTGTGTAGATGCAAATTTATCATAGACTTTTCCCCATATAGTAAATTCAGCTTTGGCTGTATCGACAAATTGAGTTTTTATTTTTTCTAGAAAAGTTCTCATGTTTTTTACATTCTCTATAGAATTAGATTCTGTACTTCCGTGCATTCCTATAACTATTAACTCTTTATTTTCAATTTTAGTGCTAATGTCAGATATAGCAGCTTCAATTGCAGTTGATACATCTTCATAAGAAGTAACAGGATAAGACCACATATAGAATCTTCTATGTCTATAAGGCTCTTTTTTACCGTACAGGTCAGAATAATCATAATACATCTGAGAGAAACCTTGGCATTTTTCATTAACTTGAGGGTCAGTAGATATGGATGAATCTCCATCTATATCAGTTCCTCCAGACAAGATTATGCCTCTGATTTTAAACCCTTCATTTTCAAGATTGTATTTGCTATCTCTAAATATTTCTATATATTTTTCTGTAGGGCTGTTTACTCCAATAACTTTACTATTATGAGATAGTATTTCACCACCATTCTCTACAATAGCATTACATATATCCTTTACACTCCTGGTTCCTACAGTAACTTCTGAATTACTTTCATAGTTATATCCTGTAGTATATTTATTAGTTAATGTAGAAAATGGTACAGCAGGTGATAGCGGAATAGACATAGCTATACATAAATCATACATCTTAGGTAAATTATTATTAGCATCATCAATTGTAAGAACAATATAAGATTTGTCAAATTCTTTATACTCGAATGGGTTGACATTTTCCAATTTCTTACACCTGTTCTTGCAGCAAAGCATCTCAAACTCTTGAATATCTACATTGCTTTTAGTACTACTTAAATCTTCAGTAATACTTTCTATATCTTTTTTATTCTCATTGACTAGGTTTACATATTCATTATATGATACATAAGTATATCTATTATTAAATACGGAAATTTTCACTATAGAAGCATCAGGTGGGGAAACAATTTCATAATTATCTAAATCATCAGCACCTCCAATCATAGACTCAGTAATAGCACTATTACTAATATATGTACCATCCTCTTTATAAAAAGCAGCTAAAGCATATGAGTTACCAGATATAGCAGAGCCTGTACAACTTAAATAATACTTGATATTTGGTTCTATATTATATACATCACAGAGATAATTATCACCAAACGAAGTATCTAAAGTCCCATCTTTTGCTACTATTATCCCTTTAACTCTTTCAGATGCAGTCAAACTAATGAGTTTCTTTTCAGTAAAGGCTTCTTTAACCTCATCTATTTCTGATTTAGTGTTATTTAATTCTGTCGTTAGTGTTTTTATATCTTTTTCATTCTCATTAATTTGAATATTTAATCTATTTACTGTATTCTGTGTATTCCCAATAGAAGATAGATAATAATATTCAGGGTTAAAACTATTAGATAAGTTTACACATATTTTATTACACCCATCTGGTACTATTAATATATAATCTCCAGCATTGCCTGATTCATCTGCATACAGTGCAGTTCCTATATGACTATCATCATTGAAAAACTGTACGATACCTTGATGACCTCCAATGTTTTGAGTCCCTGAATTTTTTGTCCATACAACACCTATTGTGCCAGGTGAGACATTATATATATTATGTACAATGTTATAATCATAATTTATTTCACCTGTGTCAGTTACCCACCCATTAACACTACTCTCAGAAGGTTCTATTACTTCACCTCTTACAATTGCATTTTTTACAAGCATGTCTATGGATGAAGTACCTTTATTGATTAAATCATAAATATATTCTAATGAAGTGAACGATTTATAAATATTAGAACTACCTGTAATTTTTCTTATGGATTTATTAACACTTATCAGTGTTAATGTATGTTTTGGGGGAATAATAAGTATTAGGTCTTGATTGCTTAAATATAATGGTTTTTTATTAATAACATCTCCCTCACTATTTTCAAGGACATTATTTGTCCAATTACTATCCATTGTAGTTACTAACACGCAATTAATATAGATAGCCACAACAGATGATTCATTACTAATCCTAAATGCATACCCTCCTAATGGGGATGTAACAATAGATAAATTGTTTGACCTAATTAATTTTTTCTCCTCTGAATCTGAATTTACCGTTTCCCATAATGAATCTTCTGACAATATACCTGTAAAGAAGTTTAACATATTTTTCTCTTCTAACTCTGCAATAGATTTAGTAACTGCTGCCTGTGACATAACTTTGGATGTACTATTCCCTGACTCTTGAGATATAGCTTCTGAAGATATTAACTCTATCCACTTGCTGGTGTCAGACCAATTAGATAAAGAATCTCCAACAAACATATAGGACTTCCATCCTTCAGATGTTAGGAACTTACCTTGAAATCCAAGTACTCTATCACTTAAAGGTACCTTAGCAATAGCCTGCTCTAGGGTAAGTACCTCAGCTGTATGGTCACTATTATAATTAGTAGAGATATTAACTACACCTCTCCTATTTATAATATTATCTAGTCTTTCATTATCTTCATCATAAACAGCCTTAACAGAAGTAACAGGGTATATATCACTACTCTGAGTACCTCCTACTAACTCATTCTCTAATAATTTCTTAATCTTTCCCATATTAATTATTAATAATTATATTAGGTATTTCTTCAATAAACTCTGTTTGTATATTACCGTCTCCACCTCCACTAGAAGATATAGGTGCCCATCCACTATTACTATATATAAATAATTTATATGTATTATTGGATTGAGGCTGTAACCAAGCAACATTATTAAATGGAGGCTCTTTAGTACTTATTATTATATCTTTTATGTACTTCATACTATACCTGAGTTACTGTTATTGGTATTGTTGATTTATCACTAAGAGTAGCTGTACCCCCAGTAACAGCTCCTTCAGCATTAGTAGTTAATTCAATAGCTGTTACTGACTTTCCATCAGCACCAGCAGGACCTGTAGCTCCTGTTGCACCTTGTGCCCCAGTATCACCTTTATCTCCCTTATCACCCTTAGGACCTTGTGTACCTAATGCTATATCAGTCCACCCATTGAAGCTATATACTTTAAATTTGAAGGTTCCATCTCCTACAGGAAGTAGCCAGCCTACACTATTATCCACTGGCTCTTCCATAGATATAATAATATCTCTTATCTTCTTCATACTACTTAGTATTAGTTGTTGTTTTCTTATCTAATGCCTTTCTCTTCAGAGTTACATCATCTTTGTGCTTCTCTCTATCAAGATTCAGCTTTTCTCTATCTAATTTTATCTTCTCATCAAACTCCCTTATCTGCTCCATAAGCTTATCCTTAGCTTCTTGAGAGTATTCAGGTTCTATTATTCCATCATCTTCACTATTCTTGCTATAAGCCTGCATCTGTGCAATAAGAATCTTTGTTTCATTATCTCTCTGGTTAAGAGCATCTTCCTGTTGCATCTTAGCCTGTTCCATTTGAGCCTTCTGTTCTATCTCCTGTTGCTGTACTTGCAACTGCTGTTGCTGTGCTTGAGCCTGTCTTTCTTGGATACTTCTTTCATCCTTTTCAACAAGTCTCTGCTTCTCAGCAAGTGAAGATGAACTGAATAACTTCATAATAGTTGAGAATGATAGAGTCTGGTTCTGCAATGCTGCCTGAGCTAAAGTATCAAGTTTTGAGTTTAATTCCTGAATACCATTACTATTGTCCATTACAAGACCATAATCAGCTTCTGCAAATTCATCACCATCTATCTCCATAACTCTCATTGAATTATCTGATAAGATGTATTGGAATTTCTTGCTTCTGCCTCTCAATGCTATCTTAGCTGTTTCAAGCAAGCACTCTAATGCTCTCTTCTTGATATCCTCATGTACTACAAATAGCCACTCTGTAATGTGAGAAGACTGCATCATACTTCTCTCTACTCCACCTACTGTTTCTCTATTACTTACCTGACCTTCTCTTTGCTTAGTAATACCAGCAACTTCTGCCATTTCCATCTTGATAAATTCAAGAAGATTAATGTATTGCTGTATCTGATTGCCATCAGAAGCTGTAATTACACCAGTAGAAGCATTGTTTAATGCACCTGCAAGTTTACCTGTAGCTGCACCTACATTACCTTCATTGAAGCTGTCCTCTACTGCAAGACCCATAGTCTTTGCATAGTATAACCACTTCTCTACATCCCATCCTTTAGGTTTCTTAGCAAAGTCAAGTCTTAGTAATGAACCCCAGTTTCTTGCTATAAGCTTGTTCAGTCTATCATGAATTGCATCATATAAATAGTTATATGGCTTCATCATATCTACCAAGCTGAATGGTCTGTTGTCATTAAGGTTATAAATAGAGCCTATGATTCCAAAGTGACATCTTGAAGGATTACTTAGCCTATTGTACTGAACTACTCTTGGTCTCATATTTACATATATATCAGTACCAATCTTAGTACCTTCCCATGCTTCATTGATGTAGAATACTTGTTCCTCCTCTCCAGCATCCTTATCTATTACATAAGTCTCTGGGTAAAAGTTAAATACTTCTTCACCTGTTTGAGGGTCATAACTTCTTACCTTCTTTATTCTTCTTCTTGATTTCCAATATACTCTAAGTACTCTCAAGTTTCCTGCAACATCATAAGGAAGAAGTGAGTTATTAACTCCATCATATCCTCCCAGTGGGTCCCAAAAGAATCCTTCTGTGCTTATCTCATCACTAATCATCTGATTATTGACAAAGCCATATCTGTCATCTATATTATCCATAGAGTCTGTTGCAGCCTGTCCTACATGGTCAGGTAACTTCTCTATGTATTCCATATCCTTCTTTGTCAATACATCATAATAGGTATCAATGACTTTGCCTGGACTCCAATAATCTTCAAGGATTATCATATCTGCATCCTCAATCTTATTGCTATATCCTGACTTAAAGATTCTTACCTTGAGTGGGTTCAGCCTTTCAATAGTAGGTTCACCTCCTATAATGTCACATTGATAAATCTCTTCACCAACTGCCATTGCATCCATGAACCCCTGATTGAACATTAGAGGAATATTCAGTTCTTTTACATAGTGGTTCAAGAGAGCATTAGCTCTAATCTCTCTCATATCCTGCCACTCATAGGTATAGTAATCATTTATCTTCTCAAGCTCTTTACTAGCTTCTTCTTCTGATTGAGAAGTATTTGATACCCACTCCTGTAGTTTCTGTAGTAATTCTTGCTTCTTGTTATTCTCTATCTCTGTAATAGCATTAGGATTAGTGACTACTACTCTAAAATCAAATACTCTCTTACTTTCCTCACCTCTCAGTACATTAAGCTTACTATTCATAATAGGATAGTGTTGAATCCTATCAGGTATAAAACCTGCCTGTAGCTTTTCAGGATTCAGTATCATTTCAAGGTCACTCATGTGGAGTTTTCCATTGAGCAAGTCATATGCTATCTTTTTATGAATAACACTCTTCCTTACAAGACTATAGTTAAAAAATGTCTTTGAATCAGCAAAGTCCAAGTGTTTCTTTCTCCATTCCTTAGTCTTTTTATTAAAAGGTAAGTTTTGAGGAGGCAATTGACAAAATTCACTCATATTTATATTTCCATTTATATCCTCCTGCCTTTTTAGTTTTTCCTTTTAAGCAGTGCACAATTGCTGGCTTGGAAATACTAATCTCCTCAGAGGCTTCCTTAATTGAATTAAATTCTCTTATAAATTCTCCATCTAAACTAAATTGAAGTATTACTTTTCTATGAGCCAATAGGGTGTTCTCACTTGGCTTTCTTCCATACATAGGGCTTTCTTTTCCTTTTCTTAATCTGTATGGAGCTAACCACGAAGTATCTTTAGAGTAATGTCCTAAAACCCTTCTTGTACTTATCCTCTTTTCTATTGTCTCTTTAGATGGGTGCTTACCAAACATGGAAGATTTTTCTCCCTTATACTGCCTAAGCTTTTCTTTAGTATATTCACTGACAGTACCAGCACCCTCTCCACCACCAGAGATGTTATAGCTCATTCTCTTATTCTTATAGAGTTTTATAAGAGCCTTCTCAAGAACTATAGCTCTATTCTTTGAAGTTTTACATAGTATAATGTGTTCAAAATTACTCCAACCATACTTTAGTATCGCCCTATTCATAATTTCACACTTTTTATATCCTTTGCCTTCCCTCCATCTATTCTCTGCCCTCATAGAAGTTATTCCCACATATACTTTTCTATTTACTTTGTTTACATGTAAATACACAGTATAGTCTCTCTTTCTCATACTTCAATTTAATTACTGTGCAAAGGTAAGTAAAATCCTTGACCTATGCAAGTATATAAGTAATTTATTAACCATCAGTCTCCATTTTTACTAAATTTACTGCTTAAACCTAAAGTCATAGTTTCTCTTGAAGAATGGGTCATTACCATCATAGCTATTATTAGCCCTTTCTTGCTTTTCCTTACTAACATCACCTTGATATCTTATCATCCTATCTTCCCTTAATAGCATCAACATACCCATAGCTGATATTCTATCAAAGTTACCTTCAGAGTTATAGTTTATAAGCTCCTTCAATAATGCCCTGTTTCTAACAGTAAATAGTCTTGGTACCATTACTTCTTTCTCTTCACCATCAATAACCTGAATAATAGGTACTGGGGCAAGTAACCAGCTTCTTAATCTGCTTCTTGCATAGGCATTGATTGCAGGAGAAGCATTAGTTCCCTTTGATTTATTACCATATCCATCCTTCATCATCTGCTTTTCTTTCAGGAAGTCTAAGACATCTGTAAGAAGATAGAGACTATTTCTTGTCGAGAAGTGAGAGAATAAGCCTTTCTTATTATACTCGTAATTCAACCTACCATTGTAGAATAGACAAAGTTTTCTACAAATCTCATAGTAATCATCAGCAAAAGATGGTCTTCCAGTATATTCAGCTACTATCCTATCTGTCCATAGGTCTAATACAAATATAGAACCTAAAGACATGGTATTTGACTCATCATCATCATAAGGGTCAGCACCTAATATATACCTATCATTATATGGCTTACCTGTATTCCTATCAATTTCAGGCATTTGGTATATCTCAATAGCTCCCTCAATCTTATTATCCTTATGTGGAAAATCCCTAATAGGTGTAGCAGAGGTAGGTTTATACTCTACTTGACCATCTTTATTGAATACCAAATCACCTACATATACATCATCATACTCTCTAGGATTAGCATCCAATTGACCTACTCTTTCAGTAAGGTCAGTTACTGGGAACATATTTACACCTGTCTTTACAATAGCTTCAGCAGGAGTAATAGGTACTTCGGCAATAGTCTTAATAATAGTATTAGGGTCAGTAGAATTGTACTTTACCCTATACCTATTCATAAGGATTTCAATCAGAGCCTTAATAACATCAGATACACCATTCTCATTATAGCATCCCTTTCTATTTACATAGCCAGGAAAGAAGAATACAAAGTAAGGTTTACCTTGATTGTACTTGTCAAATACATTAGGTAAAGCATACATATTATAACCTTTGGGGTTATACATAATCTCCTGTGCTCCAGCAAAGTCTGACTCATTATCACCAGCTGTATTATGAGTAATAATATTATTAGCGAGATATGTTCTAGAGGTACATGCAGACAGATTATAAACTATCTGCTTTCCTATACTCTTTATACTAACTATCTTATATACTAAATAATCCTTATCATAACCTTTTATTTTCTTTGGCTTATAATTATTAAAGTATTCATATATTTTTTTATTACTTTCTTTCTTATGATTTACTAAGGGTGATAGTACTGAGCTGGCTATTTTAAGATTATCTGAACCATTTATAATAAGGTTGTACCAAGGATTTTTATCCTTTCTATTTGGAACTGTATTAGGATTTATCTTTGTTATAGAGCAAATAACACCAAACTTCCTCCATAGAATTTGGAGTTCCTTTAATATATCTATATTAGATTGTGTTATTCCTATATAACTTTTACTTTTTTTACTATAAAAAGTCCCATCAGTATCATATAAACCAGATAAGAACTCCTTAGTATTCTCTTCATTCAGAGTCTGGTAGTTATTAGGGAGTCTCTTAAGAGTTTTAGTTTGACCATATATTCCTATATCTCTAAGAAATGGGCATATATCTTTTACTCTTATGTCCTCATAAGTATTTCCTTTTTTAGTTATATGTGTAGCAGATAAACTTGTGCTGTATTTAGACTTTACATAGTCTAGTAATTCTTTATCTTCTGATGAATATTTAGGGGTTTCATTAAAACCATAACTTCCATCCCCAATTAACATACCAACTAATCTAGCATCAAATAGAGTATTATTGCCAAATACATTTATCTTCCTACATTCACATACTCTATCTCCTATCTTAAGATTTTCTGCTTTTACAAAGGACTCCTTAAATACAGTTTCTCTCTTATTTCCTTCTTTATAACTACATAGTCTTTTGCTAGATTTAGTTTGAACAAATATTGGATGGTCAATAGAGCATCTCAAAGTGTTTCCATTTGATAGTTTAATTTCTACACATTCCTTTTCTACAGGCTTTATAACTTTTCCTATAGACTCTCTAGTAATACCATCATTATGAATTACATAATTATCTTTTATAACTGGTAATTTACTATATCCAATTATACCATCCTCTTTTTTTAGGTCCTCTATATTTATATTTCTACCATCTAATGTCCATACTTTAGTTCCTGCACAGACACAGCCCAACATGTATATCTGACCAAAGACAATATCACCTTCTTGTACTGAAGGTAACAACACATTATAAAGGTCTACAAGTCTTGGGAAAGTACCAAACTCCTCAATAAGAATCTTGGCAGCTCTCTTACCTCTAAGCTTAGATTCATCATCCTTAGATGATACTCCAAGTACTGTATTCTGTGTACCTCTTTCAATGTCCAAGTCTACATCCTTGTACCCCATTATCCATGTCATTTCCTGTAAAGAGTTCTTCAATCTCTTTCTAGGAAACTGGGTGTTGGTAGCACAGAAATTAGCCATATCTACAAACTTGTTAAGTACACCATCCTTAGTAAGGTACTCCTTCTGATAGGCAGTTACTATACCCTTTACCTTTTCATGTGCTTCCTCATTCTCACCTACTACAAATATATGATTAAGTATAGAAGCCAAAGAATAGCTTTTACCTTTACCTCTGGATGCAAGCTCAGCCATGTGCTGACCTCCTTCAAAGTTATTGTATAGTCCACCATTTGATGCTTGTTCCAAGCAGTGGAATCTCCAATATATACCTTCCCAGCATTCAGGAAGAGCCTCTACTCTATCTGCTCTCTTTGACTTCTTTACTTTACCATTCTTATCCTTATATTCCCTAATCTTTGACAGCATCATTGGAGAGTAATTAAGGAACCAGTACATATATCCAGTTACCCATTCTCCATCACTCTCCCTTACATATCCTTCCCAGATTCTCCTTCTTTCCTCTCTTACCCATTTACCATATTCACTGTTTGGATTTGCATTAGGTCTTAGGTTAGTAAAGGTACCATACTTCTCATAGTGTATGGCAGAAGGTCTGAAGTAATCCATATTTTCAAGTATATGGGGATTAGCCAAATCTACAATGATTCTACCTCTTTCATCTCTTGGCCTATCCTTAGCATACTCTCTTGCTGGACTTATAAGTCTTCTGACAAACTCTACATTATTTATAATATCAAATAACTGGTCCTGAACTTCCTGAGGAAGACTATTTACCAGCTCCTCAGTAAGCTCAGTCTGATATTCATTCATTTCTATCTTCTGAAACATAGCCTTTATACTCTCCCTCTATTACCTGCTCATAAAAATCAGAACCAATCCAATTGAATATCATATTACTTAGCATGATATTCATCTCCCTATTCATGTTCTCTTCCTGACCATCAGGAACCTTAGCAGTATGCTGTACTGTTATTACTTTATAAGATTTACCTCTCTTAGTGAACCAAAGAGTGTACTTATAAATCTTATAAACCTTGAATGAGGAATGAGGTATGATTTCTTTCTGTAATACCATGTGCCCTACATTCTCAATTCCTCTTTCACCTCTCCTTATCTCAATATGTTTATTGAGACCTTCTATTATATCTTCTGCTTTCATAATTATAGTGCTAAGTCATCCTCAAATATAGTCTTTTCTCCCTGTCCTCTCATTCTGCCTGACTCTCTCATTTCAGAGTTAAGTGCCTTTTCAGCCTCATTGAGGTCTTTCACAAGAGAAGGTATTTGCTTAATGAGGGCACCTGCTTCTTTCAAGTCCTTAATTTCAAGTTCATCAAACTCTTGGGCTTTTAATCTTTTCCTATACTTATCAACCATAAACCTCGTGTCTTCAAGGAGTAAAGCTGAGATTGGCTTAAAGGACTTATAAAATTCCATTGCCTCTGTTACTATTCTGTCTGGTTCCCATTTAGGAGGTAATCCCTCTCCCTCTTTAATAGCTTCCATTCTCTCATTGTCATCTACTAGATACTGATAGTCACTTCTTGGGTCAGTCATAAAATAGATGAAAGCAATTTCTGCTAAGGCTTTATCCTTATTCACTGTTTTATCTCTTGTCCATATTTGTTTGAAGGGCTTTAATGCTAAAAGCTCTGGTTCTATCACAACTTTATAACCTTCATATTTAAGTAATTTCATCATAACCTCTTACTATTTATATCTCCAAATATAACCACCTGCACTTGGTCTAACACCTCTTGCACATCTTGCAATGTGCGTAGCTTTTATTCCAGTTTCTTTAGAAGCCAGTCCACAAGTCTTGAATATTCTAATAAGATTATTATCCTTATCAAACATAGCTACCTCTTTCCCTCCATGATGAGTGGCATTATTCCTCATGTTCTGCTTTGCTATCTCTGACTTTGGCACACCTTTTAAGGATTTACTTATCTTCCTCTTATGTTCTTCACTTCTGGGACCTATTATACCAAATCCTCCAGGAGCTATATTGTAACTAATACCAAGATTAACATAATAGCTTATTAAGATAGATTCTATCCTATTCACTTCGTCTTTAGTTAAATTGGAAGATAATACAACATGGTGAAAATTATCCCAACCATATTTTACTATTGCATTATAAAAATAATGGCATCCTCTATAAGATATTCCTTTCCCTTTCCACCTATTTTTAGGTGATGAAGACTGACCTATATAAACTTTGCCATTTAATTTATTTATATGTGCATAGATGCTATACATAAAGTCTGGTAAAAAAAAAAGTGTATCAAGATTAGTTTTCCTGATACACTCTTTTGAATTATACAATTAGTCTCTTCTTCTCTGGTTGAATGATTGGTGAAGGAGTTGGGTCAGGAACTTCCTCGTACTCTTCAATAATGAAGTCAATATCCCTATCCTGTAGTAATAGGCACTGCTTTCCATCCATCTCAACAACATCAAAGTTGTAAGTTATGATAGGGTTATCAGTGATTACTCCATCCTTTAGAGAACCTTCTTGGTGCTTCTTTACACCAAATCTTGTAGGATTAACCCATACCAAGTCACCAACTTTAATGTCTCTAACAGAGCTACCCACTGCAAGTACCCTCTGATATTCCTTCAAGCTGCCTTCTCTCTTAGTCACATCAATAAGACCAGCTCCTACCATCATATCATGCTCATACTTATCCATTGTAGTGATAAGTGCAGTGAACATTGGCTTTATCTTCTTAACCTTCAACATACTCAATGACTTTTATACCATATTCTACAGCACAAGAGTGCTCAATCTTACAACCTCTATATTTGTCCCAGTCCTTAGCAAAATATGCAGCATCTGCCACAGATAATAGCTCAATTGATTTACCCAAGAACCATAGAGGTCTTGCATCTACTGGTGCATCTTTGAAGAAGCTATCAATCACTTCCACATCATCATTGAGTACTGCCTTAGCCTCTTCCACTGCTTTGGCTCTTTCTGCTTCTATTTCTTCATTTGTCTTGCCCTTCATGGGCTGACTAATAAACAATTTCTTCATTTCTTCTCCCTTATCTGTTTTATAAACTTGAATCTCTTTTTCATACCTAACATCCTATCATAAGTGCAAGTCAATTTACCCAGTGATGGAATGTTGAAATTTGTTCTTAACTTAGCAAAATCCTCTTCATTAAGATTCTCCTTTAATGGCAAGGACTGTATGGATTGGTTAATAAATAACCAAAATGCCTTATATGTTTTATCTACCACTTCTTTAGGTAAATTCAACTCTTCAGAAACCTTACCAATTATATCAGGATAGTTCATTTCAATTCAAAAAGTAACAATAGTTGGAAAGTGCCAGTCTCCTCATCAATGTTAGGAATAAACCTTGGATTAATCTTGCCATCAATGATAACCTTATTCTTTCTTAGCTTGCCCATAATTACTTGAAAGTGTGGGAGAGTGATATTACACTCTTCCCTTACTTTCTTCTTTGTATCTTCGCTCATTGTAACCTTATCAAGTATCTCATTGTCCTTGATAACTTTACTGAGTTCATATCTTTGCTTTACAAAAGATGTAATTACATCAATCTCTCTATCAGTTAGCTTATGAAAAGGCTCTAAAAATTCAAACCAATATCTAAAGAATTTACCATTTAATGAAGTGGGGATTCTAACTATATTGTTAGCCTTCTTCATCATGTATTTTACTCTTCAGTTTTAATATCTGGTGTTTCCTCTTCCTTATTATCTTCCTCAACATCCTCAGGAACTGTCATAAGCTCCTCAATCTCAGCAATACACTTTTCAAGGAAGTCTTGCTTGAACATGTGTCCATTCTCTACTACCTTAAACAAGTAGTCAAGTCTCTTGAACATATTACCCATGTTAGCAGCTTGCAGCTTCATATACAACTGCTTAGCTTGCTCACTAAGCTGATGAGCTATATTCTTCAACTGCTCATAAGACATCTTTTCAGGTCTCTCTGCTTCCTTTGTTGTTGGCTGCATCTCTACAACCTTTCCCTTTTGCTCTTCCATTTTACTTTATAATTAAGTTGTTAATACTCTTCAAGGAATTTATGTCCATATCTATTCTTATATAGAGTCTCCCACTCTTCTATTGAACATTCTCCTATATCAGTGGAGCCACACTCATCACAGTAATCTGAATCCTCCATTCTTGGAATGTTCCTAATATTCAATGATAGACAATGCTTGCAGTACAGTACTGGCACTTCATTGTAATCATTAGGCTGATTTTCTGTGTTTAAGTTGCTCATAAATCATCTTCTTTCTTTCATTAATAGTTCTACTGTGATGCCCCTTTCTCTTACAAGTATTAGCCTTGTTATTGAAAGGTCTCTTAGGAAAGATAATACCATCAAGAGATACATGACCTCTTTTGATTGCTCTCCTTACAGACTTGAACTTGCTTACTGCTTCATAAGTTCTTAGGTGAAGAATACCTTTTTCATAGAAATCTCCCACAATATCTACTCTATTCTTCTCCATGTAATCCTTGAACTCTTCTTCACTCATCAAGGGTCTTTCTATTGTCTTCTGCTCTTCCATTTCCATAATGTTTTTATCTAAAGTAGATTAATACAAACTGACCATTCTCTTTAAGAAGAGAGACTATATCCTCTCTCTTAATCCCTTCCTCATTAGCTGACCTTACAATACCTCTGATTGTAGTATCAGTTAATGCAGTCATAACTTGATGAACCTCTGAACCATTGGTCTTTTTGGTTCTTGCCATCTTTGCCTTTTCTATCTCTTCCATATTATCTGAATTAGTTGCGGAGGTAGGAATTGAACCTACGGAGTCCAGCTTATGAGACTGGATTGAATACCAATTCTCCCCGCGATGTTTAGAGTGGAATAACAGACTCGAACTGTCTACTTCTGCTTGGAAGGCAGATATGTTACCATTAACACCAATCCCACATTAGAGTAGATAATCAGACTTGAACTGACCCCTTGACATTGGCAATGTCATATGCTAACCACTAACACCATACCTACATTATAGAGCCTCCTGAAGGATTTGAACCCTCTCTTCCTGTTTACAAGACAGGCTTGCTAAACCATTAACACTAAAGAGGCAGAAACAGGGCTATTACCATCCCCCTGCACAGATGTAGGCTCTACGACTCCTAACAAATATTGCTATAGGCATTTATATTATCAGGTACCTGATTGTAATATAACTAAGCCAATTTGTGTATTACGTTGCTCCTCAAACTAGTATTATAGAGCTTTATTACTGTACCTCCTATGAGACTTGAACTCATAAGCTTATTACTAAGCGAGGGGGTTTAAGCCCCTTGTGTTTACCTATTTCACCAAGGAGGCATCCTTTTAATATTTAGAATTATGCAATAATCTATGACAATTAGAGCACACTAAAATACATTTATCTAATTCTTTTAAAGCCTTTTCTGTTAATCCATTATTAATCAATCTTTTAGGATTAAATTCTTTTTCTTCAGAATTTACATGATGAAAATCAAATATAGAAGCATTTTCTCCATTATAAGATACTCCACACATAGAACACTTTCCTCCTTTTAATTTAATAGCTTCTACTTTAGACTTATGTGCTCTATCTAAATGATATTCTTTTTGCTTTTCCTTATTATTCTCATAATAATTCTTAGCTATCTGTTTATTCTTTTCTTTACTCTCTAAATATTTTTGTCTTCTATTTTCCCTAATAGATTCCTTATTCTTTTCTCTCCATAGCTTATTTCTTAAAGCTCTTTTTTCTCTATATTCAGGATGAGAATCCGCATATTCTTTTGCATATCTTCTTCTATCTTCTATATTTTTATAAGGCATAGTTAGTAAGGCTTAATATCACAAAGTTCAAATAAATATTTATATTTTAGAATATTATGTATAAAAGTCTCACATTCAGATTTTATTCCTGCATAGTACACTCCTTCAGGTATCTTATTATAAAATTCTCCAGTCTTACTTTTAACCTCATTAATAAAGTCAATAGCATTAAGAGTATTACTCTCAATTCCCTTTATCACATTAGGCTGCATGTGTCCCAACAATCCTTGATACTCTTCTGCAAGACCATCCTGATAATCATCCAAAATGTCCTTAAATTCATCAAGATATACATGAATATTCTTCTTAGGTGCTGCCCAATGCAAGTTCTTACACTTAGTCTTCCAACCTTCAAGTTGATTTAAGAAGTTAATAAAGAACTGAGAACCAGATACTTCTGTACTTCTGCTTGATTCCATTGGAGTAAATAGGCTATCTTCTTCAAACATATTCTCTTATTTTAATGTTGCAAAGTTAAGCAAAATAATTGGAACTACCAAATATTTTCCTAATTATTTTCAAATTATTTTTAGTACCCTCTAAGAGACTCGAACTCTTACACTACTATTACTTCATACTGGAGCCTAAATCCAGCGTGTCTACCAAATTCCACCAAGAGGGCATTACAAGTACTCCTGAAGAGAGTCGAACTCTTAATCTTTATTCCAAGCCCTGACTTTTGAGGTCAGTGTGTATCCCAATTCCACCACAGGAGTATATAGTGGGTACTCAAAGAATCGAACTTTGTTCTAAGGATTTTCAGTCCTCCGCAATGTAACCATACCTGCCCAGCACCCATAATGACTTATTTGTGTCTCTACCCACATCACCTTCCATAAGTCAAGGACAAAGATTTCTATTGAAGTGGGAGTAGAGAGAATCGAACTCACATAGCCAGAGGCAAGGGTTTTACAGACCCTCCTAATTCACCACATTAAAGTACTCCCATATTTATTATTCACTCCAGCATCAAAGGAACTATATTCCCATTGGAATAGTTCCTGTAGGTGTCCAAGCATAAGTCTTGGCAGCTTGTCTAAAGTATGCTTTGGCACCCCTCTTAATTAATGAAATAACCTTTTTCATAACAATAAAAATTTGGAGTTAATAATGTTATGTTCCCCCACAGGGACTCGAACCCAGAATCCTCACCTTAAAAGGGTGCAGCTTTACCATTCAGCTATAGGGGAATTTGCCAAGAGTGCTCCCACAAGGACTTGAACCTTGCTATCCAGATTAAGAGTCTGGAGCATCGCCATCTATGCTTTAGGAGCTTATTTATCAAGTCTAAAATAGACTAATCTATCATGGTTAGCATTCCTATTCTTACTACCAAAGTTCTCTGTTAGAGAATGACAGTTAGGACATAATAGTTGTAGATTACTTTCCTTATTATTTAAGGCATTACCATCTATATGGTGGATTTGTAATGGTACTAATCCAGTAGTAGGATTCACTTCTCCCCATCCACATTTCTCACATTTATTATTGTGCTTTTCAAAAAGGTATCTTCTAATATTCTGAGACACAGAATATTTACCTCTCAAACCATTTTCTAAACCATTTTTCCACCTATTAATATATGTCTTATACTCATAGTCTCTCTGGCATTTTGTGCAGCAAAACATTCTGTTTCTATTTATATCTTTACCACAATTTTTGCATTTCATATTAGAAGCATTATTTTCCTTTTATTGTATTTAATATATCAACCAAGCCAAGTTCTGCTGTAACTGTACCTGCTATGTCAGCCAAGTAGTTCCTCAAAAACTCTTTACCTCCTGATGGCATCTTACTCTCTATTCTTAGTAATAGCCCATAGATAGCCAGTTGATTCTTGTTAAGAATCTCTTGATTCTTTAATACTTTATCTAACTTTTCTCCTATACTTTCCATAGACTTGGAGGTGGGACTTGAACCCACGAATTATCAGATTTGCAGTCTATGCCATTAGCCACTCTGGTACTCCAAGATAGTACTGGCAGGGGGACTTGAACCCTCATGTGACCAATTACCCTTTCTAGACTGTATAAGAGTCAGGGGATATGCCAGTATATTGGGGTGTTAGATGGGATTTGAACCCATGCCATAAGGAGCCACAATCCTCTGCTCTACCTGACTGAGCTACTAACACAGTTCTGATGAGTGGACTCGAACCACTAGCTACTGCCTTATGAGAGCAGCTTTCTACCATTGAAATACATCAGAATATAGTTGGCATACATGGAATTGAACCATGATTACTACCTTATCAGAGTAGCTTCCTAACCATTAGAAGATATGCCAATATAGCTGATGAGGCAGGAATTAATTACAGGTATGGGGTTAAATCTAACCTACCTGAGTGCACTTTTCTATGGCAATTAGCACATAATGGAACACACTTATTAAGTTCCTCCTCCAATTTTCTTAAAGAACCTCCTTTAACCATGTGGGCTAACACATCTACCTTGTCTCTTAAATGGTGAAAATCTATACATTCAGGAGCAGATTCTCCACACACTATACAAGGATGTGTTGCCTTATAGTTCTCATAAAACTCTTTTATTTTAGCTTCTGTTCTTTTATTCCTCTCATAGTGAGATTGTTTGTTACTATAGTAATACTTTAGTCTGTACTCTCTTTGACATTCTTTACATATAGTACTTCTTTTCCCTGCTTCTTTATTCTTGAAAGGGAACTCAGCTTCATCTTTATCTTTCTTACACTTACTACATATCATAGCTGATACTGAATGACTCGAACACTCATCTTTCAGATTTGGAGTCTGAGGTTTTACCATTAAACTAAGTACCAATTTATAGCTGTAGGTAATGGATTTGCACCACTGTCTCCCCATTAGCACTTGGGGTGAGTTACTACTTCTCTAACCTACAAAACACCAAGTCATTGATTACTTCTCCTTATTGCACTCAGAGAACTTTCAGAAATGATGGCATCAAGTATTGCAAGCTACTTGACTGAACTTCTTGCAAAAGTTCTTGCGGGGAAGGTAGGACTCGAACCTACTCTCTTCTGATTAACAGTCAGTAGCTTGTACCATATAAGCTCCATCCCCATTATGTTGCTCCTATTAGAATCGAACTAATGACCTTTTCCTTGTAAGGGAACTATTCTTAACCACTGAACTAAGGAGCATTAATAGGATAGTTTCTTTAGCCTCTAACTACCCAAAAGAGGGTTCAAGCAAAAGCTTAACATTATGAAAACATGAAAACATGGTGGACCTTGTGAGATTTGAACTCCTCTAAAACATTGCAAATGTCTTGTGCTAACCTGATTACACTACAAAGCCCATTTAAGTATGGGTACTTGGACTCGAACCAAGGACAACTGGCTCCCAAAGCCAGCATTCTACCTACTGAATTACACCCATATATTGCGGAGAGCATTGTACTCGAAACAAATACCTTATTAGGGTACTCACTATTTAGCAGATAGGACTATCACCTTGATAGTTTACTCTCCATACTTTCCTTCACCAATATGTCAAAGAACACCTATTATTGCGGAGAGATGAGGTCCCGACCCCCAAGCATTTTACTGCTCCCATTGTTTTCAAGACAAGTCCCAGTCCCACTGAGTTACCTCTCCATTGCCTACCTACCTCTGTAGGATAGGACTTCAGTAGATTAAAAGTGGATTAGCAGGATGTGGGAGAATTGAACTCCAATCTCCTGATTGACAGTCAGGCACATTAACCACTATGCTACACACCCTAAGTTGTAGAGCTATTGGGAATTGAACCCAAATTTCTGCCTTGAGAGGGCAGTTACCTAACCATTAGTAGATAGCTCTATATTGTATTGGGTATGGGACTCGAACCCATAATCTCCACATTGAAAGTGTGGTGACTTAACCACTTCGTCTAACCCAACATTTAGTACCCCCTGAGGGAATCGAACCCCCATTAAAGGCTTAGAAGACCCTTGCATTATCCATTATACTAAGAGGGCATTTACCTTTACTATTGTTACCCCAATAAGACTCGAACTTATGTTACAGGAGCCAAAATCCCGTGTAATAACCAACTATACTATGGGGCAATAAAAAAGGAATGTTACTCTAAACAACTGGTTAAAGTAACATTCCTAATAATGGAAATTTCCTAAAACCAATCTCTCTTTCTCAATTGCTCTGCAAAGGTAAGCAAAATATTTGAAACCACCAAACTTTTTCCCAATTATTTTTAATTCAAGCATCATTTTCTTGTCATGAAGGAGTAAAGTTAGGCTTTGGCTTTAGGTCTAATCTATATTCTTTAAGTAATTCCTACTAACTTGTTAGCCCAAGATTCAGTATAAAAACTGTAGTAGTTCCATTTAATTCCTATCTTACTACATAGATAATGCACTATGTTATGTAGCAATGATGGGATTCCTATCACTATCAAATATAGTGGACCTAATATATCAGATTGCTTACTATGACCACATTCATGTTGGATTGACAATTGTGATGACATAGGATTCACAAAGAGGTAATCTCCTAATGACATAGCTGAAGGTAGAGTAATATTCACTATAATAGTGTTACCATCTGCCTTACCTTCTCTATATGCAGCTTGGCACAATATACCCTCTATACATAGAGCAAGCATATTCTGTGGAAACTGCCATAACCATTTAATAGAATCCTTAATGTAATTACCTATCTTCTTCATTCTTGTATATAGTAATATCCCTGAAGCTTTGTTATGGCTTCATAAGAGTTATTTCTAATCTCCTTTTAACTACTAACTTCATTAGACCAGTTCTTGATTATACCCCTATAGCATGATTCCCTGTGCATTTTCTCAGGTGGATATGCTCATGCAATCTAACTTATATAGTAGCAATTTTAGTAGTATTGGGGACAACCTCAAGAGCTATGTTTATCTATATATGAAATCATTTCTTTCAAAATATCAATACTATCATTAACATTTCCAAGTGCTGCATTACACTTGTGACATAATAAAGCCCTTACTTTACCAGTTCTATGGTCATGGTCTACAGCAAGACTTCTTTGTTCATTACTTTGATGTGTACCACATATAGCACAGCACCCTTCTTGCTGTTGGAACATCCTGTTGTATTCTTCTAAAGATATTCCATATTTGTTCCTAAGTCTTGAGTCCTTAGCATAATTAGAACCCTTAGACTTCTTAAATTTTACTGCTCTTTTAGAGGAACATTCTTTACAGTAACTTTTATGACCACTTGATTTTGTTCTATCAGTATAGAACTCAGTAATTGGCTTTACTTCTCCACAATCAACACATTTAATATATTCCATACATAGAGGTGCCCTTTACTAACCCAACTTCTAACCCATTACTTTTTAACCTCATGGGTGAAAGGTTAATCCACCATTAACCTCTACTGGGATGCAAAGGTAAGCAAAAGTTTTGATATGTGCAAATATATAAATGAAAAATTTATAGGAAAAATAATTTTCTATTTTTTTTTTTACTGCCTTTTCCACACCTTTCCAATTAGTATAGGGGTGATTTTGACCCCCCCCCC
>NFYZ01012282.1_pt1 | contig 63581 bp, 83 predicted proteins | sample 1092561 | NCBI WGS metagenome assembly NFYZ01 (sample SAMN03609887, study PRJNA323583) | gut metagenome | isolation source: feces | host: Rattus norvegicus | place: Malaysia | collected 2013 | reverse complement strand
TTTCCAGTTAACTCTTGAAACAACTCATTCAAACTGTTTTCACGTTCAATACCCTCATTCGTATCTTGGCTTTCATCATCCTTCATTTTGTTGAGTATTTCATCGACATCTTTATCGTCCAATCCATCAGTTGTTTGTTTTAAAATCATTCCTGCGACATATTTGTCAAGGTCTGAATCGGGAGTCGGAAGTTCTTGCTGATATTTTCTGAGCGATTGACTTAACTTTCCTGTAAGTTGTTGTATATATCTCTTTGGGTCATCATCTTCATTAGTGTCGATACCAGCGTCAAAGTTCGTGTCGTATGGATTAATATTATCACCATCATTATCATCCATCGGCATTTGACTGTCCATAGGAGTAGCATCATCAACCATAGGCATAGCATTATCCATTGGCATTTCCTGTGGCGGTTGGTTTTTTAACTGTACATCCATTGGCATTTCCTGAGTACGAGGTGAACTAACCTTTAACACTTTTCGTTCACTTAGGCTTTCTTTTGAAAATTTAACTTCTTCATTATCGCATTTGTCAAAATATCAATCACCTTGTCGAATGGAGCCGAAGAACCTATTTTTTCACCGAAAGGTTTTTCTCCTTTTGCGCTTTCATCATTCCAATCTTTAGCACCGTTCTTTGCGACTTCTGTGTTCGGAGGTGTTGTCATAGGGGCTTTTCTATAAGCAGGGTGTTTTCCGAATACATTCAATTCACTTTCACGAATAGCATTTCGGCCTTTACGTTGTTTACCCTCATAGAAATCGTCATCGTCTCCATAGTTGGCGGTATCATTTGCAAGCACGTCATCTTTGACACCTTCAAAATCATCATCGTCTGATAAATCAAAACTATCAAGGTCTATATCGTATTGGTTTTCGCCTCCGTTCTCTTCCCAATCATTATAGTCCTTTTCAAAGTCTAGATATGCACCTCCATCCTCGACCTCTGGGAATGGTACGTCATCTGTGTCATCATCATCATTTGAAGGCATTCCTGCGACATCGTCGACATTAGATGAGTCTTCGTTCACCTTTTCAGTAAATGGACTATCATCACCGATTTTTCCATTGCCAGGTGTTGGTACATTCTGGTCATCGGTGTTATGTACTGCATTTTCTTCATTTACATCAGAAGGAGTTTCGGTGTAAGGTGATTTATCACCGATTTCAGTACCTTTTGAAGTATCAAGATAATCTTTACTCTTGCTCCAAGCCAATACTTGTTCTTCAGTCAGTTTAAATGTTCTACGTTGAGATTCATCGACCTTTGCCACCTTTCCGCCTGAAGGCTTTTTATCGGCTACTGAATTATCTGGAACATATTTCGCCTTTTCTGAATATGTATCATCCTTTCCGTCACCGTTAGGTTTTTTGTCAGATTGCATATCATTATCAGTTACCTTTGTTTCATTGTCATAAGGTTGACCCTCCTTCTTAGGGTCAGTACTTGTCTGTTTAGTATCCTTATCTCCATTAGCCACGGCAGTATCAGTGAAAGGTGAATTTACCTTGTCTTTTGAAGGATTTGATGCTGGTGCCTCAGGTAAAGTATGCTCGGCAGGTAATACATTTTTATCCTCTTTCAGTATGACAGCAACGTTGTTAGTAATTTGTCTAAAACGCTCCAACTCAGATCTCATCTCTTTGGTTTCATTAATTTGCCATTCAGAAGATTCGACCGGTTTAAATTGCTGTATTTCTACCTTATGGGTATTAGCTTCGTTGATGGACATCATTTTAAGGTCGAACTGTTTTGATGCCATCGCATATGTCTTGTATTCGTTCTCCTTGCGGTTATTCCATCCACCGATGTAGTCAAAATCTTCGGCAAGTACCTCAGTATCTTTTTTAGGGGCTACTTTGATATAGAACTTATTACATTCGTGAATAATACCATATGTCTTGCCGTCTGCGGCTTTCATCTTATATTCTACAATAGGCTTTGAACCTCCTGTATTCACAGTCTGTTCATTAATTCCATAACCTATGAGTTCTTTCATTCTTTGAACTTCACTTTCGCTTTGATAATTCATATTTAATTAACTAAATAGTTTTATTAATAATAAATATAATGATAAGACGATAAAATTTTACTAAATATTCCTTTTATTTTCATTGATACTATTTACTTTATCATATGCCTTATTAGCAATATTCCATATTTTATCAATATACTTCATTCTTCTTATCAATTTATAAATAATATTTCCGCTACTCATCTCTTTCTGATTGCTTTTCAATCCTTCAGTTCTAAGATTCTTCAATCGATTAAAGATTTTTTCGATTTTATTTCCAAGCACTTCAATTTTGTGCCTATCAGTTTCTTTATCTATTTGGCGGTCTATTTTATCGATTTCGGTCATTACTTTTGCCGAATAGTCTTTAATGTATCTTGCATTAAGTTTTGCGTCTTGGAAGTCAGATGGTTCTACAACCCATTTATTGTCTTCGAGTGAATATTTTCCACTTGAAGGATTTTTCTCATTAGAATTTTCTACGCTTATTTCGATTGGGAATCCGTATATTTTTAGATTCTTGTGGTTTTTGAGCCATACTTCCTTTTTTGCCTTGAAGTAATCATCTACGAAATCTGACTTTTTATATATCTTCTTGAAATCATAAAGGATGTGTATGTCCACATCAGAATATCGAGACCAATTATAGTTTGCGAGTGAACCTGTGAACTGTATATCAACAGGTTTTATCCATGGCACTGACAATTCCTTAATAAAGTCATCCGCAATGTCCAATAGACGGAGTCTAACTTTAGATGATAATTGATATTCATCTGAATTTTTCCTTTTTAACCAAAATTTTTCATTAAGTGTATTTCTTACATTGAATGAATTAAGGTTTAATTCCGAAGAACTGACTTCGTTAATATTATGATTAATGCCTTCGTTTTTCATACTATTGATATTGGATAATATTTCTTCTCTACTTTGCTTTATTATTTTATCACCGTTACGCCAAATACAATTTACGATAGCGTTCGGCATTATTATACCTTTATAACCGATCTTTATGAATTTCGTGCCATAACGACCATTCATTGATATTACATCTCCTTTATGAAGACCTATTTCATTATTTCTATCAGATATTGGTTTACCTGTATAGGGAGATATCTCATTGTCGTCTACAAACGAATTTTCGAAGTCATAATCCAAGACTATCTTATTATGGTCGATTTTATCTGAATCTATTTCAAAAATTACCATTTGACCACCTAACATTCTTGAATGGTCAGAGGCATAGTCCTCAGCAATGGAATAGTCACTGGTCAGAAATATGAATCCGTCAGTAGGTACGTCATAAATCGAATTATCTTTAATAGGCCTTAATCCTTTATGAAGAATCGATTCTAAAAATAATGAAGTCGTACCGTGGTATAAAAATTTTCTCAAAGGTATATCCTTTGGTTTCCTATTGGGTAGATTGATTAATCGACCATTTATTTGTAATTTTGTTATTTTATCTTTGAAAATACCAATCTTTAACAACTCATATAATTCTTTAGAATCGTAAGTATCATATACTTCATTATTTATTATCAAAGTATATCCATTCCTGCCATATTCTATTTGACCAACTAAAATTTTCGGCAAATTTTCAAAGTTAAACAACGCCTCATATATATTACGGAAATTGTTATTGCTGAAAACATCTCTTAACTTGCCGTTCTTATCGAATATCGTGTCATACATTCCTTCATAAAATCGACACAATCGCTGCAACAATTGTATTACCATACCGATATTATATTCTTTTTGCATCGAGTCGTCATAGCTGAATATATATACCATCCCTTGGAATACGACGACAATGTCATTTTCCTTGATGGTATCTTCGGTATATTTTTTCATCAATTTCAATTCGTTCAGCATAATTTTAGAAACTTTAACTATAAAATAAATAGAAAACCTTTGGTATTTCGAATAATTGTTGTATCTTTGCAGCGTGAAATCAAGAAATACTTAAAAGTTAAATAGTAATGTTAGAAAAAAATAGTGTTGTTAAAGTAGAAACTGAGAAGAGTAAAGAAATGGGGTCTACCGAAAAGGCAAATTTCTTTATGCCTTCACCGAAGCAATTATATAATCATCTTAGTGACTTCGTTATAGGGCAAGAGGAGGCGAAAAAGGTCCTATCTGTTACGATATACAATCATTTTAAACGTTTTCTATCCAATGTTTATGGTGCAACTGATGGTATCAAAGGTTATGAAAGATTCAGAGATGTAACTATCGATAAGTCGAATATGATGATTCTAGGAAATACAGGTACAGGAAAAACCTATATGATTAAAACTTTGTGCAAGTATCTTCATATTCCTTGTTATGTCGCTGATGCCACAAAATTAACCGAATCTGGTTATGTAGGTGATGATGTTGAAAATATATTGGTAGGCCTTTTAAAGGCTTGCGATTATAATATTAATCAGGCACAATGCGGTATCGTAATAATTGATGAGTTTGATAAAATTGCAACAAAAGGTGAAAATATGTCAATAACCCGTGATGTCAGTGGCGAAGGTGTACAACAAGGTTTATTGAAAATTGTAGAAGGTGGCATCGTAAGTGTTCCTCCTCAAGGTGGAAGAAAACATCCTAACCAAGAGTGCATTGATATCGATACCACTAATATTTTATTTATCGCTTTGGGGGCGTTCGATGGCATTGACAAAGTCATCGAGAAAAGACTTAATACTACACGTATTGGTTTTATGGAGAACAATAATAAGAAACAAATCAAATGTAACCCGTTGGAAAAAGTCGAGACTTCTGATATTAGGAAATTCGGCATTATTCCTGAGTTGTTAGGTAGATTCCCGATAATAACCCATACAAACCCGTTGACTGAAGACGATATGATTAGAATATTAGACGACACCAAGAGTTCAATAATTAAACAATATCAGAAATTGTTGTATATGGATGAAATCGACCTATGTTTCTCAAAAGAAGCTCTACGCAGTATTGCGAGACAAGCCATAGATACTAAGACCGGGGCAAGAGGATTGAGAAAAATTATTGAAAATGTCTTGATGGATATAATGTTCGAATACGGTGGTAATCAAGGTAAAAAGAAGGTATTAATTACTGAAGAGATGATAAAAAGTCTCATAAAGGCAGAAAAAGTAGCCTAATTGCAAATATAAGGTGTGTTTAAAACATATACAGCGACACTTATAAGCAGGCTACTTTCTTTACATAAATATAATGATGGAAAATAAAAAGGCATAATATTCAACTTCACCATTAGTTAATTTATTTTTTAAATGTGTGATAATATTTATGAGACATAATAAAATTAAATAATTAATAATGGCTAAAATACTTGATTTGAAATCACGTGTACCTGAAGGAAAATATAAAGCAACGATAATTGAAGATAGTTTAATACACGACAGGAAAGAAATAATGAATTTAATCAAAAAAGGCTATTCATTCTCATCTGAAGTTATGGAAACCGCTGGTTTCATTAAACACATTCGTAAAGTTACTACAAGTTTATCAATTGTAGAACATAAAAAAGATAATAGGGTATACGAAAAAGACACCTCAGATATAAAATCTATCATACGTTCAATTTCTACATTGGACAATGGTGAGATTGAAACTGTCGATGATATCGAAAATACTGATAATGATTATGACGAAGAATAAAAAGAAAATTATCGCCTTTGCGGGAAGGCAAAGAAGTGGAAAGACACAGTTGGCAAAATTGCTTAAAAATGAAGATGGTGCCGTTATTGTTACGATCGCAAGTGCCTTAAAAAAATTGTGCTGTGACATTTTAGGCATCGATAGTGTCGACCGATTAAATTATTTAAAAGACAGCAGAGATAGAGTTGATGCCAAACCGACTGACGAATGGGCATTGAAAATCGTACACAAGACTGGTATCGAATATAGCGACGTATCTAAAGAACTTAGTCGATATAATAATATAAAAGATGTACGTCAAATGATACAAGTCGTAGGGACGAATATCATCCGCAAATATAAACCTAATTGGCACGTAGAACAGTTAAAAAAGGAAATTAAGGAGACTAAATCCCCATTAATTGTTGTAGATGATGTAAGATTTCCTAATGAGTGCGAAGCTATCAATAAATTAGGTGGTCATATTTTCTTTATTATCAGAACAAATGGAATATCTGATACAATGGTATCTAACCACGAATGTGAAACCTCTCTTCGATGGTATGACTTTACCGATAATAGAATAATCCTCAATACAGAAACTCCTGAATATCTTGATGATCGTTTTATCAGATCATATCGTAATGATTTTTATGACACTGATACAAATGAAATCTTTGCCTCGGCAAATAAAGAGTTATTCAAGAATCCTTTTGTCATTGAAGACTTAAAGAATAGAATATAATGATGGAAGTTGTAGATAGAAAATCAATTAATGACGATTTGACAAAATATGATTATCTTGCTAAAAAAGATGATTTTATAATTGTTACAGAATGGACTAATCATGAAGGTGTCGATATTACAATCGGTGATAATCAATTAATTAGTCTAAGCTATGGCACATTAGATGCCATTGATTATTTAGTAAAAACACTTAAATATAAAGAATAAAAGGTATGAAAAATTTTTCAGTTAATGTAGATGGTAAAGAGTATTGGATTTCTCGTTCGGTAGCCACGGTTTGTTTTATTTTCAAACATAAGAATAACAGAACGTTCGTTTTAATTGAGAAAAGAGGAAAAGGTGCTGCTGATAACATTGGAAAATGGTGTGTACCTGGAGGTTATTTGGAATATAATGTGACATTAAAAGAAAATGCTGCGTTGGAAGTTCTACAAGAAACTGGCTTCGTTATTAAGAAGGAGAAATTAAAAATTGTAGGTATTAATTCTGCCCCATCTGAAAATCATCAGAATGTTACGATACGTTATGTATATAATGCTGATGAAAACGAAGAATTTAATTTAAGCAATGCTGTTGGTGGAGAGAAAGATGAGGTTGAAGACGTTCAATGGCTGGATATTACAGATAATAAAAGTAAATTTTTAAATGATGATACAAAATGGGCATTTAATCATAATATTTTAATTAAAAAATATTCTTGAATAGATTGAAACCGTAAAATTGCACAGTAAAGGTGAAGCAAAAGATGAAAGTATAGATATTTATATTTATAAATATTTAGGCTTTCATCTTATCATGAGTAAAAAGAAAACTACTGAAGAATTTATCAAAGAATGTAAAGATAAAAATATAATATACGATTTATCAAAAATAACATATAACTCTGCCAAAGAAAAAGTTTGTGCGATTTGTCCTGAACACGGAGAATTTTGGATAACACCTGATAATTTACTTCATGGAAAAGGATGTCCTAAATGTGCGATAGAGAAAAATAGACTTAGATGCACAAAAGGAATAGAAAAATTTAGAGAAGAAGTAGAGAATAAATACCCGAATAAATTTGATTTAACTCAAAGTGAATATATCGGCACTAAGACGAAAATAAAAGTAATATGCCACGAAAAAGATGAGTTTGGCCATGAACATGGAGAATTTTGGATAACACCATCTCATCTATTGAATGGACAAGGTTGCCCTAAATGTAATTCATTCCTATATAAGAAATATATTCCTTATTTATATAAGCAAGAAGTTGAATTAATAGAATATATTCCCCCACATGACAATAAGGACAGTAAATTAAGATTAAGATGTATAAAACATGATAAAATATTCGAAATAGATACAAAACAAATCCTTAAGCAAGAACATCTTTGTCCTGAATGCCGTAATGAATATAATTTAAAAAAACAGAAAGAAAATTTTATAGCAAAAAGCTGTGAGAAACATAATTATTTCTATCGTTACGAGAATGTTAATTTTAAAGATTATTCTACAAAAGTAAGTATAACCTGTCCAATTCATGGTGAATTTTGGCAAGCTCCCTGTAATCATATTAAGGGACAAGGTTGTCCTAAATGTGCAAACGAAAAACGCACATCGAATACCAAAGAATTTACGAATAAATTAAAAAAATTAATAGGGGATAAATACGATTTAACAAAAGTTGAATATATAAATGCCGCCACTAAAGTTTGTATTATTTGTCCCGAACATGGTGAGTTTTATGCAACCCCTAATGCCCTATTACAAGGAAAAGGTTGTCCTAAATGTGCGGGTAAATATAAAACGACGGAAGATATTGTTAATGAATTTAAGAAAATAAATGGCGATAGATTAGATTACTCAAAAGTGAATTATGAAAAGGCGGATAAAAAAGTTTGCATCATTTGTCCTGAACATGGAGAATTCTGGGTGACCCCTAACAAACATTTACAAGGGCGTGGTTGTCCTAAATGTAAAGAAAGCTATCTTGAACGTACAGTCACTAATTATTTGGATAGTCATAATATTAAATACATACCACAATACCCGAATAAAGATATCATAGGATTAAAAAAATGTGATTTTTACATAGAAGAATATAATATTGTCATTGAATGTCAAGGTAAACAACATATTGGATATATTTGTGGTTGGAATACTGAAGAAAAATATAAAGAATTATTATCAAGAGATATTGATAAATACCGTGAATTGAGTAGTGCCGGTATCAAAGTATACTATTTATTTGATGAAAGAGTGTTTAATTCTAACATATATACTGATAAGTCATTTCAAGGAATATATAATAAGGGAAATACATATACTCAATTAGATGAACTGTTTAATAAAATTAAAATAGATTACAATGGGCAAGAAGAAGAAAAAAAAGAATAACATCCAAGAAGATGTTATCAAGGCAATGAGAAAAGCCAATCGTGAAATTGAATTGGAACGTAATGGTGGCCGATGGATTGCTGTTAATCGTCCACATAAGAATAAGAAGAAATATGATAGAAAAAGAGACTCTAAAGTTGATTTAGAGTCTCTTTATTTTTTACCTTTAATTTAATTAGTTAAACTTTTAAATGATTATAGATATTAATTACTTTTTTATAATATCCATTTGTTTTCTTTTTCGATGCCTTTGGACCTCCGTTCCAAAGTCTTATTGCCTTCTCAATATCGTTAGACTTGTTGTAGAATGACTGTATTATCATAAACATTTCTTCTGATTTCTTAGCACTGTACCTATCGTCATAAGTGTATTTTTTCTTACCTATAATGCGATTACATTCATCGACGGTGATTTTAGAAATCTGCAATAATCCTACGTGCTTACCACCTTTACTTACCATTTTTGAATTATGTTTGCTTTCGACGTGAGCAATTGCGTTAATCAATCTTTTGAAATCAGACTGTGCGTTAACCTTAATAATATTAAGATGCAATAACAATACTAATAAAATACTTTTTAAAATCTGTCTTTTTTTCATGCTTTCGTTTAAAAATATTATTTACATCGTTTCACAGATGATTAATCGAAAGCAAACCATTTTTAGAAATTTTATTATAGTACCAATCTTTAATAACTTGTTTTAAAAATTCCTTCCTGTCACTTTCATCTGAAATCATATTGTGAAACTTATCATCAAGAAAAAGAAGAAGTTCACTCGGTTGCATTGTCTTTAACGGTTGACCACTATTCGATAACATCACCACGGTTGGCGATGTACATGGATAACCGTTAGTATCAATATCATCCAAGTTTTGCCTCTTAAAATTCTTATCCATAAATTTCTTGATGAATAAAACTTTATCGGCATTTGGATAGAATGCCTCAGAAATTAATCCTGATATTATTTCGTCTTCTTTGTTTTCACTTATTACAATGTGTTTCATAAATTACTTGTCACACAAGTATCTTTATATAAATATGTATAAAAACATAACTTCGACAAATATACTACTTTATTGCCGAAGTTATGCGGTTTTCAATGTTAAAAATCGTTTTCAGTAAATGTATGAGGTTCTTCACAATCCAAAATGATATCGGTTACTTTATCCTCGATAGTCTCCTCAATACACCTTAATATCGGTCTTGCGCCAAATTCACGTTTATCTTTAATTCTATCAAATATCAATTCGATCATATGTTCGCTAGTAAACGTCTCATCGACTGAATGTCCTATTTTTTCAATATTATTCTTTAATTTAATTAACTCTAATTTAATAATAGACTTAATGTCCTTTTCAGTTAGGGTATTGAAATTAATTATATTATCGATACGATTAAGGAATTCGGGGGTAAATTTGTTTTTCAAGGCTTTACTAATTATACGCTTTTTATTGTCCTCAATATTTCCACGGTTGAATCCTATAAGTTCTCCTCTCTCAGTACTTTCTTTTGCCCCGATATTAGATGTCATTACAACGATAAGATTTCTACAATCTACTTCGTTGCCTTTATTATCACTAATTCTTCCGTTGTCGAATAATTGCAAAAACATATTGAATACTTTTGAATGTGCCTTTTCGATTTCATCCAATAACAATACGCAATGTTTCTTTTCTCTTATTGCGTTAGTCAATACACCACCATCATTATAGCCCACATAACCGCTTGAACTACCGATTAATTTGTTGGTACTAGTTTCATCGTTATATTCAGACATATCGAGTCTTATCATACAATTTTCATCACCGAAAACTTTTTCAGCTATTTTCTTGGCAGTATAAGTTTTACCTGTACCTGTTGTTCCAGCGAATAAGAAGACAATAGGTTTCTCTTTGCTCCGAACACCTACTCGTTTTCGTCGAACTGTTTTTGAAATAATATTTATTGCCTCATCTTGCCCAATAATGTCTTCCTTCAAATTTTCTTCTAATTCTTTCAAACGTTTCTTTTCATCATTGCTTAACTTTTCCAATGGTAAACCGGATAATACTGATACTACCTTTTTAATATCTTCATCGGTTACATCTAAAGGTAATTTATCTAATCTTTCTTGTTTGATTTCTTTAAGTATTTTATTCTCGATATCAATTTTCTTTTTTGCAAATTCATCCAAACAGTCATAATAGTCAATTTCGGTAGAAGAATTATTTTTATACTCTAATTCCTTAGCAATAAGTTCTTCCCTTTCATTGTTTAATCTCTTTAATACATTATTATCAGTCACCTCAAGATTTAATCTTGCACCGGTTTCATCCATAACGTTTATTGCCGATGAAGGCAAAGGCATATTATTTATGTATTCCTTTGATAAGGATATACAAGTTTTAATTGCGGAATCATTATATTTTACTTGATGAAAAGTCTCTAATTTATCTTTTACTTTTGTCAATATATCAAAGGTCTCATTTTCATCTGGTTCATCGAGAATTATCGGCTGTAAATCACTTTTTAAGAAATAATAATCATTACACATATCATCAAAGACTTTTTGGGTCGAAGTACAAATGAAATTAATATTCTTGTCCTCCATTATCTTTTTGAATATAGAGGCGACATCACTTTCTGACTTTTCAGCAATATTGAAAATCGAAGATAAATTATCGACTAAAAAAATATATTTACCACATTTCGATGCGTCGTCAGTGATACTTGCCATCTTACTCTCGAATACACCTCTTATACCAGTACCCATGAAGAGCTTACTCATCTCCAATTCTACGACGGTCTTATTTTTAAATGCTTCTGGGGCATTACCTTTCTCGATAAATGAGGATAAGTTACGAGCGAACGCCGATTTACCGATACCAGACTTTCCAAGAACGACCACATTATTACATTTTCTCTTGGAAAATATTTGGAATATGCGTTCATACAGTTCTTTTTTACCGTAAAATTCATCCAATTTACCTTCATTATATAAATTATTCAAATTTATTGTATTCCGTTCAACATTATTATCGATAGTATTGACCTTTGTTTTTATCGTGTCATTCTTTTTCGTCTGTTGTGACTTCTTATCGTTTTTATCTTTATCTGCTGAAGGTTTATGCGGTCTTAATGAATAGTAATAATTAACTAAATAACGATGTATCTGCTGATAACTAACATTAACAATTTTAAAACTATCTGAAATTACGTTCTTTTTCTTGAATATTGCACATAATAAATGTGCCGAACTGATATTATCAGACACAGTTTCATCGGATATTTTTTCGGCATCATTTATAAAATTATCAAAAGATTTATCCAAGGTTACTTGGGTATCAGATAATGGAGATGAATTATCACTCAAATATTTTTGATACCATGAAATCATTACGTTGATACTATCACCTAACATTACTCTTGACAATATCCTATATGCCGTGCAGTCTTTATTGGTTAATGCGGCTAATACAAAATATTCAGGGGTAAGGGTATTTCGAGGAAATTCAGATGACAATTCATCCTTTATATATGTGAAAAGATTCTTTAATTCTTTAGTTATTTCTTTACTCATTACTAACGTATCTTTTTATTAGTTATCGTATAATTTATAACCTTTTAACATTATTTTTTCAATCAATTTCATTACTTTATGGATTAAAGTAGTATATTTGCAAGTGAAAAATATAAATTATAACAATGATAGTATATAACAAATATTTGGATAATCAAGATTATACGTGGTATGATAGTTCAAATGTACTTTTCAGTAAATGCTATGATAATCCCGATAGTAATACAAAAACATTAAAGATAGTATTTAAAAATGGTAGAACGTATATATATAAAGATGTTGATATAAATGACTACCTTACTTTTAAAACGGCACAATCCAATGGTCAAGCTGTAAATACTTCTATTATTAAGAAGTATAAAGGTGTAAGAATTAGCGACACTGATGTGGATAAATTGACTGAACTCCGAGAGAAGTTCATTAATGACGAAAAAGAAATATCAGAGACACCTCTAAAAGACTTAATTTATAAAGTCGACTATAACGAACAGAATGGTGAATTTACATTGGCAATAGGCGATAAAGTAATCTATCATGGAAATGAGAATAAAGTATCATTATTCTCACTATTTAAATCAATGAATATTGCATATTCGTTGAATGTAGTTGATAAAATAGATTATGAAACTGATGAAAATAAAGAAAAAATTAATTTATAGATGCTAAATAATGTTGATAGACAGTATTTGTCGTTATTGAACGACATTTTGGAATATGGTGTTGAGAAAGACACCAGAAGTGGAAAGGTTTTATCATTGTTTGGAAGAACAATGAGATTTAATCTTAAAGAAGGTTTCCCTTTGCTTACGACAAAGAAAGTCTTCTATCGTGGAGTTATTGAGGAATTACTTTGGTTCCTGAAGGGTGTATCAAATATCTCGTATTTGAAGGATAAAAATGTCCATATATGGGATAAAGATGCCTATCGTTATTACAAAGAAGTATGTAATAAACATAAAGAAATGTATTCAATAGACGATGACGATACAAATAAATTAGTTACCGAAAAGATTACACCTCTTAGTTTCGATGAATTTATGTCTAATGTGGGCGATAATAGATGCATTCTGTTCAGTAACAATGATCTTTACTTCTATGGTGATTTAGGTACAATGTATCCTACAACATGGAGACATTTCGGAAGCAACGATGTAGACCAAATTAATTATGTGATAAACGAGTTGAAGACAAATCCATTTTCGAGAAGAATTGTGTTGACCTGTTACGATCCTAATTCAGTAGAGGATGCAGCCCTTTATCCTTGTCACATTCTTTATGAATTCAATGTTTCGATTGACGAAAATGGAAAGAAATGTCTTAATTGTGTATTGAATTGCCGTTCGACCGATTGTCCTCTCGGATTACCGTTTAATATTGCATCGGCGGCATTTTTGGTGCATATGTTGGCACACGTTACAGGAATGAATGTCGGCGAATTACTTTATGTCGGCTGTGATTGTCATATCTATTGTAATCAAATAGAGGCAGTAAAGGAACAGTTGGAACGTGATCCTGACAAATATCCATTGCCTACTTTGAAGATTAATCCAAAGGTTAAAGATATCGATGACTTTACTTACGGAGATTTTACCATTGAAAATTATAATAGCTATCCTGCAATTAAAGCCCCTTTATCAGTAGGTTAAATTAATTTAAAATAAATTTATTATCAATAATGGAGAAAAAAAATAATATCGCTGTAGAAGCATTGACGGCACACGCTAATGAGATCTACAGTAATCTCAAGAAGGACACTATTGCCGAGATTAAAAAACTGCAAGCAATGACAAAGCTCAGTGATACTGAAATGCAGACAATTTTAGGCTTATCGGATAAAGAGTTTTCAGCCTTGATGGACGAGAGGTTATATTATGTCATTAAAATAGACACTATTATAAAACTTAAAATATTAGTAAATAAGAAAATAGTTTCTTTAAGAGAGACTAATGACTGTTATCGGAATTTTGACATCAATGAATTTATAACACGTTATAAACGGGCCGAAATTGAAGATAGTATTAATAGACTGTTGAACACAATAGGTGTTACATCGGCAGAAGAAATTGATGCCTTCACTGATATGCTAACAGAAATGATGAAACAATCTAAGGAGGGTAAAATCTCCTGTATTAAAGACATTTATAATGGGTAAGAGAAAAAATTTTGATTTTATACCGAGTCCGTATCAAGAGAAAATATTCGATTTTATTACTGAAGGTGACGGTAATGCTGTCGTATCGGCGAAAGCAGGATCAGGAAAAACTTTTACTATCGTTAATGCAATGAAATTAATTCCTAAGACTAAGAAGGCAATTTTTATTGCCTTCAATAAGTCTATTGCTGACGAATTGAATGAAAAGTTAAAAAACAATTCAAATTGTATGGCATATACAACGCATAGTCTTGGTTTTAGGATGATTCGTAGAAATCTGGGTAATGATATAATCGTTGACGAATACAAGTACCGCACATATCTTAAGAATAATTTTCTGAATGTAACAGGACTTAATGATGGTGAGATTAACATCGAAAAAAATCAAATTAATGAATATACTGAGAATATATTGTTATTAATTGATTTTTCTCGTTTGTTTTTAGCTCATGATGACGAAGCTATTAATAACATAGTTGAACGCTATGATGTACCGTTAATCGCCAACGAAGTCGAGGTCGTTAAACGCTGTTTAGAATGGGGTAAGAACAATATAACATCGATAGATTATGCCGATATGTTATGGCTTCCTACGGCTTTAAATTTACAGCCATTAGGAATGCTGTATGACTGGGTATTTCTTGATGAAGCACAAGATAGTTCTATTGCAGCGATTGCGTTATTTAAAAAATGTGTGAAGCTTAATGTCGGTCGATGGGTATGCGTTGGTGATGAAAAGCAATGTATTAATCTCTTTTGTGGCTCGAATGAAGATAATTTCAGACAGCTTTGTCATAGTGAAAATACACAAGTGTTTGATCTCCCGGTTTCATACCGTTGTGGCAAAAAAATTATCGAATTCTCTCAATCGATAGTTAAAGATATCTTGCCAAAAGAGGATGCCATCGATGGTGAAATTAAGAACGGCTGTAAACTTTCTTGCCTCAAAGACGGAGATATGGTATTGGCACGTTCCAAAGCACCTTTGTTGAAGGTGTATACTAAGTTAATCAAAAAGGGTATAAATTGCTATATTAAAGGACTCGATATAGGTGCAAATTTGATTAATTTACTCGATAGCATTAAAGGTGAAGAATTGAACATTAATCTTAGAAAAGACGGAGTATTCATTAGGCTATATGATAAATTATTCGAGACAAGAGATAAACTTGTGAAAAAAAAGGGTCTCGATATTGATGACGCAACATTATCGTCATATATCATGGAGCAATATGACACCATCAAGGCATTGGAGGTATTGGCATTTAATTGTACTACTAAAAATGAGTTGAAAGCACGTATAAGGGATATCTTTAAAGAAGACTCCAAAGGTGTATGTCTTTCTACTATTCATAAATCTAAAGGTCTCGAAGCCGATAATGTATATATTTTGTGTCATTCTTCAATGCCATCAAAGAATTGTCATCATGAATGGGAAAGAATACAAGAGAAGAACTTAATGTATGTTGCATATACCAGAGCAAAAAAGATATTAGGTTTCATTTCAGAAAAGGAAGTACCTCCTACGGGAAGTATGTCAGAGCCTGAAGACATCCTTAACGAATTGAATTATATTGAATCAAAAGTATGTGAAATCTTAGGAAGAGTCCCACGACAAAAAGTCGATAGTGTCGAAATGGCGAAAGCCCGTCTACAAAAGATGGAAAAGGTCGAATTACCTAAAAAGAAGAAAGAAAAGAAAATTAAAGTTGTTTCAAATAAAAAAGACAGCAATAAAAAGTTGCTGTCTGATTTGGAAAAATTATTTTAAATAGTCTGAGCATCGTAACCGTCTATCTCCATAATTTGAGGGGTAGGCGGTTCAATGTTTTCTCTGAATGACTTATTCTCGTTAATATTGAACTCCTGTTCGGCGGTTTCCTTATACTTTGCATTACGTTGTTTATAAAAGGAAACACATTCTCTCTGTTCAATTATGTTATATTCAAAAGGATTGCCCATCGTGGTATAATTTATCTTATTTTATTATTAATTGTATTCAACAAATTTGTCTGTGTACCTTGCTCATTTTTAATTGCAAGAATATTACCAGAAGCAATATTCAATTTGGTATCAATGTCATCAAGCTTGTTCATCAAAGCATTTTTGGCTTCAGTTACCTCATCAGTAGTATGTTCATTAACATTCTCACGGGTTTCCTCGTGTTCGTTGATAATATGCTGCTTTAATTCTTTCTTCCAAGCACGTTCTTCTTCTTGTAGTGTATAGACGCCACCGATTACTTTATCGTCGATGCCTTTCACATCGCTCTTAACAACCCCAGGGTTGTCTTCACAGAAGCCATAATCATTATAAGTGTTATTCATTGCCATATTCTCTTTAATTTAAGTTATTAAATGATTTTATTTGTTCATTAAGATCACTGAATTTAGTCTCAAAATCAATCTCATCGAATTTATTATCGGTATGACGATTGATATTATCAATAGCGTCGGCAATTGCTTCCTTGGTCTCGGTGTGAAATGCTGCGCATTGACTCTTACCTTGTTCTACCTTTTCAATAATTTCATTCTTTGCATTTTCAATGTGACAATTCGTATGACATATTTTATGTTTGATATCATCCATATTTTCATTAACGCTGTCTCGTATTGTCGTAGATATGTGTTCAGAATCAATGCCATTTAATTTCTCGTCAAGATATTCCTTAATCTGTTCGCAACGAGAAGTTAGTGGAGTATAATTACCGTAATCATATCGTCTTAAATCGTTAGTGTTGTCCATTTGGTATATATTTTGTATTTTACTATATATAAATAGTTTTATAAGGCTATATTTATTATTAATAAGACATTTAAGGTAATGAAATTATTCGCTAAGATATATGATAATATAATAAAACTGACCGAGAATCAATATAATGCCATAAAAGGATTAATAACAGAGGGCTATTATGATGATTCTGTTACCCCTTTATTCTCAAGAACGAAGACAAATCGAGAATTAGGTGTAAATCCTTTGACCGTCGATAACGGAAACCATACACCGACTGATGTATTGAGGCAACCATCCACAATAGATTTTAATGGAGTCAATTTTCACGGTGTAAATCTCATTGTGTCAGACAATAAGTTTATGTTCTATAAAGTAAAAAACTTCGGCACTGACAAAATCAGTAGTACATTACAATTATTCGGTCGTGGTGCTGGTGGCGAAAAGGGACTCAGGGCGGCAATTGATACATTAAATGGTGTCGCAATGAGGAATAATAAAAGTTTACGCTTTAGAACTATCACATCTGAGACATTTAAAAATAAATCAAAAATGACTGACCATATGAGCAATACTTTTTGGGAATTCTCATATGATAATGGAAATACTTGGTATATAATGAAACCTCATCCTGTTCAGAATATGCAGCCAAGCAAAGTATTCATAAAAATGTAATTTTGAACGGAAGTTAATATTTATAATAAAATCAATTTTAATAAAATATGAAACAGACTTTTAAACTCACTGAAAGTGAATTGCATAATCTCATAAGTGAATGTATAACAGAGGCTATCGAAGATGAAGGACTAGGTTCATTTGTCGGTGGAATGGCAAAGAAATTAGGTCGTGACGCAGTTTCGGCGATGTCAAATGTAGGCAATCAAATTGCTCAAGGCGCAAAGAACGCTTACCAAGGGGCAAAAAATGCTTACCAGGGTGTTAAGGATTACGGTCAATCATTGTATAATGCAGGCGTACAGCAATCTAATATCAGCGATGCACAGACTGCAATCAGGACAATTCAAGGATTGGTTCAAAAAGGTATATTAGGACAAAACATTGCAAATATGGTAATCGGAAATCTTAGAAAGTATGGTAATCAATAAATAAATCATTATTAAGATTTTTTAAGTCGGAATATTTTGCCTATTCCGACTTTTTTCGTATCTTTGCCGCATTAAATTAATTAAATAATAATTAGACTATGTATTTATTCGGTGTTTTCGTGGCATTTGCTGCCGCAATGATTTGGGAAAGAGTGTTTTATCATCGTAATGACGGAGGTTTAAAATCTATGACTAAACGTGAGTGGATTGAAGATATTTTCATCTCATTGTGGTCTTGGCTTGCTGTGGTATTTATCGGTATTGCTTTTTACGTGGCAATCTATCATAAAGATGTTTTTGAAAAAATTACTGGTAGAAAGATCTAATATACTATGGAATTTGTGACATTTTAAAGCTATCGATGATAAATTATATAAAATAGATAAGGATGATTTCGGTGAGTTAAATCGACTGATGGATGAAAGGGATTATTGGTTATCATTGAATAAAGGAAAAGAAAAATATAAATGGATTCTTCGTTTAAAGAATAATAAATAACAAAAGATTATGAAAGATTATTACAATTTATCACAGTTAAAAAGAGTATATGCTGTCGAAGATACATTATCAGATAGATGGAGACATTATGTACCAAAATCAGTAAGTAAAATTAATTGGTTATTTAATAATAAACTATATACATCAAACCAAACAAGGGATGTATATGTCCGTTCTAGATATTATCTCCGTAGTGAAAAAATACCTTATTATACTTTAGATGATTTAAAAGAACAATTAGATTCATCTGAATATTTTGACTATGACAATAAAGAGGTAAGGACTTTTCCTAAAGTAGTATTGTCATGGTGTGATGGTTCAAAAACTGAAATATATTTTGCAACAAATGATGAAGCCAATAATTATGTCGAAATATTAGTTGCAAAATGTAAAGAGGGAGGGAATGTTTTACTTGCTCTCAGTAAAGATTAACAAACATTAACGTATAATTCTTGGGTATTTCAAAATAATTCAATACCTTTGCAACCGTAAAAATAACGAGGGGATTTGTAGTGCTTGCACCTCGATAAAAACGCTAAAAATCTAATGAAAACAGATTTCACTACATAATATTAATTTAATTAAAACATTTAAACAATTAATTTTATGTGTAAAAAAGTTATTACAAGTGAGTTTGTAAGTTATGGTCATCCTGACAAAATCGCAGATACTATTGCAGATAGTCTGTTGGATGCCTATCTCGAACAGGATAAAAATACTCGTGCGGGTATCGAAGTAATGGTTAAGGATAATAATGTTGTCCTCGGTGGTGAGGTATCTTCAAATGCGATAATCAACTACGATACTATTGTTCGTGATATATTCAAAGGTCTGGATTTCCCACCAAATCATAATCTTAATCCTGAGAATATTAAGATAATTAATCTTATTGGTAAGCAATCATCCGAAATTCATCAAGGAGTCGATAAGAGTGAAAATGTTATTGGGGCTGGAGATCAGGGCTTTGTCGTAGGTTTTGCCTCTGATGACACTGATGTGTATATGCCTTTAGGACACTATATGGCGAAGAAAATTTGTCAATGGGTGGCATCACAGAGAAAACTTGGACTCGGTCCTGATACCAAATCACAAGTAATTGTCATACGTGATGATGCGACTTATGAAAATAAGGTCGATTATATTCTGGTCTCAACGATGCACACTGATGATGTCGATGTCAAAGAAGTTAAAGCCATCATAAAAAAAGCGATATTTAATAATACGGTCGGCTTCAACGATGATGTCTTTAATAGCTATATTCGTGGAAATGAGGACATCATCGAAGTCGTCGTTAATCCTTGCGGAGCTTGGCATATTGGTGGTCCTGTGTCTGACTGCGGTGTTACAGGTAGAAAACTCGTTGTTGACCAATACGGTGGTTATTCCAATATAGGTGGAGGCTTCTATGGTGGGAAGGACTATACTAAAGTAGATCGTTCGGCTGCGTATATGGCAAGATATTTGGCAAAGAATATCGTTGCTTCTGGTATTGCGAAGACTGCCAAGGTTGAATTGTCTTATGTCATCGGTGTTCCTGAGCCATCTTCAATTAATATCGAATTGACTGGCACAAAGGTAGATATCGACATCGACCGTCTCAAAGAATGGATAAAGAAAAACATCGACTTGACCCCTTATGGAATAATGAAAAGATTCGATTACTCTTACGGCAGAAATGGGCATACGGAGATTAATGGTTTCTATGGTGTTGATGCCAGTACGCCGGCATTAAAGGCATATTATCCTTGGGAAAAACTTGATATTGCTAATGATATAAAGAATTTATTCAATCTATCAGTATTAAGTACTGTATTACAATGAACATTGAATTATCCCTCCGATATTAAATTTGGAGGGATAAAATATTTTTCCAAATATATGAATAATAATAAAATATTTGACGGGGCATTGATAGATGCCATTGTTACAAGCAAGATGAAACACATATTTGATCCCGTTTCTGGAAACACGACTGAAACTTTGGTCGACAGTAGTGATGAAATGTATGCAGCTTTGTTAACTCTTAGGTATGGTGTTATTAAGATAAGCGACAGCCTATATTGCGCCCTTAATATTAATGATGATAAAGATTTCAAGGGAAATATTATTAAGTTAAATAATATCGGTGGAAAAACTGACCCTATATTTCTTAATAAAGGTAATTGGTCAAAAACTATTTTATATGATGACAGTAAAAGAACACACGAGACTGAAAATTACGATGGTATAAATATCAAAGAGTTGGCAGATGCCGACTATGACACTTACGAACGTTGCAGCATAAATGCAAAAAGAATCATTAACGTTAGGTCTTCTAAGATACTAAAAATGGTTTTGAACGAATAATTATATTTATAATTATATGTATATATAATAATATTATGACAATAATAAATGAGCAACAACTTAGAGGAATTATTCGTGAAAGTCTAAAAACTACCATTAATACCTTGTATGAAAGCAGCATGAATCGTATACATGAATATGTTAAAAATTATGAATGTGCGATAATAACTGCGTGGAGAGATGAATTAAAGGATGTAACAGATAATACCTTTAAGCCTAATCATATTTATCACGAAAAAGGTAAACGAGGTAATAAAATAGTCGGGGAACCTTTTTCTGCTGATAACAATAAATTTAATACCCGTGAGAAAAAATTTTATAATACACAGTTAAAAGACACCTTACGCAAATATGGTTATGGTGTTATAAAAGTTAGAGGTTCATACCGAGAATACGGAAAGCAAGAAGCACAGGAAGAGTCTTATTTCGTTGTTAATTTAAATGATGATCCTGATTTCAAGAAAAAAATGTTCGAGATATCAGAATATTATAATCAAGATTCTTTCATGTATTCGCCAAAGGGTACAGATGAAGGTTTTTTAATCGGAACAAATAAGGCAGCGTGGCCTGGATATGGTAATGAAGAACCTTCTAACAAATTCAAGCGTGATGTACAATCAATTTTCATGTCTAGGATAGGAAACAGGGGATTTAGTTTCACAAATGGAGATAGAATTAATCCGAATGACCCAAAAAGGAAAGAGAAATTATCTTCAGATGACAACAATTATGAGACTGATAGACCTATGACTTTCCAAGACCGTAAAAAGGAACGTATAAAAAATAATAAGCGAAATGCCCGATAAGGTACTGAAAATTACTAGAATGAAGACCTACAAAAATTACCTTGATAATTTTAAACGATTGGCTGAGTATACCATTCATAGATCCGATGGCAATACAGTCGAAACGGATGTCGATGATGCTGATACGAATGGGTGGCAATTTATAGGTGAAATTGTGTACGGAGGTCCCGATTGGCATAAAAATGATAGAAAATACATTCTTTGTTATCCTGATTATACCGAGGAAATTATAAATTCATTGGGCTTCAGCAGTTTTATAAGTAGTTACCTATCTGTTAACGCCGATGCTAATGGTTCAGACGGAGGCAAATATTTTTATTCACTTTTTGACAGCCGTTTTGATAAAATAAAACTTAATGACGAATATAAAAACGGAATATTCGCATTGATTTTTAAGAAATATCTTGTTGATGACAGTGATGAAGCGACCCAAAATTATAGAGAGCAAAAACACCAGAAGTTTATGAATAAATTGTTCCAAGTAGGTGACAATGTCATAATGCACCATAATAGTTCAGCTAAGATAACTGATGGAGTAATTAAACCTGGTATGCCTAAGAATAGCTATTCAAATAACAATGACTGGGGTGTTTATTTTTGGGCAAGTCCTAATAGCGGAGCTGACCAATCAGGAGCCGGTGAATATACTTACTATTGTATCGTTCCTATTGAACAAACTTACGACGTTGAGAACAATATCGAGAATTTTAAAACGGACAAAGAGGTACTTGCTAAGTACCCTTATCAATTAAAGGATTGGAAAAACGGTCAAGCCATCGCTTGCCAAACATCTAAACCTACGCCAATATGGAGAATTAGAGATAATCATAATGGAAAATGGTTTGATAATGAATGGAATGAGGTTAATAAGCCTAATGTTTTAAATTAATTAACATTTTTTCTTTAATTGTTGCTGTGAAATATCGTATATTTGCAGCAACAATATTTTTTTAACGATTTATTTATGGAAAATTTTAATACTGTTGCAAAACAATATGTAGATAAGAATATAACTCGTATTTGTCTCGATAAAATCCGTGACCGTTTCCTTAAAGGATATAATGATACCGTGGCAAGGATGGCAAACCCATTTATTAATTCAGTCGAAAACGAACAGGTAACGAAAATTTCATTTGAATTTTCCCAATTTTTGTCTGAAGTTGAACAAGAAATTGCCGAAAATGAAGACTTAAATCGTTCGTTGACCAATTATGAAAGAGATGCGATTAATCAGATTAAAAATGATTTTGTCGAACAAATATTTCCCGATAAAGAATATCAAGGTCGTTACGACTACGGTAAAATAAGATTGAAAAAATCTAAAATTGCAAATATGTTAGAAGAATTGCTAACTTCAGTATACAATTTAGGAAAAGGAAAGAGAGAATTATCTGAGAATGAGAAAAATGACATTAATGACAGATGGAATCAAAAATGTCGTAATGATATAAATAACGCTTATTCTAACGGTACTAATGCCCTCGCATTAGTATTATCATACGCTTGTAATGATAATAAAGCGATGAATATTTTAAACAAAGGGAAATAAATAAGGAAGAATTAATTAAAACTATATAAAAATATGGAAAATATACGCATATATAATGAAAATTGTATTGATGTGATGCAAAGGTTGAAAGTCAATGGTGAAAAGGTCGATTTAACCGTTTCAAGCCCTCCCTATGACAATTTGAGGACATATCATAATTCATCTGAATGGAATTTTGATACTTTCAAACAAGTTGCTCAAGGTTTATGGGACATTACTGCGGATGGCGGTGTTGTCGTGTGGGTTGTCGGAGATGCAACAGTAAACGGCAGTGAAACTGGCACTTCTTTCAAACAGACACTCTACTTTATGGAACTTGGTTTCAAATTGCACGATACTATGATATATGAAAAAAATAGTTCAGCCTTTCCTAGCTCAAGAAAAAGTAAACGTTATACCCAAATATTTGAATATATGTTCGTGTTCGTCAAAGGTAAAGTAAAAACTTGTAATCTTATTTGCGACAAGCCTAATAAATGGGCAGGACATACCAATTGGGGAAATAATACACAGTATAATAAAGACGGTGAACTAATACCTACAAATAATATTAAACCTGTTCCTGATTTTTCCCCACGTAACAATATATGGAAATATACAGTAGGCTTTAATGTCAATGAAGGCAAACATCCGGCTGTTTTCCCGTATAAGTTAGCCGAGGATCATATATTGACTTGGAGTAATAAAGGAGATACTGTCTTTGACCCATTTATGGGTAGCGGAACGACTGGCTTTGCCTCCATCCATAATGATAGGAAATTTATCGGCTGTGAAATCGATAAGACATATTTTGATGACTTCGATAAAAACTATGAGAAATATCAAAAAAGATGGAAAAAAGAAATGACTAATTGATATAAATCAAAAAGATACTATTTTTTGGCTAAAATATTTGGTTTTTACCTAAAAAAGTAGTATCTTTGCATCGTCTTTTTAAAAGACGAATATAGTTATTATAATAATTTAAAATTTTATCAAAACAATGAAAAAGATTTTATTTTTCGCTATCGCTATGGTAGCACTTAGTTTTGCCACATCTTGTGGTAGTTCAGCAACAAACTCATCAAACGATGTTGATTCAGTAAAGACAGACACTGCAAGTGTAGATTCGGCAAGTGTTGCTGACAGTGTAAATGTTGATTCTACCACATTTTCGAAGTAATTAGGATTACTTTGTGACAATGATTCGCACAATGATTTTAATGTCATTATGCGAATTTTTTTATTTTAATATTCCAATTCTATGTTTGAAATCTTTTAAACATTCTTCTCTATTATAATAGACATCCATATAACGATCAGGTTTGTAGTATTTTACCTTTTTGAGGAATTTAATGTCTTCATCGTCATCGTTACCAAGGGCGATTTTTCTAAATCTATCGAATGAATTCCCTTTAGTCGGAATATATCCTCTAAATTCTTTTCCATCCCAATATATTATGAAAAATATAGGACTTTCCCAATCACCTCCAAATTGACCTTGTATAAATGGTATTCCGTCGGCAAACTTAATATCTCCAATAGTATCAATATTTTCTTCACTGTGCTCTATCTTATTTAGATCATCTCGTAAACGTTTAGGAGCGTTCTTATTCCAAGATATCACACTAATAAATTTTGACGGAGTAATTTTCTTATTATCGAACCTATCAGCATCATCACCTTCTCTACAATATTTTTTATATACTTTCGCCATATTGGAAATAAATTCATCCTTTGAGATTTTCTTTGCTGTTCTTCCTTTCGCAGGGTAATCAATGTCCATATTTGCCCATTTATAGGTTACATTTTCTTTAACAGCTTCTCTTATGATTTGCCTTAATATATCTTCGTTTAAATTAATTAACATTGTATTTTAACTTAAATTATAGAAATAAATATCATAATTTGAAATTAAATTATTAACTTTGCAGCGTTAATATAATGAAATTAAATATGGAAAATATTATCGATAAAAAAGATAAGACATTATATCTTACTTTAAGGAAACGATGGTTTGATATGATTAATGATGGAATTAAAACCGAAGAATATCGTGAAATCAAACCATATTGGATAAAACGTCTTGAAGGACGTAAATATGATATTGTCGAATTTAGAAATGGCTATCAAAAGGATGCTCCAAAGATGAGATTTAAGATTGAAGAAATATCCATCGACACAGGAAACATTCAATGGGGAGCTGAAAATAATGCTTCTTATTATGTAATCAAATTAGGAGAAAGGTTGTAAAAAAGAAAAATACTTTAATCGATGTAATTGCTATTTATAATATAATAATGAATTATTTCAAAATAAAATATGAAGCAAGACGATTTAAGAGGTAAGATAATGAACGAAGTTAAGTCTCAAATACGTGGCATCGTAAATGAGGAAGTTGCGAAAATCAATACAAAGCAAAGACTTAAGGATAAAATTAAACCTCTTGTAACTGAAGAATTAAAACGTATGGTCAATGAAGATAGAGACTATGCAAAACTTCAAGAATTAATATGGGTTGATGGTAGTAGCGGCCGTGGTGATGAAGAAATGATGGATACTTTGAATCAAATGTATGACAATCGTGATTATGATGGTATGATAAATTATCTGTCACAATGGGACAACGGTGATGATAGTGGAGGCGAGATATATGATGATATCCAACAATACGATCATGTATTAAAGGAGACACCAAGATATATCCTTGTAACTGTTGACCCACGCCATTATTGGGGCGATCGTCCATACGGTCTGTATATTAAACTATCTGCCGATGATGTCGAACAAATGGGTATTTAACTTAGATTAACGGAAATTCTTTGGAGTTTCCGTTTTTTATTTGTACCTTTGCAATATGAAAACATTTATTATTGCTAATAAAGGCTTATTGTCTAAGCTTGGAGGTCATCTGAAAAGGGAATTTCAGGACGTCGAAAATGATTATCTGAGTTTTTATTCAGACGAAGTTCGCTATGAACTTTCAGCGAATGGTAAAATGAAAAAAGCAAAGCGTAAAAGCTTTGCTTGGGTGGTAAGAAATACCATTGATGCAATTAAAAATAACCTTTCTAAATATTCGGAAGGTAATCCTACGATGTATTTTGAAGATATAGATATCGCATTGAATGGAGACTTGGTCGACGAATGTTTCAAGAAATATTGTGATGCGTCATTTAATAATTAAATCCGTTTTCGGGTTTATTTATAACTTGACCGATTCCTTGACTATACGAAGTTCTCATCTTACCGAAAGTTATAGGAATCATATATTTGACACCTATTTTTTGAAGTTGATAACAAATATCACTAAGAGTTGCCCCTCCTGATATATTATCATCAAATATTACGACGATACTATTATCAGTATTTTTTAATTCAGCCTCAGATGAATCTTTATTTATTGAAAAATAATTTTTCAAAGCCATTCGACTATCATTTCCTAATTTCTTAATTTGGAAATTAGCAGGTTGCCACATACAGATGTCATAAGGTTTTACAGGAAGACCGTTAGTCATATTGTATTCCTTTAAAATCTGCAATATTCTTTGTGTCCTTCCTTCAATTGATGGTCCTTTTGAATACTTAATTGCCTCAGCGACTTTTTTCAGATGAGGTTTATGGTATTTATGTGCAATCGTGTCATAATATTCACCGGCTATCGTGATATTTTTAACTGCCTCTTGATATCCGATATATAAATCATATAATTTCTTTATTGATTTCAAAGTAGGCGCACCGTATTTCTCAGGACTATTAAGTCTTGCTGATACATAATTTAATTGATGCAACAGACTACCCGTTTGTTTACGGTTTTCTATTTTAGTAAATTCGTTCGCTTTATCGATTTCTGCTTTGACTGATTCCAAACGAGATAACCGATTTAAGTCGTTGTCTACGGCTTGCATATGACTTCCACCATTACCTCCCGTCTGCCAACGTTCAGAATTATAATAGTCTCGGTTTTTATCTATAAAATCGGTGTCTTTTTCCAAATTGGAGGTGTCTTTTTTTAATATACTACTGCTGATTGCTGAAACTGGTAAATTATCGATAGTATGATTATTTTTCACAATTCTTTTTACCATCTCGATATTAAAATTACTACTTGATGGAACAGGATAGATATAAATATTCGAGAAAGTAAGACCTTTATTGTTTTCCATGAATTGTCTTGCTCTATATTCTACTACAGCATTAACTTTATTTAAAAACTGCGCCATAAAATTGCGGAATTCAGAATCTTGCATTTCCAAGTCATATTCAGTATCGCCTAATTTAATCCTCGCTTCCTCATTACTGAACTTACGTTTAAAATAATGCATTACTTCAGTACCATTAATATCAGTAATATTATATGACGTAAACCCTCCTTTCAGTTTAACTTCGTATGTTGTCTGACCACTATTATTATCCATCAGGTTAGTCTTTAACATATCAAGAGATGTCATATTCCCTTTATTTCTCGCAACACTTCCATTATTATTTCTCTTATACGTCAAATTGGCAATATTCTTATTTTTATTATTTGATATACCGTTGATAAATACATCTTCATTAATATAGTATTGATATGCACTTTCACTTATCTTAACTGTTTTTCCCATGTTCTAAATTTAATTAAAATTATTAAAATTTATTTATAAAACATTATATTTTAATGGTCGGAACAATCGACCGCTATCAATTATCCGATGTATGACATCGGAATCACCGACTACTTTTCTTAATATATTCAATGCGCCATTTAAGTCCGCATTAATTAATTTCCTTGTTGAACTCTGATACAAGCCACGCTTAACTCTCTTACCCCTATATTCCTTATGTTTTTCAATGGACTCCATTGCGAGAGCGTCACATTTGCTAGTATAACTTTCCTCTTGTATAATAAGGTTTATTCCACATTGCTTGCATTTGTATTCAAGTTTTCGTAATAAACTATCAAATGGTATTTGAACAAATGTCTGGTTGTTTCGTTTTCCGATGTTGATGGAGTCTTTCCATCCCTTATTATAACCTACAACAATCGTTCCAATTTTGTATTTAATAGTTTTATTGACAATTCTTCTTGATAACTTATGAAAGTAATCTTCCATTCTCACATTACGTTTAGAATAAATCTTTCTTATACGTTTGCTTAACTTTTTCTTGTTTATTTTCTCCAATTCACTTTTATATTTGGCAATTAACTTATTTGCAAATTGATTAACTGATTTAATCGGTTTCCCATTGTAAATAAGTGTCTCATTTTTGTCAAATATTGCAGTTGCAATATTATCTACACCCAAATCTATGGAAGCGAATTTTGTATTGTCCAATTCTTCATTCCTACATTCTTTTTCATATACAATTTCGATTATTAATGTGTCATCCTTTTGTGGCAATACTCTTACTTGCTGAAATTTGAAAAAACAATCTTTGTATTTATCGTATTGTGGAATACGAATTGATAAATCATTTGTAAATCTGATATTGCCATTCTTTATTGAACAGCATTGATTCGTAAATACAAGCAAATTGTAATCCTTTTTGTAATTAGGGAGTTTGGGCATCCCACGATATTTTTCTTTATGTTTACTCCAATCCTTTATTGATTTAATATAAGATTTAACACCTTTATCAATAATTTTAAGACATTGTTGGGAAACTTGTGCTTTAAGCAATCGGTAGTTTATTTTGCCTTCAAGATTGACCATTTCTTTCATTAACTTATTCAAATCATTATAGAAAAGAAATTTATTATTTTCTTTAAGTTCTTTTTTAATGACATAAAGTGCCTGATTATACAAGTTTTTGGAAATCTTGCATAATTCAAGCAGCCTTTGGGTTTCTTTGCCGTTGTATTTGAACTTATAAACCAATCTCATTTTCCAAATCTTCTTTGATAAGTGTTATTTTCTTTTTTCGTCTTGCGGAATACATTTTCATTGCAAGGCAATGCAATAATGAAATTATATCATTGAATATTTCTTTATCACTATTGTCACTTTCGTTATTTGTTTCGTTTATAACTTTTAACTCGCAATTAAATTGTTTGAAAAGTGTTTTCCACATATCAAATGACACTCTTGTCAGTCTATCCTTATTTGTGATGAATACATTTTTTATTTTATATTCTATGACATCATTCAATAATGAAAGAAACTCACCTCTATCGTAAGATAATCCGCTTGCAATATCCTTATATGTTTTTGTTATTTTATAATCATTTGAAATTGCATAATTCATTAAGGTTTCTATTTGATTTTGCAAATCTTTCTTTTGTTTTTGGGTTGATACTCTTGCATAAATTACTGATGAACGCTCAGTTGTTATGTTTGCACATTTTAGCACAGAGTCTTCATCATAATCATACATACCATTAGGTAAACGTATGACTTTTAATTTACCACTTTTGACGTAATGTGTCAACGTAGGTCTTGTTATTTTTAATATTTTTAATACTTCTTTTGCCTTCATACATATATAAATAGTATATAGGATTAAAAAATATTAATAAAATTAAGTATTTTTAGAATTCTTATTATTCATATGTTAATACATTACTTTCTAATAAATATAAATATAAAAATGCCCCTCAGTTATGTTATAAACAACCAAGGGACACATACGCTGTTAATTGTAGAAGAATTTAGAATAAATTTTTAATCAAGTACTATAATAGATAATGATTCCATTTCAGGTGCATTTCTGTTTGTTCCTTTACTTGGAATAATGGCATCTGCTGAACCTGCGGCATCTTGTAATTGTCTTACCAAATCATCGAAATCGGCTGAATCATTGCTATCAGGATGTACGATATATCTTACACCAGTTTGTCCTTGTTTATTATTCACATCATAGCTTGCACTGTACGACCATCCATTCTTTTCGAGTATATTATTGAAGGTATAGAAGTCAAACTCCTCATCTTCTGGTTCGTTCCATTCATTATCATTGCCATAATTCCAGTCGTCAAAGCTTTCTTTCAATTTGTCTTTTCTCACTTTATTTTCTGCAAGGCACTCATCGCCGTTACTCCAATTAGAATCATCATCAGGATCGATACCGGCTCTTTTAAGTCCTCTCAACGAAAGGATTTTAATCTTCTTAGGATTAAAACCGTAATCGACCAAATCATCAATAAAATAATCTTTCTTATATTCTTTCAACTCACTAGGGTCATATCCATTATAATCCCAACCGTTTAATATTTTACCTGTAATTTTAGAAACCGCAAAATAATTATAGCTTCCTTCATCAGGGGTATTGTTTATACCTTCAAGACATAATTCCTTGGCTCTTTTACAACGATGGTCAATGCCATTACGTTGCATACATTCTTTCATTAGTTCCCTGGTTCTCTGAGAGATATATTTTTTAATTTCATTACGATTTAACTTCTGTGTCATAATATAATAATCTTAATATATTATAAATATTATATATAACCTTATTTTAATCTTTTTGCTTCGTTTTAAACGCCTATTAAAATGAAGCAATTTTATTAAAATGAAATGGTATTTATGTATATAAATAGCAAGATGATAAATGATTATTAAGCTTTCAAGTCAACAAATTAATGAAGTTAGATATATAGATGCTGCCAATCGTGATATGACATCACGTATGGATAGACCATATCGTAAAGATTGGCAAGAAAAATATAACCAACAACCTATTACCAATGATGATAAAATAAGAGTATATCACGGTTGTTCGATTAAAACTGCCTTAGATATTTGTCAAAATGGTACTAGTGGCAAGGAATTTCATCCTCGTGCATATTCTTATGAAAACGGAATGAACCCATTAGGTATTTTTGTCACCGTTAATTTTGAAAAAGCAAAAGATTTCGGCTATGATCCAAATGCAATGTGTATCCTTGAATTTACAGTAAAGGCATCTGATCTGGAGACCCCTGTATGGAATAATTCTGATTCTTATTTCGGTCAAGGTTCTAATCCTCAGCCTTTTAGAGATTCCGATGAACGTAAAGTGCAAAAAAACAAATACGATGATGATGCAAGAAATGTTCCTGATGAAGATTATTTCGATTTTAGCAAAAAGAAAGATATTAAATTAGATAAAAGTTATATCCGTAATTCAGATAAGCCTGCAATGGCAAAAAGTATTTTTGATAATTATGAACATCAAGCACTATTTATGGGAGACCTTAACCCTAATATGATAAAATACGTATGGGTTTGTGAAAACGGACAGAATCAATATCAAAGGTATACAGAAAAAGATTTCTTGCGCAAATATGGTAATGTAAAAGGTATACAGAAAAAGTCTATGAGATTCAAAAAGGAAAAATTATTCCAACCTAATGAAGGCGTTAAATCTTGGGATGAGGTCATTAATCGTATAGTAAAGCAAGATGAAGGACAGCCTTGGGCAATGAGTAGAGAAGAAATCATAGATGCTTTACGAGAATATCACGTTATGGATAATCCTACTTCGAATTTTGCCTTAAGTTATATAAAACAGATATTTTGGCCTAGACAAATAATCCAATTATATGGCAAAGATTTCTTTAATAAATATTTTAATAGACTTGAACAAGATTTCGATGAAAACTTTATATATGATAAAAGTTTTCCTTTAACCGAAGGCTCATGGGGTTACGAACCTGCTCAAAATGATACGACTCTTGATACCATCAATGACTGGTATAAACAAGGGTTCAACCTATTATTAGATACCAGTAGTGACTGCAACGATGGCTCGTCAGCATGGAATTATATAGGGCTTATAATTCATCTGATAAAAACTATCGTCGATTCTGATGAATCTAGTAGTTTTGAACCTTCTTTGAAATTAAAGGACAGTGGCTTGTTTGAACGAATCTATGAATTGCTTGATTCGTGTGATGACGATAAAACATGGATCGAAAGTTGGAATGAACCTTCAAAAATAAAACAGTCATTAAAAAAGATCAGAAAAGAAGTCGATAAATATAGAAAAATCGTTGATAAAAGAACGAATTAATTAACGCCTATCATTATTGATCGACATATTTATATAATGGTAATTAAAATATATTATAGGAAAATGAGTAACATATATACAGACCCTTGGGGCTATGATGGTGACGTTTCTTTCATCAAGAGAAATCCATGCGGTTGCCAAAATGAACGTTCGGACGAACAGATAAAAATAGATGACAAACAAGACGCTGATATCAAGGCAGAAGTACAGCGTAGTCAAGCTGTCGATGCTGAACAATCTGCGAAGTTAACGGAACTTGATAACAGGATTAACAATCTTGACAATAATCAATATTATGAGACCGATGAATAATATTACTTAATTTTACATGAAACAATATGACGAGAACATTAGTACAATTTTGGAAAGGCAGTGAGAACGCCTATCATGAGTTATATATTCGTGGAAGAATTAAAGACAATGTCAGGTATACCGTGATTCTTAATGATGGACGGATAAAAGAATATCTTGGTTATCGTGAACTGAACAATTGCGACCTTGAGCAACTTGCGGCAATGGACGATGTTATGAGTATTGATACGTTTCAACGAAAATTTAATTCATTGAATTTCAAGAATTGTCGTTTATTGGTAGGTGATAACAATGCGTTTGATGAAGACGGAAATCTCAAGGATGAATATGTTCCGTCCGATACGGATTCTACGTTATGGTATGCGGTGGTGTTCGGGAATGATCCATCCAAACCGACTCAATTGATAGATTTCAATGAAAAGACCGCCCGTATAAAAACAATGGGTATGAAAGAATACCAAGTGGTTGATAATGTCTTGATGACATATAATTCAATTATATGGCACGAGAATAATAAATAAAATAATAATCATTTACTTATACAATGGCTGAATTAAACAAAAAAGTATTTAAAGGTATCAGACAGGTCAATTTGTCCACCTATCAGTCTTATTCTGATAAAGAAGGCTATTTATGGCTGATTAAAGAAGGTGAGAACCGACATATCTATTTCGGTAATCAGCTATATTCGAATATCGTTCCGGAAGAAACTGACGAGCAGACAAAAAAATTGATTACAGAAGCCCTTGATAAACTGATAGGGCAAGATTTGCTGCATTCATTCGATAATGATGGGAATCTTAAGAATGAAATCAAACTTGACTTACAAACAACCGATGATGGAAAGGAAATCCTTCATCTTGTCGGAAAAGATGACGAGGACATCGCCACGTTGGATATGTCGAAGTTTGCCATCGACGGAATGGTTGACACCGTTTCCTATGACAATACGACACATTCGCTTAAAATTACATGGAATACAGAGTCAGGTAAATCTAATACCGTGATAGACTTGACCGACTTGGTCGATATCTATACTTCCGGTAATGGCGTTACGGTAGGCTCGGATGGTGTGGTCTCTATCAAACTTTCCGATGATAATCAAGATTTTCTGACCGTCGGCAAAAACGGATTGAGTCTAAAAAATATTGACGGCTCGCATATCGAGATAGGAAATACCATAACTGATGACAATGATACCGTTATCGACAAGTCTTCGAACATTACTGATATTTTACAAAAATTATTTACGAATATCAAAGATATAAAGACGAATGCCTTATCAGTAAAAGGTGATGGGTCAAGCATTAATGTCGTCCCAGATGGTGATTCTTCGACAAGTAAAATTCTGTCTCTAAAGACCGAGTCGGCAACTATGGACACAATAAACCATGGACATGTCGAAATAGTTAGCAGCTCATCAGATGGTGTCTATGGACAAATGTATTACATGAGTAATATTGAGTCCGTTTCTGGTAATATTGAAAAGCCAAACATAAGTGGTGAGAATGTTAGTCTATATAAAGCCGAAATATCGGAAAACAAGAGACTGGATATCGTCGCAACCGACGAAGTTGAATTAGAGGATGTTACTTTCAAGGGTGAATTCCCAAAAACAACGGCAAATGCAATCGCAAAAATAAACGGTGGCAAGACCGTAACGTTAACGAATGTCGTGTTTGATGATACAGTAAAGGGATATAACGGATTTGAGATAGGTTTAAGCAGCAATGATCTGCCAAAACGTGTCGACATTAAGAATTGTGATTTCAAAGGCAAGTTAAATAACAATGCAATATTGATATTCGGAACGGACAATGATGCCGTTATCAATATCGAAAACTGCCATTTCGCCGATATATCTAATGCCTTGCGTCTGTCTAACAAGACCAATTCCAAGAATGTAACGGTGAATATCAAAGACTGTGTTGTCGACAAATGGGATTCACGTAAGGAATGGGAAGGCTTCTTGATATGCGAGGACTACACGTCACCTGACTTGAATTCAGCAGAAGCAAATAATCTGTTCGCACCTGAAAAGATACATGTGAACTTTATAAACCTTATCTATCAAGGAGAAAAAATAACACCTGACACGGATAAGAGAATATATTATGTTTATTATGATAACGGAGGTGAACAAACTGATGAAAATAAACTACCGAAAGTGGTAATTTCGTAAAGAACGTAATATTTATATAATGAAATAACCGGTGACTTCATTTATTACAAACGGATAACCGGAAGTCGGTCGTCGTTCGACCTGTGAAGATAAAAACTAACAAAGAAAAATAATAAAGTAAATTATAATAAAATTTTTAAAAATAAAATTTAGGAATGGCTTTAGTTAAATTTTTTAGAGGTACAAGGGCAAATTATAAGACTGATTCGCAAGGTGCCAAACAAACAGAAGTACTGAATGGTATTTATTTCATCACTGATGAGCATTGTATCATGATGAATGGCAAACAATACGGTGGTGTCGACAATGAAATGTTCAAAGGATTCATCAAAGATGTTGATGTTGAAGGCAATGTTCTTTCATTCAAGAAAGACGTTGAAGGTACATGGACTGATGTCTCTATTACATTATTGGAAGCTGCCGACAATTCTATCGTAGTAGGAGACATTTTAAAAGGCGATAATGTCAAAGATGGTTCAACAATCAAGGTTAATGTAAAAGCAGTAGGTGAAGCTGACGGTCTTAAGTTAGGTGCCGACGGTCTGTATGTTGATCTGACAAAGACAACTCAGTCAATTACTGATGAAACTGCACGTGCAACACAAGCTGAGGGTGTGAATAAAGCTGCAATCGAACAAGAAAAGAATGATAGAATTGCGGCTATTAATGATCTTAATGCTGAGATTAAAGGTGGAGATGGTAAATTCATACAATCAGTTAAGGAAGAAAATGGTGTAATCGCTGCTGTTGAAGCTGATTTAACCGCTGCTGCTGTCGCATATGATAAGACTGCTGATAAAGTAATCGCTAATGCTACTGATGTATCCGCTGCCATCAAGGAATTGGATGCGAAGGTTGCTGCAAATAAGGATGCTGAATTTACCTATAAGACAGTAAAGTTGACAGCCGAAGAAGTTACTGCTCTTGGCGACGTTAATGTAAAAGAAGCATACAAGACAGTATCAGTAGATAAGAATGGTACAGAGACTATTGTAGGTGATCCTATCAAGATTTATAAGGACTCTGCCCTTGTATCTATTAACTATACTGAAGTAGATGACAAGAGCAAGAAGGGTCAGTTCTTGAAGTATGTTTATACCCTTGCCGATGGCACAGAAAAGACTGTCTATGTAGATATGTCAAAACTCGTTGACCAAGCAGAGGTAGAGAATGGTATCCAAGCAATTGATGGTAAATTATCTATTAAGATTGCTGAAGGTAATGAAGCAGACTTCTTGACCGTCGATGCTAATGGTCTTAAACTGAGTGGTGTAAAGACTGCCATTGACAATGCACAGAAAGCAGTACAAGATAAACTAGACGCTGAAATCAACCGTGCAACACAAGCTGAGGGTGTGAATAAAACTGCAATCGGTGTAAATGCTGCGGCAATAGCAAAACTTAATGGTGATGAGGCTACTAATGGTTCTGTTGCGAAGGCAGTTGCTGATGCAAAGGCCGAATTGTTAGGTGATGCCGCTACTGAGTATAATACGTTGGGTAAGCTTGAAGATAAAATCCAGGCACTTGATGTTAAAGCAACGAAAGCACACACTGAGGTCGTTGCAAAAGCAGAGGGTCACGTAACAGTTGCTGTCGCAGATTCAACAGATGGTACACATAAGGTCGTAACCGTTAGTGAAAATGATATTGCTTCTGCTAATGCCCTTACTACTGAAATCAACCGTGCAAAGGGAGCTGAGGCAGCGAATGCAGAGGCAATTTCAGCTGAAACCTCTCGTGCCCAGGTAGCAGAAGCAAAGGCATTGACAGATGCTAAAGCATATACAGATACCGCATTGAGTTGGATTGAAGGTGGAAGCTACTAATTTTCTGCGTTCATTATATAAAAAATTATCCCGTCTATAATTCAATATAGACGGGATTTTTCATTATTCCTTCACCTCGACGAATTCATCGTCATTAGATGCCTTATTAGTTTCCTTAGATACTGTTTTATTATCTTTCACATTTTCATTTACCTTATTATCAGAAGGTACATTCACATTAAATGGTCTCCTATAATTTGCATTACTGATTTTTCTATCCTTTAATGAAATGATCTCTTGGGTAAGACTATCTATCTTAACTTGATAACGGTCAAATGCCAATTCATTTGCTTCAGCTTCGATTTTTAATTTTTCCTGATCGACCCTCTTACTTACTTCCATCTCGATATAGTCATCATTCTTGACAGTTACCTTATACTTTACGAACCATCCGAGATTAGTAATAATTAACAGTAACGTTAAAATAGAATTCGTAATTATTAATGTGGTCATAGGATTTGCCTTTATTTTAGCACTTGCTGAATTTTCGACCCTATTGACCAATATTTTAATAATAGTTGTCAATAACTTTCCGGTAACTTTTAATTGTCCCATTAATTCGCCTAATAAAGGCTTGATTTCATTCTTTTCCATAAATAAAAATTTTATCTGTACCTTTTAATTACGTTTGCAAAGGTACGAATAAAATTCGTAATAACTTAATTTTTTAAGTTAATAAAATAAAAATATTTCCTAAGACAGAACCTGATATACTTCCGAAGATATCCACAATTAAATCTTTTTTATCGAATTTCCCCTCAACCATTCAATTAATCTATCTATCATCTTTCTTCATTTTTATATATACAGCTATGAAGTCAGAAGCCCACAAATCTTTAGTTTGTGGGTAGTTCACAATCGATTATACCACGATATACTTCAAGACATCAACGTGCAAATCATTGCCGTCGTCATCAATAAGATGATATTTTAAGGCATCATTCTCATTTTCAAGATATACGACATATTTGAATATCATTGAGCAGTCACTATTTGCCCAACGTCCATGATCACTAATTAATCTGAGCATATTTTATAATATAAAATAAATAAATATTCATACTATAAATAGCTCAGATTAACTTTAACGTTATAAATTAATTAGTTTTTCTTCAAAGAATTACATTCCTTCATTACAATATCAGTAATAATATCGATATTCATCATAATCTGCCAATGAACATCAATTTTCTTACCATCGTCAAGACCATTCTTTGAAGGCGGCCAACTGCTGAGAATTACCTCATATTCACATCGGCACCAAAACATATAACGACTACGGTCTTCGACGAATTTCTTGAATTCTTCAAAAGACGAAGGCTTTTTCTCACATTTCTTCAATGCCTTATAGCATCTGACGAAATAAGGAATGACATCGTATGAGACGAACTCCCTACGATTGATATCCTCAATAATTACGTTAAACTTCTTCATATTAATTAATTTTTTAAACGATTTATATTATGATGCAAAGATAAACATTATATGCCAATTCCACAAAGATTTTAACTTAAAAAATATAAAATAATAACATAATTTATAGACATAAATGTTGATAATAATGTTCACGACTGCATTTTAAGAATTATTTGTGCCAACTTCTATATCATTGCCTATACAAATAACCATAAAAGCTTTTTATATTGTCGTACTACTCATAACTTCTCTATTATTTTTACGTTTTCAATTAACGGTTCACCATCACTTCCTCTCTCGTCCAACAAGTCACCAGTTACCAAATAACGAGAACCATGGTAATATGCCATATAATACATGAAGTCATTGAGACCTTTTTCGGTAACAGGAAACGGTATTACAGGTACATAAGTACCATCAATATTCTTGTATGCCTCGTAAACTGATAAACCTTTTTCCTTGCCGATTAATTCATCGATTCTCCATATGGAAGAATAACCATCCTCAGGAATATCACCGAAACGATAATATAATTTTTTTTTCATAAGAATTAATTTGACAGTTCTTCAAATTTCCATTCATAGCCTTTATAGCTTTTCTTTAAACCACGACAACATAGGGATATCTTGTCTCCACATTTTGTATTACCAAGATAACGACCTGCTTCACTCATTGTCGCAAAACGATTTATGATTTCCCCATTTTTCATTTGCAATATGTCGGCATTTTCAGGACGTTTAATTTCTTCGACCTTTGTCGGCAAAATTATTTCTTCGTTAAATTCGTGCCTTAGAATCGCTTCGTATATCTTTTGATTAATTTCGCCTTTCTTATAATGGTCATAAGATATCTCTTTCAAACGCTGTTTCTTATGTCTTCTATAGGCTTCGAATGCCTCGAAAACATCGTCAAATGTCCCGATCTTTTTAGATTTAACACGGTCTTTTACCACGACTTGATATTTTCCACTTTTAACCTCACTGACTCCTGTCGGTAAACAGGATTTCTTGGTTTGCCTTGTTATCATCATTGTATTTATGTCACTCGGAACAAAACAACAAGTCTCAGGCGAATATAATTTATTACCCTCAAATAAAATATCTTTGTCTAATTGTTGTCCTTCTTTGTAATTTTTATTAAACCATTTCTCGAAATTTGAATATATAAGCCATTCATCACATACTTTGCAATCATCATATGTGTGGTTTCTAATACGCTTGTTTTCATTTTCACTATAACATCTTTGCAGCATACTATCCCATACGATGTAACATTTTGTATCATGTACGCCATTAACGTCTAAAATGCCGATTCTACGTTTTTTATTACTCATTTTAAAATCTATTAATCTTTGACAAAGATATTATTTGTAAATAACAAAATAATAAAATACTCTATCTTTTTAATGGTGAAATTTTTTCCGGAAAAATTTTTTTATTACGAACTTTTAATTGAATGAAGGGCGATTTCAGAAAAGCGAATTTTTTCCGGAAATTTTTTCTAAGGGATGTATGAACAACCGTGCCCCACCCTTAACACTTTTTAACATTTTTAATGGAGAGAGAGGATACATTGGAAGGGGTATGTAGGGGGACCTCCCTATGTGTTCCACGTGAAACAGAAAGTTAATTAATATTAAAAGGTAGAGTGATTTTTCGTCACCCTACCATTGTTAATCTTCATTAAAGATTATTAAGCAACCTTTGTAAGCAAATCATATGCCTTCTGCACCTTCTTCTGTCCGCTGCCTTCCATAAGTGCCGAGAACTCGCTTTCTTCGTTGCGCCACTTGCTTTCGTTGTGGAGCATTGTCGTTACTCCGTTGATAAGCCACAATTTTGTACCACGGTCAAACTGCTGACCGATGCCGTTTTCGATAGAGTCACGTAAAGCCATAATCGAATTCTTGGTACGTGTAGCAATTTCCTCCACTGAGTCCAACTTGCCGTCGGCTTGCTGATAGAGTTTAAATTGTGCTGGTTGCAACAAAAGTTGTGCGGTAAAGTCTTCTACATACTTTGCATCGACCTTCTCTCCCTGCAAGTATTTCATACGTTCGATGAACTTTGCCGAGAATTTGACTGACCGAGAGAACACCTCAAGTGCTTTCTTTCTATTCTCTTCGATTTCCCAGTCAAGTCGGGTATTGACGTGCTTAGTATGTTTAAATACTACCTTATTCGGGCACTCTTTGATTGCCATATTAAGTGTATTTTGGCAGATAACACGAACCGGGGTGAAGAATGCCATAACCGCACCGCTGCCGTCGTGCGAGTTAGTAAATACCACATAATTCTTAATACTATCCATAGGAGAGAGGAAAGAATCTTCTCCCAGTCGTGCCGTAATGAAGATACGTTCGCCGTTGCCGAGACGACCTGCCGTTTCAATTTTAGGTGCAACGCCGCTGACTTTTTCGATAAAGTTGATGAACTCAAATGCTTTAGTATTTTGGACTACTCCGTACTCACTACCGACGACGCCGAGAGTCTTGTCGTTTCGCTCATCCACCGTAGCGCAATGGCTTGAAATAATATTATCCTTAGAGAGTTGCGTTAACATTGGATTACCGTGCAGTATTGCATCATATGCTTGGTCATTGACACGGATAAGGTGCTGTTTTACCACGTTATAATCGAGATGAGAATCCTCAATTACTTCCTGAATAGTGATATCAGGACGGTCGGCGTAGCTATTGCCGAAGGTTGATCTCTGCCATACGACTGGCTTTGCCTCCGATGGTCTGATACTAACCATTGACTTGTTGTCAACTGTTGCATTGTTCTCTACTGCTACTACTGAAGGGTTATTCAAACTAATTTCCATAATCTTAACTTTTAAATGATTAACCTTGTTATTTCCTTAACTCTGATGCAAAGGTACAACTTTTTTCTGAAACTACCAAATAAAAATGAATTTATTTTTTGTATTTAACTTTTATTAAGGAAAGGGCTATTAAATGATAATAGCCGCTTTCTTGAAGGTTGTCGTATAGTTGTCTGCAATATATTGCAGATTCTTGACAATTATCTCTATTTCCTTAATGGCATCATCCGTGCGTTGCATAAGGATATTCAGTCCCAAACGTCTTCCCGTGCCGTTGATACACTCATGTGTCTGCATTGGAGAGTTAAGTACACCCGACTTATTAACGCCGTCATGAAGGTCTTTCATGTCCTTTGCCACGTCTTCAAGCTTCCATGAGAGTTTTCTCACATATGCGAACACTGATTTAGAGTTATGTTTGGCGATATCATTTATTTCGTTGATAACTTCGTTGACTGCCTTTGCACTCATTGTGTAGCGCACAAATGGAGATTGAATCTCCTTGAGGTTAAGGATAGTTTTGCAGATAGTTCCCCACTGGCGATATCCGTGCTTATAATAAGCCGAAAGGGAGGTCATTACCTTTGCGCCACGGAGCATTATTTTAATATCCTCTGGCAGTATAGTGATTTCCGTCGGGTTTTTCTTATTGCGACGGGTTGTCTTCTTCTTGCCGTTGGCTTTCTTCTTCTCAGCGAGCATTTTCTTATACTCGGTGATAGTCATAACTTGACCGTTGACCTCAATAGTCTGAGTCTTTTCAAAACTTGAAATTGTAGCGTATTTTGTTGCCATATTACCTTATTATATTATTAAAGGGTTAAACTTACTTTGTTTCTTAAATCTGTTACAAAGGTAATGCTTTTTTCTGAAACCACCAAATAAAAATGAATTTATTTTTATGCATTTAAGAAAAATTAATCTATCTGTTAAACTTCATTAACTCATTAAAAATAGATTAGAATTTATTTGGTTATTTACCGGATTTTTTGTACCTTTGCATTAGAAAATAAGAGATAATGGTAAGGGTGAAACCTTAGAGTATAGTCTCCTTGGGAAGCATTTTTATTTAGTTAATTTATGTTTAAATTTTATAATAAACACAATTACCTTCCACCTATCACAGGCAGAAGGTAATAATAGACTAAATATCTAATAAACAACCAAAGAATTCTTATTTAAGCCACTTTTTCGTCTTCTGGTGGCACGATCCCCTGCTTGTATGGATAACCGCCCGTGTATTTTGTTACAGCGTCCATAACGGCTTTAAAATACTTTTCTATCTTATTGAAGAGGTCTTCATCTGACTTGAAACCCTGCTTGCGGAATTTCTTAACTCCGTAGTCTTCAGCAGCGATATTCATCATTCCACGCATAGCGTAATACTTCCATCGGCTATTTTCCTGCTTATCCTTTGGAGATAGATAAACATGCCCGTTGCTATGTACCTGTACCTTCTTATTCTTGAAATCAATTTCAAAGCATAAGTAGATACTATTCATGTCGATATTATGTGGCCAATCCTCTTCTTTGAGAGCGTCCAATGTGATAAACTGAAGGTGTGGACAAAACTCGCTGAAATTGCCACGTACCTGCACTGCCGATGACTTCTCAGTAACTACCTTAAGGATATTATTAAATTCATCCTTAATTGTCTTGATATCGTTTTCTGTATTATTCATATCTTTATAACTTTTAAATGATTAAACTTATTATCTTATTTTGATATTGCAAAGGTACGAAGAATTTTTGAAACTACCAAATATTTAGTGTTAATTCTTTGTTAAAAAAATCAATTAGTATTTTATACATTTTAACTAAAAATTTTTAGTCGTGAAGGAAAATATACTTTAAGATGTCACTCTTACCTTTGAAATATCTCTTTCTTTATTTCTATTGCAAAGGTACAAATAATATTTGAATTATGCAAGTAAAAACTAATTTATTTTTCTCTTTTCTTCTATATTAGTAATAAAAAAAATCGTCTTCTACTTATCACAAGCAAAAGACGAAAAAATTCATTTTCAAAAAATATGTTAGTTTTTTTTTACATTCGTTTTTAAGACCCTATAAGCGTATATTTCTTGTCGTATGGGTAACTGACTGCATATTGTGTTACTGCGTCCATTACAGTCTTAAAATAGCTATCAATGCGATTAGCTGCGATTTGTATATAGGTTATACTTTTCCATAATGTTATATACTTGTTTTGTCGTATCTATTTTATGGTGTATCTCTTGTTTTCATTTGCCGTGAATTTTTTATACTAAACTTCGTTTTTTTTTTTCTATAACATCATCATATCACCTAATATAATGTTAAATTGGTGAACCTCTTATTCCCATAGCTGTGTGGTCTCCATTTGTTGTGCATAGCTTTAGTAACAGAATAACTGAAAGACTTGCCACGCTTTGTTAGTCTTATTTTATAATTAGGTTCTAAATTGGTGAACCTTTGTTTCTTGTTCTTTTCATTACTATATGTATTTTCTTTTGTTTTGCTGATGCAAAGTTAATAAAAACTTTTGAAACTTGCAAGTAAAAAGCAATTTATTTTTCAATTTTTTTTCTAAAATCTTACACGTTCAGCATTCGTTGTTATTCCATCCTTACATTCATACAGAAAGGCATTGCAGTATCTTGAAAGTTCGTTTGCCTTACGGATAGCACATTTCAAGTTCTTGTACTTTTTTATTGATGTAAAAGACTTATAAAACAGACCATTGTTATGCAAGTAATGTGTAACGCCATCACGTTCGATTGTAATGAAGTAACACTTGTCATTCATTGTTGCCATATTGTTTATACTTTTAATTGATTAACGTTTATTGTTCTTGTCTTATTTTGATATTGCAAAGATATAAAGAAATTCTGAATCTACCAAATTTTTTGTGTTAATTCTTTGTTAAAAAATCAATTAGTATTTTATATATTTTAACTAAAAAATATTAGTTGTGAAGGAGACTATACTTTAAGGTTTTATCCTTACCTTTGAAATATCTCTTTCTTTATTTCTATTACAAAGGTACAAAGAAATTCTGAAACTACCAAACTTTTTGTGTTAATTGATGTTAAGACATCGTGTTTTAGTTTTATTCTTTTATTCTGATGAAAGAATATTCAACGTATCTGTAATACGATTATTGCGTTTATTACAGACACGTTGAAGACGAAGGGTAATTAATCAATTTCAAATATGCCCATTCCAAAACTTAATTCAGTGTAGAACTCTACATTGAATCTGTCTGCAATTGCTTTGCAGTCAGCAATCGAAGGTGCGTTGATGTTCGTGACTGCAATCTCTGAAGGGAATTCATCAAGGTAGTTCTTTATCTGATGTCCTCTTCCCTCAAAATTCAACTCTTGCAACGCCTTGATTATTGCGTTGCCCTTTGACTGAATGTCGTTTTCTGTATTATTCATATCTTTATAACTTTTAAATGATTAAACTTATTATTTCCTTAACTCTGATGCAAAGGTACAACAATATTTTGAAATAGCCAAATAAAAATGAATTTATTTTTAGTGGTTTAAGATTCTTTAAGATTCTCCATATTCTTCTGTGAAATTATTTAAGGTTTCCATCTTATATAAATTTTTATTCTTAAAGAGTGTTTAAAAATTTGGTTATTTCATATTTTCTTTATATCTTTGCATTGTCTTTCAGAGATATGGGAGGCATAACATTAGTCAATTAAAAGTATATAGCAATATGAATAAATTTAGAATTAATAGAATATACGCTGCATTTGCGCTTTTCTGTTGCGTTGGTGGTTATTGTGTGGTAAATAATAATCCATACCAAAATGTCTTAATTTTGGGGCTTGCATTTGTCCTTTGGCTGCTTTTGGTATGTATGGCATTTGAAAATCCTACTGATGGAGAAAAGAAAGTTATTAACAAACTTTCACATTTGGTTTAACTTTCATTAACTCAAATTATTTGGTAGTTTGAAAATTTCTTTGTACCTTTGCAGTGTCAAATTAAGATAAGGACAAATTATTAATCAATTAAAAGTTATAAGATTATGAGAAATCAAGAAGTTATTAGCAAGTTTGTAAACTTTGCAGAATCAGCAGCTACAGCAAATGTACGCTCAACAGGTGACAAGTTGTTCAATTACGAGACTTGTATCGCTCAACGTCACGAAGGTAAGATTATCGTGAATGTTACACGTTATTCCGTAACCACATCAAAGATGCAGAATTATCTCCGTCGTGAGTTGTCAGGTTATGATGTAATTGAGGTTACAAGTGTTCCAAGAGGAACATATAACTTAGTCCCTTACATTAAGTAAAAGGCTTATGTCTATGAACTATGCAAATGAGGTTATCCTGATGGACGATAAGAAAGTCCGTCAGGTGACCATTAAAAAGGCTGAAAAGGTTTATAATGAGGGTAAGAATGTATGGTTGCACTCATGTAATATGAATTTGAGTAACAAATATTAACGAAAGCATTGGTAAGAGTTAAATTCGTGTTAAACAGATAAAAACATTTGGTAATATGAAATAAAATTCGTACCTTTGCACTCGCAATTAAGAAATAAAGAATTAAATAACCAATTAAAAAGTGAAGTTATGTATACTATTGATAAAGAATATCTCAAGGCGTTAAAGAAACGCATTAATGGTGAACGTGAAACTCTTATTAATGAATCTTGCAATAATGATAACGAGGAGACTCTTGAAAAGAATGATGCTCGTATCGTATGTCTTGAACGTATTGCAAGAAACGTTCAGAATGTCCTCAGCGATATGGTTCTGTTGGAAATTACAGAAAAGGTTGAGGATGATTGTCAGGAGTAGGTATATATGTACTCAAATGAGTATGATGTTCTTAATTAAACATTATTAACATAAAAAGTTTGGTACTTTCAAAAAAATATTGTAATTAAAACCGAAGTAAGAAGAACGGCTATGACAAGTAGTTAATTGTACTATTATGGAATTGAAATTTATGGAATTGAAATTGTTATCTCCGTTCTTCACGACTTTTATCTTGTTTAAAATAATACGGATAGATTAATTAAAAGTTATATATTATGACGATTATCTCAACGAATTTCGGTTCTTTTAAAATCACGTATGATGAACAGGAACCTAATAGGGTTATGGTTATCAATCCGTCGACCAATAAAGTATTAATGGTTATTACAGATACCCATTGGTGGGATAAAGATGGTATTACACGTTCCTTATATAAAAACAAGGCACGTATACTCAAACGTATGTCAGAATAGTTTATTCATAAAATATAAATTAAAATAGGTTCATAAAGATTAATGGGAGAGAGGTGTCGGCATTACAAACACATGTGCTGCAATACATTTAACTACATAAATTACAAATCGTCGTCGACACATCCCTCTCTCCCTAAATTTTTAACAGAGATTTAACATTTAAAATTTGGTGATTTCAGAAAAAAGTCGTACCTTTGCAGTGTGATTAAGAAAAACGTCACATAATGTACTCAAATGAGTATGCTATTGGAATATATTATTTGAATTATTAATCAATTAAAATTATATATAATATGAAGAATTCAAAAAGCGCAACAAAACGAATGAAAAAACGTGTTAAGGGAGTATTGAATGCTTGTAAAGCAATCCTTAACAATTCCGCCAACAATGGTTGTGTAATCAACACAATTGACAAGAAGTTAGCTGCATTGAATAGTTAAAATTTAGGAGAGGAATAAACTCTGTAATCACAACTCTGCCTTGCAATTTGTCTTGTCTTCAACGTTGTATATAATAGTAATCTACAATGTAATCACAAAAGAGGTTTGCTTTTTATTAGGACATTTAGCTCAGTTGGTTAGAGCACCACACTGATAAGGCGGAGGTCGTAGGTTCAAGCCCTACAGTGTCTGCATTGAAAACTTTGAGGACATTGAAAATTGGAAGAAAGATGAAGGTAGTTTATTCCGAACTGAATTGTGCGGAAGTGTTCACGTTTACTGCCTTGCGGGTCGAAAAATAGTATATTTTAATTGTACTATTATGGAATCCGTGATAAGTCTATCCTCGAATGGATATGATATAAATGTGAACGGATAACTTTTAATTGATTATAGAGGAGTATGGTCTGTGAAGATAATACTCCTCGTTTTTGTATACTTATTTGTGCAATTTACGTCTTTCCCTGAGCGTTATTTGCATTATTCGATTTAAAATTCAATTCAGTTCACGAAGATAAATATCAACGGAATGAAGAATATTCCATCCATCATGAGAAAAAGAAAACAGGCAAAAAATTCCGTATACCGGTCCAATATAATTTTTAATTTTTAATATTATCATGAAAATTAAAAAATATCTAGTATACTGGTCCATAAAATTCATGTATACTAGTATACTAGAATATTAAAAAATAAATATAAATTAAAAAATAAATAATAATAATAATATTATAAAATATCTAGTATACCAGATGCGTGCGCACGCACGTATACGCATACACGTGAGTGAGAGTTTAAACTTGCCGTCAGACATAATATTCAAGTCTGTTTTCTTTCTAAGTGGAAAGAAAACTTAAAAATAGATTAAAAATTAAAAAACATGGTCCTTGGACCACAAAATTCTCAATGGAGGATAAACTTGAGATAAAACTAAAAAATCAATTCATTCTTCATGTTGATCCTCGGTCCTTGAAATTTTTCAGACTAAAAATAGATTAATCTAAACGGTCCTTTGGACCAACATGAAAATTTCAATTCAGTTCAACATGGATAAACATAATCTCTTCATTCCACGAACATGACAAGGAGCCTCAACATGAGAAATGAATTAATTCAAACTATACAATCTCAGGAGGACAAACTTATTCATCACCAACAATACTCCATTCTTTCAGAATAGTAATAATTCTCAGGATTCGTCCCAGAGCAATTCATTACGGTGTATAAGCCACGATCTACCTCTCAGTGGTATAATTGTCCACCCGAGCAGAGATCGTGGCTTGTAGAGCATACTATGGACGTATTTCAGCATGTAGGCAAATTCCTTCAATTGGAGTCTAATGTTAAAATTATATAATCTTAAGAATCCTTCAATGAGATTTAACATGAAACATTTGTTAGTCTCAGGGATATTTCGTATCTTTGCATTACCGAACTAAGGAGATAATGCTACCATTCAATTCCTCAAGAGTGATGTTGAACGTCACATTTCAGACTGGCTGAATTGATAACGTATCAAAGAATTCGATATTTGCGTTTTGGTATCGTCAAATTAAGGCATTTCTCCCTCAGGAGGTATAATTTATCCATCTGAGTGGAGAAAACGGCTAAAACAGCAATACAATCATATAAATCAAAAATACAATGGCAGAATTAAGAGAATTACAAAAAGATTTCGTTGGCGTAGGTGAAGTAAAGGGATTTAAATTCCATCAGACACTTGCGACTGAAAAAGGATATATTTACGAAGTGGAAACCTATCCTTCATCGCCACATCATTTCGAGGTATTCAAGAGGAAATTGACGTATGGCGTAAGGATGAATGATAAGACAGGTAAACTTGAGGCAGATACAAGTAGGATAATCGTTTCATATCCTAAGTCAACGAGTTTCGGCTTATGGGCGTGGTCTTGTGCAAATGAGGAACATGCCTTGAAAACGTACTATCAAAGGGTAGAAAAATCTATTAATAATGAAGAATTATCGGAGTTTTAACATCAATTAACACAAAAAGTTTGGTAGTCTCAGAAATTCTTTGTACCTTTGCAAACGTAATTAAGAAACAAGAAGTTTAATCAATTAAAAGTAATTAGAATTATGATGAATATTAAGTCAGTAGAGAATTTGTATAAGAAGTACAACGGCAAGACACTTGCAGACGGCCTTGATGCAGTATCACGAGAGTATAATAACTTTCAGAATGCCTTCAACAGAATGGCAAAGGATATTGCAGCTAATATCAATGCTGAAGTGGTTAAGACTCTCAAGGGTCATTACGATGGTTCAATGTTCTTCAAACGTGGTGACAAATACGTGTACGTTCATTATGGTGATAGCGTAAACCGCACCCGTATCAATTTCGATAATGATGGATGGTGTAGTTTCATCTATTGTCGTACGGCTAAAAACGATAGCGATTATATAGGTGGCACAAACAATTTTGTTACGCTGAATGAGTTGGCAGACAAGATTGATAAGTTGCTCGGTTAAACGATAGTAACAGAGGCCGATTAGCTCAAGGGCATAGAGCAGAAATTTCCTAAATTTCAGGTTGGGGGTTGGAATCCCCCATCGGCCACTCTTCAATCTTACCATAATTTTTACAAAGTATTAAAGAAAAATTTTTACGTATTGCCATTATACTTTTGGTGAAAGGGAGTGAATGTTCGCAAAATAACATCACTTCCTTTTTTAGTTATTAACATCTACTTAACTTTCATTAACTCAATAATTTTGGTAGTTTACCGGATTTTTCGTATCTTTGCATTGTAATTAGAAAGGAACAGATTACAAGGGCAAGGGTGAAACTTTGGAGTATAGTAGACAACACGGCTTTAGCATTTTTGTTAATTTTAGATAATTTTAACAAAAAAAAATGAATTAAATTAGGTTTAATAAATTTTAACATTAAAAATTTGTTAGTTCCAAATAAAAGTCGTACCTTTGCACTTGTAATTAAGAAACAAAGTAATATTAATCAATTAAAGTTATATAATATGGAAAAGAGAAATATCGTTAATTCAAGCATCATTTATGATAATCGTATTGACCTCGCTCCTTACTTTGGAAAGTTGGATGAGGATTCGCACGTAATCAGTTGGAAGGCACTTGGCTATATGGTAAAGCCCGTTAAGGGTAGCCTTATCATAGGTGAGGAATACAAGAAGTATTCGGTATTGCCAAAGTGTAAGAAATACGCTGTACGTTTCCCTGAGTCTCCGTTGTATACCAATGAAGAGGGATTGCAGTTCGTTTCACTTATCCTAAGCAAGAGTAATTTTGCTAAGGCTGGTAAAGTTTTATTCGTGCTTTATCGTAAGGTAGAAAAAGAATATAAACCTTGCGGTGTAGTAACCGAGGAATTTTAATAAGATTGTAAGTAAAATGCGAGCACCCTTGTCCATTATTCAGTCATCGCCCTATGCTGAGTAAGGATGAGGGTCTTTTAATATCCATATTTTAATTCTTAATGGAAGTTAAACCTGAGTTAAAGAATGTAAATCCTTTGGTAATCTGGGATTTTCTTTGTACCTTTGCAAACGTAATAAAGAAACAACAAGTTTAACAATTTAAAAGATATGAGATTATGGCTAATGATTTTTTGAAAAAATACTATATCCAAATTTTGGATAAAGCTAAAAAAGATATTCATGATTGTAGAGTTTACCTTTATGACTTTAAAGGCGATTACTCACGTCTTCAAGCTTTAGAAAAGAATATCCAACGACTTGGCATCAATACAAATGGTTATGACAATGACGGACGTGATGGATATGTTTTTGTTGATAACGTATCAATGAATGGTATCAAGGAATTGTATGCTCGTTATCGTGATTGCCTATCAATTGATGATACATTCTATGGGGATAAGCCATTCGATGAGATAAAATTATCATTAAAGAATAATAGGGATAAGATTATAAGCAGATGTAAAGAATTGGGGATTGCAAGTTAAAAGGTGTTAAAGGATTTGGCTATATCAGATTTTCTTAGTACCTTTGCACTCAGAAATTCAATTGAACCGAATGGAATTGAAATTTGCATTCAGAAAAGAAAATATTAATTAAAAGTTATTAGATATGGAAACTCAAAGATTAATGGTTCTAAAATGGACACATCAGGTAAAAGTCTTCAATGACGCAATAAAATCGTTGGAGGCAATTAAGGTAATCGCCGACAAGTTTGACGGCAAGGTTATCAATAAGCGTTTTATCACGAAATTGAATGAAATTTCAGACTGCAATATTATTATCTTCTCGCTTGAAGAAAAAGGTTATGATCATATCGCTGAAATAAATGAAAAGGTCGTATCATTATATCTTACCGATAGATGTTTCAAAAATGATAGTGACTCATGGTCGTATATTGATGAGGATAGCTTTAATATCCGTGAAGCAAATGAAAAGGATTTCTATATCAATAAGGACGGCAGATTGGTGAAGGAGTATTTTATTCAGGGTATTGATAAGACCATTGAGTTTTTTAAGACAAAGATTGCTCAGTATCAGGATTGTATTGACCATTTTGACGAGTACATGGCAGAGGTTAAGAAGATAAATGCGGAAATTGATGAATTGAGAAATAAGATACATTTTCCGATGTCTATCTTAACTTATTCTATCCAATTGCCGTTCTATTATTAAGAAGACTTAAATAGTACACTCTCATAAATTTTTTTACTAAATACATTAATTATATATATTTTAGTGTATCCTGTTCGTGAGAATGGGATGCACTTTTTTTACTATTCATATATGTTTTAACATCATTTAACTTAAAATATTTGGTTAATTCAATTTATTTCTGTATCTTTGCAGTAGAAATAAAGAATAAGAAGTTTAATCAATTAAAAGTAAATTAAGAGTTATGAGTTATACAATTTATTATAATGTGATGAGTGTTAAGTTATCAAAGGGTAATAAATATATCCCTATGGTACTTTCGGGTGACAATAACGTCCGTCGCTATGATGGTAGTCGTGCCCGTTCGTGGAATAATATATCAGACAGGAAAGGCAAGGTATTTTTCACTCCTGATGAGTTAATGGAGGAGACAAAGCATATTATTGATACTAATGAATATCTTTCAGATAATCGTATCAGTGGCAACGGAAATATGACCCCGAGAAAACTCATCAACCTTTCAAAAAAGTGTATTCAGAATGCCATATCTTTCACTCAAGCAGTGAATTTATCTATTGCCGTCTATTGGTATGATAAAAGATATGATTTTACTCCTCAGAAATTTGTTCCTAAGACCGAGGATGAATTGATAGATTTTGTCAACGCTGACGAGAATAAAGGTAAAACACTCTTTATCGGTTTTCAGAAGGAGAGTGATGCAACGGATTTAAGTGAAATGATGAATACTTTCAGAAAAGCGTTTCGCAAGAAATCTAACGGCGTGAAATGTTTGCACTGCTATCTTTGGCCTAATGGTAACAGATATCATGAGAAAATCCACAAATACGTTGGCAAAGGCAAAGATGGAGAGCCTGTACTGGTAGATTCATATGATAAGGCATTCAAATTCGAGGATATAACTAAGACGTTAATGCGTTTATTATTCCATTATCTTAAATATTATAAAGGTGAGAGTGATATTTTCAGTGTAAGACAAGTAGAGTTATAAATAAACGTAAGGTAACATATAATGAAGTAAAATCCACATTAACCCAAATTATATGTTACCTTATGAAATTAAAAGAATAAATCGTTTCTAAGACGTTTAATTTCATTCTATGATAAATTATAAGGATAAACAGAAGATAATGACTTATATTAAGCATATTAAAGCCTATGAGGATGCAGATTATATCGGTTACTTTCTCAATTTGACCGAGGAAGAAAAACTGAAGGAAATCAATAATGAAGATTGAGTTAATCTATTTTTAACATCTCGTTTAACTTTTATTAACTCAATATATTTGGTAATATGGAATTTTATTCGTACCTTTGCAATAGAAATAAGGAATGAACCTTATAATAAAAATAATAGGTATGGGTAAAGCCATAAAGTATATTTTCCTTCACATTCAATACTTTTTAGTTAAAAAGTTTAAATAATATCAAAGAAAACTTAAAACGTGATTGTAGTTTTATCAGGAGATTTCAATTACAATTAATCCAAATTATCTCCTGCAAGACTTTCAAATTGTGATTTTTGCAGGAGACTTCAGTATCAAATTGTAAATTACGATAAATAAATTAATCGTATTAAGATTCTTTAACATAAAATATTTGGTAGTCTGGTATTTTCTTTGTACCTTTGCAATATCAAAATAAGAAATGAAAGTTTAATCAATTAAAAGTTATATAGTATTATGGCAAAGACAATTTACGAAAAAAGCAATGAGATAACAAGTGTAAGACGTTTTACGAAACGTTATTGCATGAGTTTATCCATCACTATGATATAGTAGGCTTGAAATTAGGTGATTCTCTACATACTTCAGGTTTCTATAAAAGAATAGGGGATTTAAAAGAAAAGTTAGGCAATTAACTTTTATTAACTCAATAAATTTGGTAGTTTCAGAAAAAAGCATTACCTTTGCACTCGTAAATAAGAAACAAATAACATATAATATTAATCAATTAAAAGATATAACAATTATGACAACGACAAATTTTAACATCAACAAGACAGACGTGTATTACACATTAATCAACAACGAAGTGTATGCACTCCGTTTTAAGGCTCTTTTGGTAGATATACCGTTACTTTCAGAACGTGAGTTGTATCTTGACGAGAGCGATAATAAGACAGATGTCCTTCCGATAGGTAATAAGATGTACCCTTATTATCTGAATAACTCCAAGATGGTTTTGTTTGACCGACAGACGGATAGAAAATTCTCCGATATAGGAATTGACTATATCGCAATTGAAATCGCTCCATTAGGCGAGAAGAGAGTGTGGCAACGTTGGGGTAATAATCCTGAGAAATCATTCAACCCAGCCCGTATTCATCGCACCATTAAGGATTGTGTGGATAATGTAAATCCTGTACTTATCAGAAATCGTGATGCCAAGATATGGCTGACACAACCATATATAATTCCTCTCGGTGAAATTACCCCTAATAAGTTTATGTGGGAGAATATCGGTTTTGACCTTTATAATCACCTTGTATGGACTCTGAAAACTTGGACGTGGGATGGCTGTAGAGCTAAAAAGCAGTGTGTACAAACGGTAAATAATCGAATGGGATATACAAATGTCTATAATAATCCTGTGTTCGATTTGCTTGAAGGCAAGTTCCTATTTGATGAAGATTTGTTGGAACACGCATATTCCACCGAGGAGGAATGTTATGAGAACAATTCAATTGCCGTACACCTCTTCATAAAATAATAAATGAATGGTATCGGTGTGTTTTAATTGTACTATTATGGAATTGAAATATATGTGTACTCAAATGAGTATGTCAAAACACCGATACTATTCTTTAACAAAGAATTAACACTTAAAATTTGGATAAATCAATTTTTATTTGTATCTTTGCATCATCAACTTAAAAGTTATAATAACAATATGAATAAGAAAATTTATGGCTTCCCGAAGACCAAATATACATCAAAGGTGATAAGTTCACTTACTGACGTACAGAAACAAGAATATGCTCTTGAGGATAAGGATATTATCATCTATGATGACACTGACCAATTCCTTTGTGACCTCAATGACAATATTATTCCAAATTGCAATGAAGTAATTTGGTCTGCAAGTAAATTATAAATCAATTAAAAAGTTATAACAATATGGCAGTATTCGTTTCAGTAAAACCAAAAAGTGTAAAGGTAAGCTATAATAGCTACTTTGACAATAACGGCACTCATTATAATCAAATGGTATCGGTCGTATTGACTGATAAACAATTGAAAGCGTTTAATGATATGGTAAACAACACACGGTCTTCAACCAAAATGTACCTTAGAAGCGTTAAGTTCGGTGACAATTACACCAATTTGACAACATTTGACCATTTCAGACGTTTCTTTGAACAATTAAAGAGTAATAGCCGAATTAAGACTGATAGAAATACATTACTTCGTATTAAGAAAGAAGCATAAAATATAAGAATATGAAGAAATATGAATTAACTACAGAAACCCTACAATTTGCAGGACGTACATTACATAGGATAAAAGCCGTGAAAGATTTTGACTCTATCAAAGCAGGAGAATTTGGTGGCTGGATAGAGAATGAAAAAAATCTTTCTCAAGATGATAATGCTTGGATTTACGGTAATGTTACGGTCTTTGATAACGCAAAAATACTCGGTAATGTAAAAGTTTATGGTAATGTAAAAGTTTATGGCAATGCAAAAGTTTATGGCAACGCAAATGTATTTGGCAATGCAGAAGTTTATGGCAATGCAAATGTACTTGGCAATGCAAATGTATTTGGCAATGCAAAAGTTTATGGTAATGCAGAAGTATTTGGCTATGCAAAAGTCTATGGCAATGCAAATGTGTTTGACTATGCATATATATATAACTATGCAGAAGTATTTGGCAATGCAAAAGTCTATGGCAATGCAAAAGTCTATGGTAATGCAGCTATCAAAGGTGATGCAAAAGTCCATGACGCTGTAGACTATATAGTCTTCAAAAATTTCTGGAGCAGCGGACGGTACTTTACATGGACACGCTCCGACAATAAATGGGGTGTCGGATGCTTCTATGGCACAGGTGAAGAACTGATTAAAAAAGCCTATGCCGATAGCGAAAAATCAGGCAGAGAATACGAAAGGGTCGTGAGGTATGTGGAAAGCATACTCGCAGACGAAAAGAAAGAAAAAAGTGACTAAAAGTAATCAAGATGGATTTCAGTAAATATTATGAAACAATCTTTAAGAATCGGTGACGTAATTGAAGTCAAGGCAAAGGATAGACGTTATTCGTCAACTGATTATAAAATCAAAATTACCGAAATCACCTCACGTATGGCAAAGGGACGGGAAATTGAAAAAGACGGAACATTATCCCTTTTCGGTATGAATCATCGCTTTAATCTCAATTATGATGATAAGGATAACATCATCCATATCTATGGGAATGATGTCTTTAATTGCTGGGACAGAAAGGTAACACCTGTATCAAAGGAGAAATATACACACAAAACAATATCATAATTAATAATATAGCCAAGGAGTGTACTGCAAATTAAAATAAAGGTATACTCCTTTTTTCGTTTATTAACTTTTGATTAGCATTTATTAGTTTAATTAATTTGGTAATTTCATTAAAAAGTAGTATCTTTGCAAACGTAAATAGGAAATAAATAATAATAGTTTAATTTAAATAATAAGAATATGGAATTAAGTAATAATCAAATTATCCAATTGAGAAATGGCAAGTGCGGTGTTGTTGCGAGTTTCAATGACAAACCATTTCAGCTTGTCTTTGATAGTTTCACCACACCTATCGGCAGATATAATGCCGAGTTGAAAAATAAGAATACCAATTACGATATCGTTAAGGTATTCGACGGCTCAAAGGTAGAAAACGTGTTGGACGTATTCAAGAAAAAGTTCAGCATTGATAGCCTTACACTCGTATGGGAAAGTAATCAGTAAAATAAAAAATCTTCAAAAATAGCAAAAAATATAAGAAACAGAGTGTGCGTAACCGTGTTACGCAATATGCTCTTAAAACAACTTGATAATGGTGCTTACGAGCCAAAGACTCTTAAAAGAGAGAAGGTGAAGGAAGTATTATTATCGTTTCGGAGAACCTTGCAAGAAACAGCAAGGAGTGAATGTAGAGAAGGTAGTGTGACTACTTTTGACTATGTTTAATTCTTCGGAAAGTAAGGAGTAATAAAAATCAATTCATTTCTAAAATTAATATATGGCAGAAATCGAGACGATTAAATATCCACCGACAGAACAGGATATTGAAAACGTAAACAAGATAAGGAGTTTCCTGAATGAAGAGGGTATTCCTTATCTTGAAGACCCTGAAGTATTCGGATTGTTTCATCTAAATGATAAGACAACCCAAGTAAGATACGTTGATTCTTATTTTCATAAGATGGATAATTCCAAACGTTTCGGTGAGAATTGCAAGGGTATACCACATGATTATTTTATCAATATATCCCACAATAATCACGACAATGGAATAAGAACCATTTGGGTATTTGACTTTGAAATGGCACAGGTCAACACTCCCTATGAATATGAGGGGAAAGTTATCACGGGGTTTCATAGACAATGGGAAGTTATCAAAAATACCATTAGAACGGCTTGTGGCAAGATACATTATCGTTTTTTCGCAAGAGATTGTGAAGTAAGGGAAATCCCTAATAGTGAATTGAGACCATTCTTAAATACTAATTGCTTTTATGGGTATCGTTCGGCAAATAAGAATTTGGGACTTTATCTTAAAAAAGATAAGAATGGTTTTAAAAAAGGTACGTTGCTTTTCTGCTACACTTTCGGTATGAATTTCTATGGCAATAAGAAACACCAAGATAAACCAAAGGTAGAAGTTATCAGAGCGTCAACCCGTTTGGAATGTCAAGTAATCGGCGGTATCAGTAAGTGTATTAAATATTTTTGCGAGAATTATCCAACACTGACAATAGGCAAGGATAAGAAAGAAGTGGAAGTGGATGATATCGTCTTTTACGTTGATGCGTCACACAATGATAGTAGGGGTATGACCAACTCCAATAGTTCATTTAAATTTGTTTCATGGCAAGGTACCGGCTTTATTAACATGTTTACAGAGGACACTGACCAAGACGGATTGAAAGGTAAGAAAGGCGAGGTGTTCATGCGTAGACCTATGTTCCATAAACAGATAATGAAAGCAATTGGAGAGGGAAAAATCGTCTCTATCGCAAATGCAGGCACTATCGTGTTTGAAATGTCAAGAAAGGAATTTATGAAAGAAAATTCTAACTCTTAACTTTCATTAACTTAAATAATTTGGTAGTATCAGATAAATTGATTACCTTTGCATCAGAAAATAAGAGATAAGGGTAATCAATTTTTATTTTGCCTTGTAAATCTTATATAAGAGGTATGAGTGACATCATAAAGTATAATCTCCATCGGGATTAATAATTTTTTGTTAAAATTATATAACTTTGATGGCTATTATAACGAAGTTACTACTACAAGTGGCAACTATCGTGTTCTGCCAAAGAACTGCCGTCAGGTAAGTGAGGAGACCCTTTCACTTATCCTTGATGAGTGTGAAAAGTTAATCAATCATCTCAAGCAGATGAAAGAAGATGCAAAGAAATTACCTGAAATAAGTGAATTAATGGAAACATTACTTTCATATGCACAGAAACACGTTGATAAGGACATGTATGCAGTGAAATGGGAGAAAGGCAAACTCAATATGGAAAACAGCGATACAGAACCATATAATTGCCTTGTGGTACGTTATAAGGAGAATAATGAGTATCATTCATCAATCGTATTCTCAAAGAACGAGATAGGAAAGTATTATGCTACACAACGTACACCACTTTGCGGACAAGGAACAATTAATTTCACACTTGACACTGCGGAGGAGCAAATAAAGAAAATAATCAATTTTTAACATATTGATTAACCTTTATTAACTCAATAAATTTGGCTATCCCGATATTTCTTTGTACCTTTGCAACAGAAATCAAGGGATAGTCCCAAGATAGTAAAGAACAATAAGATTAATTAATTTTTAAAAGACAATACGATTATGGCTACAACAAGTAACATTAACAACAATGAGAATGAGACAAAGGTAAAGAAGGTTTCTGCAATCGAGACCGCTATCCGTAATACCGCCAAGAATAAACTCGCCGGTAAATACAATCTTGCACAATACAAGGAAGGTGCGAAGAGATACCAAGAAAAGGTCAACGCTATGCTCCATAAAGCCATATGTGAGCAGATAGTGGATTTCAAGGACAAACACCCTGATATTCCGTTCTATTTCATTCTCTCAGTAGGTATCGCCAAAGGTGCATACAAGATGAGTGAATTCAATAAGGGCTACAAGAAGTTTAAACCCGAAGAGGTTGAACAGGTCGCACTCTACGGACAGGCATACAACGCCTATAACGGCATTAAGTCCAAAAAACTTTCTGACGTGACTATACGTCTGATGATGCGCTATTACGAGAAGGTAAGCACCGATATGGACACTTTCACCAATGACCTTAATAAGTCACAGGTGTTAGGCAAAATCGCAGTCAAAAGAGGTGATTACGGACAACTCTGCAAAAATCTTAATATCCCATTCGATATTAAACTGAAAGAGGATGTTAACGACAATGAGGTAGAACCGACTACAACAACGGAAAATACTCCGAATAACGCTCTACAAGCCACTGAAACAACCGAGGTGGGCAATGATACTACCGACAACGTGGAAGAGCCACACGCAGCGTAATAAACGCTAAATAAGGCATAACATAAAAACATACAATGGGATAGGTAAGCATAACAGATAACAAAGTTATAACTTATATATCCCATTTTTCTTGCGCTATTCACAATAATAAATCATTAAATTAAGAAATATCTTTACATATTAATATAAAGCCTACTCTATTTGAAATGTTCTATTTGGGAACAAAAATAACATAATTCAGGAAAATCGCTATAGAGAAATATTAAAACTATGTCCTAAAACGGAACAAAGGGGTATAAAATTAATATATTGAAATATGTTTACAATGGAAATAAATTATTCACCTATTAACGTTTTTTAAACGAATAAATTTGCTAATTAGGAATTAATGTAGTATCTTTGCATCATCATAAGGAAATGAATTGTTAGTCATAAGATGATTCTTGATGGTAATTGTACGTGAGTATAGTTACCATCTTTTTTTATTAACATTTCAATTAACATACATTAACCTAATAATTTTGGTAGTCTTAAAATAAATTCGTACCTTTGCAGTGTAAATAATAAAAGAGATTATTTAAAGGTATGGGTAAAACCATAAAGTATTGTCTCCAACCCGAGCATATTATTTTAGTTAAATAATATTAATATTTGAAAATAAAAATAAATCTATCCTTACCATAAATAAAATAATTCTCTTAACATCGTTTAACACAAATAATTTGGTAATATCAGAAAAATGTTGTACCTTTGCAAACGTCAATGAGAAGATATATTCAATATCCAAACAGAGACATATAAGACATAATAATAAAATAATTAATTTAAAAAACAATTAAAAGTTATGGCAATGGCAAATATTAACACAGAAATCAAGGAAACAACCATTAAACTCATTAAGTTGGTCTCAAACGCAATCGTTGAGGATTTGAAAGACAATAGCGGCAGTGTGTTGGATGTTGACACAATGCTTGAGGCTTACAACATGTGGCAAGAGGACACTCACGACGGAGTAGATTACATTTTCAATATCAATAATAAGGATGATGTAATATATTTGTTGCAAAACGATAAAAATATACAGGTAAAGGATATTTCTTCACTCTATATCAACCAATACGATAATAATGGTACACCATACTTCCTATACGGTCAAAACTATGAAAACCCAAAGGTATTCACGTCAATGAAACAACTCAAGACACAACTTATTGGCAATACTGAATGGGTAATTACACACCTGTTCCTGTTTGCAAACAATACCGATACATACCATAAAATTTTCAATATGTATATCGGCAATCTATTCGGAGCATAAATAAAACAATAATACAAAAGGTAGAATGGGCAAAAACAAAGATATTTAACTATCTGTTTGCCTATACTACCTTTGATAACAACAATATATAATACAAAATAAAAATCAGATTATTACTATGAATAAAGTTATCCTCACTGCACCAAACGGAAAAGTCTATATCACTAAGACTAAGTACGATATCAATGATAGTTTCTATTCTCTCGCTCCATCAATCAAGGATTCAAACAGATTCTTCAACGAGAAAGACCTGAAATTCATCAAGGAAACACTAATGCCCAAAGGTAGAGTAACCGCAATAGACGGAATGCAGTTCATCGCACAAGGCTCACGTATCTACACCGTACCAATGGACGGAAGAACAACCCAAGCCAAAAAGCTAAGTTACTTCACATGGGATAATGCCTACCAATTCATCAAGGATAATAAAGACACTCCCGATATACCAACACTAAATCCAAGAGGTATCACGGAAATAAAAGTAATATAATTCAATCCAATACAATAGAAAGAAATGAAAAATTCAAATATAACGACAACAAATTACCCGAAATATATCACGTTCAGTACTAAAATGGTCACTGAACGTGATAGAAAACATTATGCCATTAAATGCTATAATAATCAGCAAATTAATGATATATTAAGCGATTTATGTGCATATGACGGAATAAACTATATCCGTATTAATAACACGGGAAAATTCAAACAGAAGAAAAATAACATAACTATCTATGACGGAAATAGATACTATGAAAAAAACTATTTCAAATTCTAATAGATAGATAATAATATTACTAATAATATATGTACTCAAACGAGTAACTAAATAGAAAATAATATAATATCACATATATGAATAAATTACTATTCAAACGTTATCCATATCTTAATAGACTTATTAAGAAAATAACAAGTAATAATACACCCGATAATACCACTTTCGTATATTACGACACAATACAGACAAATATACAAAGCGGTACAAGTGAATACATGGACGTAACCCTCAGAAACGTAAAGACAGATGATGAAATAGCATCTTTCACGTTTGATTACCTGACCATGGAAATTAATATACTATTCGCCGATACTAATGATATCGCAATGGATATAATGCACTCATTCAAGCAAGCGTACCCATATGGTAGAATTAATTTCAATCTCAATAAATCCGATGATATATTCACCGAAGAAGACTATCAGGAAATCACTGCCAAAGGATTCAAATGTAATTTAATTAATCTATAATATAATAATACAACTATGCAGAAATATATATCCGTAAAGGAAATTAAAAATTATCTTAAAGGTAAATCATACACCTCAATCCATAAGACAGGCTCCGTAAAAGGTATGAAACGTAACTACGGATGGGATAAGGCATAGGCAATCGTTCGTAGTGGACAATTCATATATGCGATATGGGGATAAATAATAAACCGTAAATGATGTCATGTACTCAAATGAGTATGTATCTACGGGTATTATATATGACATAATATAAAAGTAAAATAATCATCATAGGTATGAGATAAAATAAATCAAAATTATCTCATACCTTTTTTCATATCTGAATAATAAAAATTGTCCGGATAAACATATATCCAGATAATTGTATTACCGGATAATAAAAGTACCAGTAGATGAAAAATAAAAGTAAATTAATATTTTATAATAAATTAATAATAGTTAAAATTAATTTAAATTTTTTAAAAATTGTCAAGGAGATAGACAAGACACAGTTTTTTCTCTCCAATTTTTCTACCCACTGAATTCCATTTTTCCAGACTTTTTAATTCACTTCTATCGTTCCTCATCATTCTTAAGGAACGGAAACTTAGAATTAATCTATTTTTTATTAACCTTTTCCGATTATTTTACAGATAATTACCATTCAATTTACGTAACTCCTTAATTCTAAGTGATTTAGCTTTTATTATTTGTTGGGCGATGGAAAACTATGTGTAATCATACAGTTTTTTCATCTTAATATTCATTAAAATAGGTTAATAATTCAGTTTATTTTTCTTTTTAAAATTTATTTCCCAGTATTATAAAATAATTAAAAAATAAATAATATATTCCAGTATACTAGTATTATTTTATATTATATATTTTATAATATTCTAGTTTATTTTTTAATTTAAAATTATTTTATTATGGCTCTTTCTGAATCTTCATCAGGATTGTTAAGTGCTGGTGTTTCGTCTGTTGGTGGTTTAATCGGTGGTCTGATTAATTCGCATAATGTTGCCAAGACTAATGCGACTAATTTGCAGATTGCTCGTGAACAAAATGCTGCTAATCAACAATTGCAGAATAATCAAAATGAGTGGAATTTAGCACAATGGAATCGTGAGAATGATTATAATAGTGCTGCTTCGCAGGTTTCTCGCTATCGTGCTGCTGGTTTGAACCCTGCTTTGATGATGAATCAGAATGGTTCTGCTGGCACTGCTTCGTCATTGGAATCTGCGCCTTATACTCCATCTGTTGGTGCAACTATGCAGTCGCCTAATTATGGTAATGCTGTTAATTCTGCTGTTGATAATTTCTTCTCTAATGCAATGGCTATGGCTAACGTTACTAAGGCTCGTGCCGATGCTCAAAATGCGTTGGCTGGTGCTAAGGTTGCTAATTATCAGGCTGATGTTTTATTGCCTAAACAAGCTAAAAAGACTGATTCTGATATATTGAATGTTCAGTCTGATACACGTCTTAAGGATTCTATGAAAGCTAAACAGGACATGGAAAATACTGTTTATCGTACTTTTGGTTCTAAGATGTCTCAGGCTCAATTAGATACTCTTAATGCAGGTCTTAATAAGATTACTTCTGATATTGCTGTTAATGATTCTAAGATTGCTTTGAACAATTCGTCTGTGAAAGTTAATGACAGTCAGATTAAATTGAATGCTGCTAAGACATTTGAAGCATATTGTAACGCTAATCATCTTAATGTCGATGCTGCACAGATTCAAGTTTTGTTGCCATATATGGTTTCTAAGATTAAATCTGATACTAAGCTTAATAATTCTAATGCTATTTTAGCTGATAAAACTGCTGCTGGTGTTAATAAGCGTAATGGTTGGATTGATGCTGTTATGAAAGCTGATATAAATTCTAAGAATCGTGTAGGAAATGAGGTTCATCTTGGTACTTTAGGTACTTTCCGTATGCC
>NFYZ01012287.1_pt1 | contig 65722 bp, 102 predicted proteins | sample 1092561 | NCBI WGS metagenome assembly NFYZ01 (sample SAMN03609887, study PRJNA323583) | gut metagenome | isolation source: feces | host: Rattus norvegicus | place: Malaysia | collected 2013 | reverse complement strand
TCTCTAAGACGACATTGAATACCTTTTATTGGATAATCATTTACCATAATTAATTTATTTAAGAATTTTAACTCTTACATTCTTGATACTAATTCTCTTAGAATTTTTGGGGTGTATTAATATGTCAATACGATGTTTATGTCTTTTATTCATAACATCTCTAACTTCATATACTCCAAACCCCTCTATAAATACTCTCTTTGGTCTATTCTTTGGAAATAAATAGAGCAAATCACGAGAAATTGCACACCACTTAATGCTACCTCTTTTTAAATGACGTAAATTAATTTTAGAACCATCAGCTGTAACTAATGGTTCTTTATCACACTGACTCTTTACTGGTTGATAACAAGTAAGAGTTACATGAGTAATTGTTTGGCAGAGAGCCCTACTCATAAAGCTTAATAATAATAAAAATATTAATATCTGTTTCTTCATTTAATATACTTGATTAAACTTACCTGAAGCACTTGTAGAGTACCCAGATTTAATTACATAAATAGTAAAAGCATTGTAACAAGTTACAATATATCCTTTCTTAACATTTATATAGAATATAGGACGATCATCAAATTCATCTCCTATTTTAAGATATTTTATTTCTTTATGTACACTTACAGAATCCGTACGAATATAAGTACCTATCATAGTGCTTTGAGCAATCAATTCTTCTTCAGTTAATTCAGAAGAAGATTTTCCACCAATTTTACGAGTTATTTCACGACTTTTAATTATTTTCTCAAATAGCTGCTCATCAATATTCTGAACACCATTAAGAGAATCAGATTCTAATTCTATAGATTCTACTAAATAAGTAAAATCAGAGAACTCAAGATTGAAGTTTTTACGAATCATATCAATCTTATCTTTACCATGAATATTAACTTCCTGAGCAAGAGCTTTAACTAGATCAACAGTAATTATCTGCATCTGTCTAATTAAATCCAGTACTGGTTCTACTGCATCCTTGTCGATTAAAATATCATTAAGCAATTCAAGTGTAGCTTCTTCAGGTAAATTACCAAAGGGGCGCACATATCTAATACGTGATGGGCGACCTAACAAATTATTATTAATTTCCAACTCATTAGTGGTAAGTAGAAATATTTTACGATATTGTGAGTTGTGAACACCGTCCATAAAAGAGAGAACTGATGAAGATTCTCTAAATTCTTTTTCGTATTCATCAAAGAAGAAGATACAATCAAAGTTAATTTGAGTAGCTAGGAATTTAAGCATATCATTTACTTCTTTACAGGATTTAACAATAATAACTGGAAGTCCAATACGATTACAAAGCTCTTCTGCAGTAACTGTTTTACCTGTTCCCTTGATGCCATTAAATAACACTCCCAAATTACCAGTAGTATTATTGTAAGTTTTTACAAAATGATCAATAAACTCGTTATTAATACCATATAATTTGTAATTAAATACAAAAGAATCTCCAAGCTTATTTAGATAATAACCTGTCATTGATTCTTTAACTTCATAAATTCCTTTAGGTAATCCTTCAGGATGTGCTTTTGTTGTAGCACTACCTTTCATAAAAGTATTACCGTCTTGAATCCAAATGTTTTGTTCCATAATTAACTAAATTGTTTAAAATTATTTAATTGTTTCGCCTACTCTATACTCATTCCCATCACACACGAATAGTTTTAATCTCATACTGATTAATTTTCTTATTATACATTCGTATTCGGAAAGTAAAATGATCAAAATGTACTGTTTTTGATACTACTACACCTCCCTTATAATTCAATATAGAATCATTATATTGAACTGGAGTACCAGAAGGTCCGCAAGACACTAATAAAGATAAAATTACTAATACTATTACTTTCATAATAATTTAAATACGAAAATCCCTGAACTAAATAAATAGCCCAGGGATTAAAATAACGTTAAATAATAAAAACAGTTCTATGAACTAGTGGAGCATTGGAGAGTCGCCTATTAACATTCCTTAACTTTGTAATTCCACAATACTAAACTATAATTGTATAGTTAAAATTTAAATCTATGGAAGAATTAAAAAAGTATTGTGTTGGTAGAAAGTTAGTTACAATCACCTGTGATTGTTGTGGTAAGGAATTTCAGAAACCTGAATCCGAGTACAAAAGAAATGTTAGATTAGGAAGACATAATTTTTGTTCTAGATCATGTGCAGCTAAATTTAATAATAAAAGTAGAGCTGGCAAACCAATTTCAGATAAACAAAGAGAACATTTACTAAATATATGTGATAATCAAAAAGATGAATATTCACCTTTTAGATATACACTCAGAAATATTAAAAAGAGATTTAAAGAAGTAAATATAGATTTAGAATATTTAAAAGAATTATGGGAAAAACAAGAAGGTAAATGTCCTTATACAGGATTAAGCCTTATTCTCCCTACTTATAAAAATCTAAAAGAAATTCCTTTTATTTACAGAGCCTCTCTTGATAGAATAGATTCTTCTAAAGGCTATATCAAAGGAAATGTACAATTTGTATCTACTCCAATAAATTTTATGAAATCTGAAATGTCTGATTTAGATACTAAAAAATTTTTAAAACTAATATCTTCCTATACCTCATCTTTCGATGAGGAGTGGACTATATCATCACCTTCTAATGAAGGGTCGGACGCTCAAGCTGGTAATTAAGAGAACTAAATCTCTCCAGTAGTCTCTGCACTTTCATATAGTGTACTATATGCTTAGCTCAGGATTGGCATGAATAATGTTAGTTCTAGCTAAGCATTATTTTTAGCGTTCCCTGAATTCATCCGATTAATTATTGTATAAATCACTCTATACCGAGTCCGAAATTAAACTCCAGTCTTGCATATTTGCATCAAAACGTTCTTACAGCATAGGTTTTAAAGACTATCCTTGTCCTTTGGGCTGACAGGATTGATATTCTGTCACCGTCCACCACTCTGTTCCTAAAGTATACAGAGAACTTATAAAGAAATGGAAATAATAGAGCACCTTTCTGTTCCCAAGCAAGTGCTGCTCGGCTTCTTAGGCTGCGATAGCGTAAGAAGCGGAAGTGTTATTTACTTCGCCAATTAATTTTTTACTTGTCTATCCAAGTTGTCTTGCTGTGTTCCTTATCTCCTATACAATCAAAACCACGAATGCCCCATATTTAAAAGAGTCCTAAATTAGAACTCTTTTATAAATTAGTGTCTACCACGTAAATAATTATAGTCACTATACCAATCGTCTGGATCTATTCTATCGTCGTCGCCCATAATTTAAAAATTAATTAATGTTAAAAACTAAGTTGAATATCTCTTTTGACATCTAATAGTCCTCCCTGCCAATTGGATTGAATATCCATACTAAACCACGTACCATATTTAGTTCTTGCAAACCAAATAAGATGTTTGTCATACTTAGGAATGTAACAACCCACGAAATAATCAGTATCTCCATTCCATATCCAACTGCAATCAAGGGCACTATTAACTAAATGTATCTTTAGATGTATATTAGCTTTATTAAAAGGAATTACTTTCTTTACATAAGCTTTATATAATCTACTTGATGAACATTTACCATCGTCAAAGAAATTATAAATCTGTTTCTTTTTCGGAATCATCTTCCAAATAATATAATTCTGTTTGTTATACGAAAAGCCCTTTTAACTGCAAGTATTTTGGAATCATCTGGATGTCGATGATAATTCCGGATAACTGCATTAGCCTCATGTAGTTTCTTGATATCTCTTAAACTATACATATACCTATACATAAATATGACTTTATTATTCTTTATTAATCATACATTGTCTTAATATAGCTTCATTAACTATATTGTCGTTTTCTCTTGCGAGTTTATCTAACAATTCCAGATTAAATTCTTCCTTTTGAAACTTGAATTGAATCCAATTAGGTTCAAATTCTCTGTAATCTAGATGAGACAGAGGTTCATCTGTGTTAAGTACATATTTAACCAGCCTAGTTAAACGTTCTCCAGCTAGTTTAGATACTACAAAACCAGATAAATCATAACCTACACCTCTACTTCTCCAATATTCACCTACTTCAGGTTTAGAATCGGGAGCAACATAGAACATTTTGTAATAGTCTGAAGAACCCAAAGTTACATAAGTACCTAATTGGCTACTACAGCATATACCTAAACTGACATTAGAATATAGATTATTATCACGATCCAATGTGAGAAATACTGGAACTTTATTAGGATCTAAATTATTAATCTCACAATTGTGTAACGCAGTATGTGCATACGCAAGTAACTTAGATACTGATATAGTACTTAGTTTAGTATCTTCTTCATCTTTGTTCTCTTTAATGGCAGCATCAGAACATCTGGTGTGCCAATTTTTCCACTTATCTCCTTCTAAATACATATTTTAAATATTTAATTAATCACCTCCAGGCAAACTATCTAAATACTGAGGAATAGTTACTTCAGTATTATTCTTCTCTTTTTCAAGTTGCTTAATAGCATTTGCTTGTCTAGTAACAGTTGTTTGTAACTCGTTAATTTCTCTCTTTTGAGAGGTGTAACTAATAGTTAAGCCTAGTACAGATATTACTAAACCAAACATTGCTATTTTCCAAATTGTACTATCCATATTTTTATTTTTTTTTGTCCATTCTACATAAATTCCAATACTCTTATTTTTATAAGTAGTTATTGTATACCCCAGTTCTCTGAGATAATCAATATAAGGTTTTCCTACTACTATACTTGAAATGTCTACAGTATAGCCGCCTTTATTGGCTACCTCGATTATAGCATTTTGTATTTTATTTAATACTTCTTTATCTAATCCTGCAGATTTAGCTATAACTCTTGCTTCCGTTGCTTTGATCATTGTTTTTAATTTTTAAACTGGCATCTTTAAACCATATATTAAGTCTATCTATGGCATTATCCCACTCAGATTGAGAACAGATTTTATAATATTTTAAAAAGTCAATAGTCTCTGCATTAAACTGATATATACCCATACATTTACCACCAGGAGTGATTTTAGTTACAGTATATCCAATGCCATCATTGATAGTTACTTTTAAATAAGATGCGTTGTCTTTATAGTAAGGATGTTCTCTAAGAGCATAATTACTAACTTGTATTTTTTTAGCTCTTATATTATTTATTATTTCTCCTATAGTATTCTCTATATTGTCTCTCTGACTTAGATACTTTATTTTAAGCTTTTCCAAGTCTTCAATAGACATTTCTGAATAGTTATTTATATTTTCTGTTTCCATAACTATAATTTTTTTTAATACCATGAGGTTTATCCCTAAGGATTTCTGCTATAATAAGTTCTTGTTCCATAATTTATTTAGTTTTAACCAAACATGTCCTTTATTACATCTTCACATTTAAGTTTATCTATTATTCTATTTAAATAATTAATAGCTACTATACAGTTAGGTCTAAATTTTTTTACTTCAGAAACTAGTTGCTCTAAATCTGATAATCTAGTATCCATAATTAACTATTTACACTATTCATAATAGACTTTAGAGTTATACTCCAATTGGATTTTGTCCCTTCTTTAAAGTCTGGGTCTCGAATATCTTTCATTACAGCAAGATAAGCATCTTTAAATTGATGAGAAGTAATCTTTTCCCAACCTACAATACCAAATATATAAGAAGCATCTCTCTTGATACAAGCTTCACTCGCACATATATAATATATGTAATCATTCTCTATTGAAATGATTTTTACTACATCATTCCATCTTGTATCTAAGTAACATTCACCAACAGTGAATTTTTTAAGCATCTCTCGGTCTTCTAATTCTAGAATTTTATTATAAATAATGTCTCTTTCTTTATCAAGCTTCTTATACTTTTCTTTTAACTCCTCTAATGTTTCCATAATTAGTCCTTGTAAATTTTATTAAGAATATCTCTAAAATTAGGATTATCTATAACGGCTTGAATGTGGTTACGAAGCCTAAAACAGATTGATCCATAATTAGAACTAGTGGTAGCACCTATCTGATATTTATCATTTTCATGGGAATAATAGATATAATATTTTAGTTGTCCGGGACTAACCCAATCAGGCTTCCAACCCTCATTATAATATTTAGCAATATTCATAAGTCTATTTAAAGCTCCTAACTTAGAAATATTATCCTCATGGGCAACTATACCACTACAATTCTTTTCAAGATTTAAAGCTTTTGCAACCTTTTCATAAGTAATATTACTCTGTTTGAACTTAACTATTCCTTTAGCTAAATCACTATTTTCTAAATCTATCTCCATTCCTTCAGGAATATCAATAGTTAATTGGTTATTCTTTATTTCCATATTATCATTTATTTCTTTATAAATTACACTTGTACCATCAGTTCTATATTTAGGAGAACAATCTCCTAAAAAAGATGTACAACAACTACTAAATTCAAAAACGCATCCTTTGCATTCTTCAGCTATTTCAACTTCTACTACCTGATAAGTTTTACCATTATAAGTAAATACTTCTCCTATTTTTCTTTCCATAATTCTTTAGAATCATATCTTTTACAAGGTTCTAACTTTATATATTTACCAGTATATACAAGTGCATCTGATATTACTTCTCCGTTACTATTTAAACAATAAGTTGTTCCTTTAGGAATAATAAATTTTCCTAAGTATATTGCATATGCTAGTACAGATAGAGGATATAAAAAATTTCCACAAGAATATAAATTCATATCAGTAGCGAAAGGCGCTAATTTACACATAATATAACTATGTAAACCTCGTTCTATCATATCTATAAAATCAACGTTTTCAAAAACTGTCTGATTTACAGAATATGTAAAATCATTATGATAGAATGGATTAAAGGAACCATTGTCAGCATAAGTACCTATCTTATATACTTTAATGTCTCTTTTAGCCACTAATACTTTACTCTCTTTAGTTCTATAAAAACACATAAGCTTAATCTTTAAAATGTTTAACTATATAATCTAAAGCTCTATCATACTCTTCTTTAGTGCATTCTCTACAGTATGTATCATTAAAGGCTTTATAATAAGGGTAAACTTCTTCGACAATATACGGGTTAGATGTATCTAATTCATACACGGATACAGTACCTTCTTTAATATCAAAGACTCTACAGTATAGACCGTGATTATCAGTATAATAGCCCTTCTTGATATTCTTTAATGCTAGTTTATCCCTTAACTCATTAATCTCATTTACTAAAGCTGTATCTTGTGCACTTAATAGAGTTCGTTGCTTTTGCAATTCTCTAATTTGATTAAAAATTTCTTGTTCATCCATAATTAATTTTGTTAATGTGTTAAACGTAAAAAGGAGTATACTAACTAATTAGCTAATATACTCCTATGAAACCTGGCATTTCAGTCTATCAAAGACTTTGGAGAAGTAATACGAATCGAACGTACTTCAACTACTTAGATAACTGATAATGGGAAGCCTTCATCTGCAACATTATCTTACGTTATCTTTTTGTTTTATCACCTGTCCTACACACTCCGAATTATGTAGGTAACTTCTCTTTTCTCTAATTAAGTACACAAATCCCTAATTAGATACAACGATTGAAACTTCGCAAGTCGGAATAGTGGGACTCGAACCCACACGCATTACTGCATATGCTCCTAGGGCATACGTGTCTACCAATTCCACCATACTCCGTGGTGCCTTTTCTTTTGCTACTATAATAGCTAACCCTAGAGAAAAGATGCATAAAAGACTAAGTTCCTATAGGTAAATATTTTTATTACTTAAGATAAAAATTTAAATTTGTTTTGCCACCATTTTAGTAAGCCTAGATATTTAATATTAGTACTGACTACTTCTCCATATCTATGGTTAACATATATAGTAGCACCCGATGGAATTTCAAATATTCCTATTACTTCGTGAGAGTCCCTCATATGTTTAGCCATTTTTTTAGTTAAGTATGAATGATAACCTTCATTTATAAAAAAGTATCTCGCGTCCAACACTTATCTAAACAACTAAAAGTATTATATTTTGTAAGCTCAGGGTTTATCTCCACGGTAGACATAACTTTGGATCTGTGGTACACAAAATTATGGTATAAACTTCTAAAGTCACCTGAAATCGTTGATGTACCTACTTTATAAACCCTTAAAGGCTTTTTCAATACAATTGGAATTGCCTTATTATCTGACCAACACATAATTTAATTATTAAATTGTTTTATTATTATTTATAGGTATTTGCATCTAAGTCAACAGCAGACATACCTGCTTCATATTCACTATAGATAACTATCTTATGTGGTCTTTTCTTAGAATCATACATAATTTCTAGAGTTTTACGATAATAAGCCTGTGGTTTAGAGCCACTTCTAGTAGGATAGTTATAACTATTAACTAAAGTAACAGTTAATAATAATCCCATAGTTAATAATATTTTCTTCATAACTTTAAATATTTACCTGTGTATCTAATATTATTAGATACTATTACACCATCCTCATTTATAAAATATGTAGAACCTGCAGGAATTACAAATGTGGCTAAATATAAATAATTGTCTACTGCAATCATTTCTTTATGATATCCACACTGTATAGCTTTATATAGCTTTCCATCAATACTTAGCATTACTGAATCACATACAAAATTTACAAATGGATAACTATAATAACCTTCTGCAATCTTTGCAAAATTTGAACGAGGTTCAATTAATACTTTTAAAGTTAGAGAGGGAGGTGTACCCTTTAGATAATAAGTATACTCCATAAAAGGAGATGTACAAGATTTTTTAGTAGCTTTCGTAACTACTTTATATACAATAATATCTTTATCAGCTTTTTGAACTTTTAAATTTTCAATATCACAAACCCAACACATATTTTTACAGTTTTAAATACTTACCAGTATAAATAATTTGGTTTGAAACAATCTCACCTTTCCAATTTATAGCATATTGAGAACCCTTGGGAATTACAAATGTAGCTACGTAATAAGGATTATCAATTCTTATAGGCATCAGCAAATTACCTGCAACGATTCCTTTGTATTCATGTTTTGAATATGGGTCGCAAGGTTTCTTGAGTGTAAAGCGTATCTTAGTATAACTATGATAAGCCTTTGTAATACGAATTAAATCAGCGGTACAAAAAGCACTACCAAGATTTGTTTCTTCAAGTTCCATAGCATCCATTTCATACCTTATATTAGCTTTATATGTGAATTCTTGAATAATGGATTTACATGACAGCTTATTAGCATCTGATACTATTTTATATACTTCAACGTCCTTATCAGCGATTCGTAAATCTAAACTTTTTATATTTTCTATCCAACACATAATTATTTAATTAATTTATAATCACCAATTTCAAATCCTGCTTCTGTAGAATCTAAAGACCAGACTTCAGGAAACACAGTAAGACCATCAAATGAATGACACTCTACTTCTATACTGTTACTAGTTCTATCTATATTAAGAACTCTAAACCACATAGGTTTCTGACATCCTTTCCACGCTTGGGAAAAGATGTCATTTACCTGTAATACTACTTTGTCCATTCTGAATCAATATTAAGAAGTCTAAATACATATTTAATATTATCTATTATGTCTGCAAAACTATCCTGAGTATTTAAATAAATAGCATAAGCTAAACGAGCCATTTCAGGAGTTTCAAAAACAAGATTACATACAGTTCCATGATTGGCATTCTCATACTTATCATTAGGTTTAATGGAATACCCAGTTCCATTCTTCCTAATAGTATACTCAGGATCTCTATTAAGCTTCTTTTGTAATGCATTACACATTACATTTTGCTCTCCTGGACTTAATGAATCAATAATTTTATTTATATCCTTCATCCTTGTGCATAAATTTAGTTAAATCTAAATAGTTAATAAGCTGGTTAGCATACCATTTACTTTCTCCCAGATCATCATAATAGTACCACTGTTTCTTAGAATTAACATAAAACATAATAATACCATTATTTACCTTTATTTTAGTAATCAGCAATTCATCTCTACCTGCCTTAGTCCGAAACATATTAAAGCAAAACTGTTCTCCACATAAATCAGATACTAGATGTTCCTTACCATCATCAGGTATACTATTAATATATTTGAACAATTGGGTATAGTCACTATTAATATTATTAAGCTTTCTTTGCTGATACTCTGTTGCCCACTTAATAAATTTTTCTTTGGATATTTCCTTAGCACCTTTTAATTGCTTACTTAATTCCTCTACATTCCAACATTTATGGCTAAGATGTCCTGCTGTACTTACTAAAGTACAATTAAATATGAAACGCTCCTGATTAAGACGCTCTCCTCCAGTGTATAATAAAGAATACCCCTTTAGTTTAAAGAATCTTCTATATCCATCACAATGAGGTTTTGTAGACACCTCCTTTAAAAGTTGCAAACGATCATTATTACGTTTCAACATTTCCTCTAATCTGAGTTTCTCAGATTCAAGAGTGTTTATTTCATTTGTAAAATCCATATGTTAATGTGTTATTTAATTAAACAATAAAAGAGCCTAACTAGATTAACTAATTAGACTCTCTAAAATAATATTATAAAACTAAATTTAATAATTCTAAATCTACCAAACCAGCATGAATTTCTCTGTGACAATTTGCACAAACTAAGATACATTTATCAACTTCTGGTTTTAAATTTTCAAAAGATTTAGTACCGCCAGAGATAGTAAAATCTTTCTATGAAGGATCTAGATGATGAAATTCTAGTGCTGAGGCACATTTGTTATATCCACATATCTAGCACTTACCTCCTTTATAATCAATGAGTTTTTCCTTAGTTCTTTTATAATAAGACTTTTCAAGATCTTTTTTAGGAGTATTTTTAGCCTCCTTCATTTTGATTTTTCCTTTTAATCTACTATAGGATACTTTAAATTCTTTTGCGACAATCTTAATATTATGACATTCATCATATCTATTCTATATCTACTACAGTAAATCATCTGTAAGTTCTTTAGGAGGTTCTTTTAACATATTCTATTCTTTCAAGATTTTAATTATGGTGTTTTTGCAAACTCCGACTTCATCTTGAATCTATTTATATGTAGCACCTTCTAATCTTAATTTAATTACTAATTCTTGTTTCTCTTTAGGTGTTTGCATAGTGCTCAGAGTGGGGCTTGAACCCACATGTGACCATTACCGTTTCTACTGTGTATAAGACAGAGCGGATATCCGAGCAATTTATAAAAAGTGTCTGAGGGTCGCTACTCCCTCTCCTCCCTAATTGCTAGCAGGGTGTGCACTTACCACCAAGACACTTAGCGCTTTAGGCTTTTTAAGGAGCCTTAACTTATTAAAGTTCTCACATATATTCATAACCAAAAACAGATAAATAATTCCATTTTCACAAACAGAACTTTTACCGAAAACTTAGAAAATTTTCAAACCTTATGAGTATAAAACATCGAATATGAATAATAGAGGAAATGCAGACAGACTTGAACTGCCAACCTCTGGCGACCTAACCAGTGCTCTATCCAATTGAGCTACACATTTCTATTTATACTAATATTGCTATATAGCCTTATTTAAAAACTCATACTACTTTCACAAGCAATATGAGTTTAAAATGAAAGATAAAATCCTCTACAAATCAGAAAATTTTACATTACTTATAAATTTTCACAAATTCATAGTAATTATGAATGATTTTAATTTCAAAAAAACATAAATAATCAATTATGTAGCTCAGACGGGACTCGAACCCGCACAGCCATTACTGGCCAAGGGATTTTAAGTCCCTCGTGTCTACCAATTCCACCACTGAGCCAGATTGCAACTAATTATCTGCTAGTTGCCAACAATATTTGGGAAAAAAACCAACATGTAACTTATGAGGTTGGTATTCTTATTTTTCAAACAAATTAAATACATTCAACATCATAGTCAAATCCAGATGTGCTGAGGTCTTCCATTAACCAAAATGAATCATCCAATATATAATCATCTGGAACTTCTACTGTTACTTTTAATACTATTTTCTTCATATTATAATTGTTTTAATATATTTGTAGCCATATATAATGAAATATCCAAAGTTGTGTGAATATCATCATTTAATTTTAGAACATAGGTATTGTTCTCATCCTTCTTTCTAATTATTTCAGAAATATATTTCTGATTTATTAAAAATCCTTGTGTAACACGAATAGAGTTAATACATAAAGCTTTAGTAATATTTTTAAATGAACAACATATCCTGGTTTTATAACCATGAACATCTGTTATAACACTGTACTTACCAGAACTTTTTAAGCTAACAATATCCTTTATATTTATTTGTCTGTATTCAACACCTTTAAATACAAGAAATGTATCTGAATCAATTTGTATTGTTTTTATTTCCATATTATTTATTTAATTAACCCATAATAAAACGAGAACTCTTGATATTCTCAGGATGTTGAATTTTTCTGGCTAAAATATTCTCTGCCCATTTAGCAATAGCCGAATGTTTAGCACCTGGGGCAATCTCATGATAATACATCAGGTTATGTACTTCACCACTCTTAAATGTTACACATACTTTAAAAGTAGGGTCTACTCCATTTTGTATGAGTTTATCCGCTTCTTCTCTAGTTACCATATAACTAAACAATGGATTAGAAAAATGTTCTTCCCAAAATTTCTTCTCCAATTTAGCTAATTCTGTTCGTGCACATTTAAGTACATTCTTACAACCTAACTTCTCAGCACTATCTATTTGTGCCAATAGTTTGGTCTTTTTAATAAAATGCTCTTCTCTTGTCATAATTTTATCTGTTAATGTATTAATAATCTATTTAAATAGTAAACAACTTTATCAGTTATTCACAGTTAGTAGAGGATGACAGAGTCGGACTGCCTATTAGGGATCCAAATTCCCTCGTGTGAAACCGTTACACTAATCCTCCAAATAAAATACTATTCTCACGAACCATATTTTCCAACTACAAGTTCACAATTTGTCATAAATGTTGCGGAGAAAGAAGGATTCGAGCCATATAACATGACTAACACCTTAGCAGGGTTTAGACCACTCAGTCATTTCTCCAATAGGGTCACGCTAGGGATTCGAACCCTGTACTGTAGTCTCACAAACTACCGTGTTACCAGTTACACTAGACGGACCATAATGACTTCCTATCTTCACAGACCAGAAGTCTAACAACTCTTTAACGTTATAAAATCCACTGACTTTATATCTTAAACATTAATCGTATTAGTTTTATTAAATAATATGAAGTGTTCCCTACGAGATTCGAACTCGTGACTCTTGGATTAAAAATCCAATGCTCTAAGAACCAACTGAGCTAAGGGAACTAATTAAATTTATTTGTGCAAGGGGTTGGATTCGAACCAACCTTATATCCCATCTTTATAAATCGGGGAGTTTCTTTTAACCACTCAAGCACCCTTGCATAGCCCACATTTCTATAAGTAGAATAGTGGTAAGAACTTTGCCCAAATAGGCATAACACACTAACAAAATATGATTAATTATAATAAATTCAAATTAAAGTGATAGCGTCTTCTCACATCATGGCTGGTGATTGTAGAAACTCTACATACGTGAGGCACTAAGAGAATCATTTTTCTCCTGTTACTTCCCAGTTTGGACGAAATCTTTATAATTAATTAGCTATCTTAACTATAAACAATTAGAGGATTCGAACCTCTGTTTCTATCACTATATTTAAAAGGTTATATTGATTACAGCTTACTAATTAATTAGCTATTTAACTAGTAATTGTTTCATATTAATCCCATTTAATGGGAGTTGCGCAATATTTTGAAACTAGACCTCTCCTCTAATCAATCTCTCACAGCTGATAGATTAGACAGATACCGTCCTATACTTCCCTTATCACAAGGGAGAGTCTCAATATAACTAACATAAATATCAATTTAAAAGAAAGTTTAGTGGACTTTGAGTGCTAGATATATTAAATAGTACATCCTAAATAATACTCTAGTTATCCACTAAACTTATCTTAGAAGAAACCTACAACTATTTATCACAAACCATTGTAGAACAATATTTTGTCGACCTATTTTAATTCACAATTATTACAACTTGAAAATATTTTAAATATCTTTGTTGTAACTTGTAGTTGTGCTCCCATCCAGATTCAAACTGGAAACCCACAGCTTAGAACTAGATAAAGGAGTCGAACCTCAATCTAGTTAGATGATTTACAGCTCATTACACTGTATGAAGGCTGTTGCTCTATTCAGTTGAGCTATGGGAGCCGCTAATAATTAGCATTCTTTTCACTAACCTTGCCAAGTGAACTAACTATATAGTCAGTTATTTAGAATTGGTAGTTAATAAATGTTAATTTATAATCAACACTTAAAAACTTACCAATTCTTTTATAGGCATAGAGTAATTATAGGGAATGCATTTTCTTCTTTAATTCTCTTATTTCGGCTTTAATACCATTTAATACTTGTTCATAGTATTGTCCTGTAACCATGATAACAGCATCTTCATCATTACAAGTAAGCCAATAAGTGAGAGTATGTGTCCATAAACCACAAATATCACCAAGAAACACATCATCCATAGACATAGTTGCTATGTTAGAAGTTCTAAACATTCCATATTTATCGGGACATATTGCAGGATTCCATGCTAAATGCATTGCTCCTAACTGTCTGTGAATTTTAAAAGTGTCTTCAAGAGTGTGATGAGACATCAATTCACCTTTAAATTTAGTCAGTTGAAGGATTTGGTGTTCTATCATATGTTTTTTATCCTTCTTCTCCTGATTTTTCTGAGCCATAACTCCAACTATAATAAATATAATTAAAGCTAATAAGACTATTACTGTTACTACCATAATCTAATTAATTACTACAATAGAGGTGCTTCTCTATTTTGTTTATACTCATTTCCTATTAACCAATAGTAAAGATACTTATAATTATTAACTAATTCAATAATTGGATAGTTTCTAATATAAATAAATTTATAATGGTCTATTACTAACTCGCACAAAGCCTTAGCTGGGTTAGTTTTGTATCTCTTCTTCCATTCCTTAGTACAACATAAATAACTAGTAGTCCAAGTATTAACTTTTCTAGTACTTATTCTATTCTTAGGAATTACTGGAAGGACACTATCCTTAACCCAGAAATCTAAGGCTTCAATTAGCAATTTGAAATTATCTTTATCGATAATCATTCTTATTTAGTCATTTCGGAACCTACAATAGCTACAAATATTAATCCAAATACTATAGCCCAAACAATTCTAAGAAATTCCATTATTCTTCACTTTTTAATGCTAATAAAATGATAATAGGAATTGCTCCAAGGATAATATTTAATAGTGTCATAACTATTTACCATTAGTTAATTTGTAGATATAATCCCAGATGTCTTGAGGAATATTGTTACCTGTCTCATGCACATAATCCTTCATATGACACATATTGCCATCTTCAGCAGTCTTAATTACTGCTTCAGTGAAGAGCTTAATGTCCTTGAGATTTGGAGTGACAAGAGTAACTCTTGTTGAATCCGAAGCTTCAATATCTGCAATTAATCCTTCAACAGGATCAAGTTCTCCCTTTTTAATTTGATCACTAATAGCTTTACCGGTAATGTGAATAGCAGCCTTAGTAGCTTCTTCTTTTGTTTCAATCTTGGTAGTACTTACACTCTCAAAGATGTTATTATTAACTACTAATACACCACCAAATACACCAAAATCGTTTACTTTCTTTGTAAAATCCATAATCTTATCTATTTAATTAATTATCTAAAAAAATACATAAGTCTTGTCTTATGATTAACCAATTTACTTTCCAAGATGTCAACTATTTATTATACTCTATAGTACTAGAGTCCTATTTTATCTTTATTCGTATTTACTTACAATTAAGGGAACGTCCATCTATTACACAAGTTCTTTGTAAATCAGATATTACATACTGATTCACTCCCTTATCCCCATACTGAATAGAAACTACAATGTTAGGTTCGATAGTCATTGTATCTGGCTTAATCTCTACACCCATTAACATAGTCTCTACTTGCTCTGCAATTTTCTCTGCTTCTACTGTTGTCATAGTTGTTCCATAATTAGAGAGTTCCACAACCTTACTAAATAGTAAAGACCTAACTAAACTATATAAATAATTAAAGTCTAATTAGGTCTTTTGATTATGGAACTTAACAGAAAAAATTACTTCTTTTTCTCATTATAAAGGAGATGCATAGCATACTGTGCCTTCTCCATTACAAAGCCAAATAATGTACCAAATGTGTATGGCTTGCGGTGCCACTTTTTAGGCACATAAGCTAGAGCCTTTAAAGTTTGACACCACATATGTGCTGTAAATTCATCAAACTTCTCCTCTTCTGCTAACTTAATAGCTTCCTTCATTGCTTGATGTGATTTAAGCTCAAAGGTATCATCACAATCTCCCTTGGTTTTATAATCCCAAGAGTCTTCCTTACGCTCGCCACGCTCTTTAGCGTTAACGAGTTCATGTTCGCATTTATCTATACGCTCTTTAAGTGCATAGATAATGTCATCCTTGAACAAGTGCAACAACTCAATGTCATCAAACTCGTGTGGCTTGTAATCACCATTTGAGTTCAAGATGATCTCAGTTCTTTGCACTCCGTTAGCTACCTCTGTTTCGGTAGTTACTTTGACACCCTCAGATGTCCAAGAAAAAATTCCATTTTTCATTGTTGTAAATCTAAAATTGTGAATCTATAAACAGACACTATGTCTGTCTTTATTTATCTAATTGTGAATTGATACCTAAATACAATCTAACTACGCTTAATTAGACTAAAACCATATTAAATTTTATGGCAAAATCCTTACATTAGTTTCAAACTTAGTAGGCTCACGACTTTTTTTAAACTTTTCCATTTTATTACTATTTATTTGTTAATAACTAGGAATTAGCCCATTTATTGAGCCAATTCCAACCTGTATATTCTTTAAATAGTCCTTCATTCATAAAAGTAGAACAAAGAACACAGAGAGCAAATGCCCCAAAACCCATAAAGAGTGCCACAAAGAGTGACATATGGGCAATGTAGTCTATACCACATATATAAACAATGATATAGAATACTGTGAAATAAAAATAAAATCTTTTCATTTTGTTAATGTGTTTAATTATTTTGTCACTAGCTGTTAAATCGATACATTATTAGCTAATTTAAATAGAGCAATATCTACTTTAACAATAGACATCTTTCTAATTGAGAATTTCTCATTAATTACGAGAGACATCAACTTAAACATCTCTGGAGTGTATTCTAATCCGGATTCTTTAATAAGCTGATTTACCGCATAATTATGAGACTTTCTATTAGCTACTGCTATATTATGATATTTCGCAGCATTGAATTTCCAGTTCTTGTGTTCTTTTTCTTTTATCTTATTCTGGTACAACTGGAATACCTGAATAAGTGTCGAGTTTCCATTAATCATCTTTTGTTAAGTGTGTAATTAATTAAAAGTGAGCAGCCCTCCAGCTAAATATAGCTGAAGGGTAAACTCATGCTCAGGAGCTTGTCTTAATAAAAAACGTGCGAATATGAATTACTTAACTAAACCTACATACATAGTAGTATAGTTAGAAGCTACAGAATCCATCTCACTAATCTGATTAGCCTGCATAAGTACAGTTTTTCTCAGCTGCTTGTTAGCTGTGTGACAATTAACTAAATTAATTGACAATACAACTACTGAACTCACTAATACTAACATAATAAGTGCTGTTACTTTATTTACTTTGTTCATGTTTTTGTTATTAAAGAGTTATTTACTAAAATATTCAGGGTCAGTATCTTCATACACTTCTGACAAATTAATACCAGTGTGTTCTCTGATACCAGCCGAAGTGTCAAACCAGCACGAAGCCCAATATGCATCGTACTCAATGTCAAGAACTAATTGTCCTTTGTAATAATGAGTAGACTTTACTTGGACTTTATCCATCTTATCTAATTTGTCTAATACTTCTTTCTCAGACTCTTTAGATAAGAGTACAAAGGTAGACACTAATGTGTCATACCCTTGTAATTTATTCTTTTTCTTAGACATTTTCGAATTCTCCTGTTCTATTGTTATACTTGCCAGTAATTTTAAGAGTATAACCTTTGAATTCTTTTACTGGTTTAGCAAAAGTTGTGATGTCACCTTCAGTATAAATTACTGATTTAATTTCTTTTGCATCAAATTCTTCAAGAGCATCAACTAAGTTGTCACTCTCTTTGATAACAGCTTTGTTATTGTTTAAATTAATTTCTATCTTCATAATTTTTTATTTGTTAAAGAGTTATTTATAGTTAAGAGCAGTTTATACACATGCTTAGGTGTTTTTAGTTACTCACATTTCACTATATACTTAGCAGGAAGTGATACATCTACTGCTACATCACCAATAGTCGTGTAGCCATCTTGCAATAAAGTTTCTATTGAAGTTACAACAATACCTGCTAAAACAGCCTTTTCAGCTATTTCAAAGGCTTCTGTTGTCGAATTTACTATAACAGACTTATCTGTCATTAAAGCACAAAGAGCAGGCTCTTTGTCATTCAAAATTTCTGAAGCATTAAATCTTATTACTTCTAATGATACTGCTGGAATCAAAGTGTCAATAATATTCTTTTTCATATCGTTAATATGTTATTTAATGTTATTTTAATTCATGGACACAGAGTCATTACTAATATTATCCCGTAATTAATAATTTTCCTCTGTGTTTCGTCTAGGTCTCATCAACATGAATGTTATACTCTCCCTAGCTGAGTTTTACTTGTTCATAAGCTATTATTAGTTAACCTATACACTAAAAGGTTTTTAATCCCTATTTAATTATGACTTTAATTTATGTTTCACTAAAACATTAGAGTGTGAGTTACTTATGCACCCAATGTTTGAAAATTGACTTGTAATGGGAAAGTAGTAAAAACCACTTCCCCATACCAGCGCCACCTTGCAGCCGTTTCCGTCTCGATTGTGTTATCCGCTTATGTTTTGCATAAGTAACACTGTCTGACAGAATATCTGCGTTCTCCATTTCTAAGTACTTCTAAGAGTTCTAGTTGCCACCAACAATCACAAGCTGGATACTTAGTGATGTCTTCTCGAACTTTATAATACTTATACTCAGAGACTAATAACCTTGAAGCCTTTTTATGAGCTTTTACAGTTATTAGTTTCCGAGATAGAGAATTAAGATGGCGACCTTTGTAGATTACCATCTTAGCTCACTTATGCTACCAGGTCGTACTTGAAGAGTGCCTTATCGATAAGCTTTGATGTGTCTTGCACACCGTCCTTGAAGCCGGTAGTTTTATACAAGACTTTAGAGCTTACCTTGACCTTCTTACCAGCCAAGAGTTCAACACCCTTCTGAGTATCACTCTTAATGATGTTTCCATTGGCATCAAGGTCAGACTGACCTCTTACTTTGAGGAATTCAGTAACTGCTGTACCTTCTGGATAGAGCACATCTGATGTACGATATGGTTTGCCTGCACTATCCTCAGCCCATACGAACAATGGGTTCTGGAATGTAGTTGGGAACCAGTTGATGGCACGCTTGGTGCCGTCTGGAGCCTCTACATCAATGACCATGAACTCATAATCGTTGCCGTTAAAGGTACGTGCACCAATACGATCCTTCATCTCCTCAAGTGTAGGGAAGATAAGAATATCACCCTCATTGAGGGCAGCACCACCGTCAAATACAGGTTTCATACCTGATGTGAATACTGTCAAACCCATCTTGATTGCACCATCTGCCTTATTGGCATTAATTCTTTCAATAACTGTCATTTTATTAATCTCCTATTTATTTAATTATGTAGTCTCTTGCTATACATTAAGTATGCAAGATTTGCTACCACAACACTTATACTTGTTGCTAAGTTACAATAGGTGCTTATACACGGCTATTTTCTACCTATTTATGGCTATTTTGATAGGATTGATTAAATTAACCACTCTCTCCCAATGATGAGAGAGTGATTAAAATTATTTAAGTGCCACTCCTAGTATAGTTACCAAGAGAGCACCCAACGCTACTAAAACGGCACCCATTAATGGATGCTTATCCATAAAGTCATTAAAATGTTTCATATTCATAAAATTTTAATTATTAACTAAAGGAGAGCAAATTAATGCTCTCCTGATTTATCATATAAAGCCTCTACAAATGCATCTATGTATTCGTAGAGATAGTCCTCTTTCTCTTCTTCTGTCATAATGTAAAAATATTAAAGAGTTAATAATAAAATTAATAATAAAGAAAGAGGGAAATCCAAGTGGAAATCCCTCTTTGAGAGCCTTACTTCTTAATGATGCCAAGAAGAGACTTTGTGTAAAGTCTTTTCTCATATTTGCACATATAGTCCAGCTTAGTGAACTTATAGTCTGCCACGTTGACGAAGTTTTGGGCAATGCCCTGCATCCAGTTTTCCACTGTGATGTCTGCGGATGCTGTGCTACGAGCATAGGTGTGGAGGTCATCATTAGGTGTGGAGAACGTCACAAATTCCCCCTTTGCATCGAAGGTAGCAATATCATCAGTGAGCAAATCCCACTGAAGCATAGCAAATTCGAGGTGCTCTTTGCCATTAAAAAATGGCACTAAGCCGCAGTAGCAGTTCTCTGAGAACGATTTATCGCGCTTCATGTAGCGCAAATCATTGTGGAAAACTAATTTAAAATCAGCAGGAAGACTGTCAGGATAAGCCGTAATGATATTGGTGATTGCCATAGCGTTACGTAAGCTCATATTGTTTGAGCCATTTGCAACCTGTACGTTAGCGTCATTGTTTACGATTACTGTAGCCATAATTAAATTGGGATTAGGCGCAACATTACGCCGACCACTCTTTCGGAGTAGACGAGACTATTCCATTTTCTTGGAAATGGACAAAATCATTCAGTAGCTTAAGGTCAGACTGAATGCGTGACCGACGATGAGGTGCTCTGACAGCTGCCCCAGACGAGCTTGACGTGCTCGGTTTCGATATAATTATTTATATCTATGTTTTAATAGTTGCTAATAACTGGCTATTTTAATATTTATTTTCCCTACTCGATGCCCCGGGGGCTAAAACGAGTAGTGAGCCCATGCTACGATCACTATGTGAATTTTTCATAAGTAATACCTATCCTCATCTTTGCTTTAGTATAAAATACTGATATTATGTTAGAATTAGTATTTTTGATAATTTTAACTTTGACCCTCCGATATTTTTGACAATAATTTGGGCATAAAGCTTTTATTGCTACATTTTAAATTATTTTAACTTTTATATTTTTGACAATTAATCTATTGTAGAATGTAATTAAAAAAGAACTAATTAAAACAATTTTAAAATATTAATTAATATGGTTGAAAACTTGTTAGAAGGAATAATGACAAATGAAGAATTTCAAGAGCTTATGAAAGCTTCTGAAAATAATAAAGATTATAAATTTAATAAAAATGGTTTAGATATTTTAATGAATAGTTCAGATAATGGTTTTGAACTTAGTGTTAAATACACTAATCCAGTACAATCTGAAGTAGAGAAGTTTACAGATTTCTTGAATGGTTTGGACGATGAGTTATTTGTAGACATTTGTGAACAGATTGGTAATGATGGTTTACAAAAGATTCAGGATTGTTTAGATTCAGAAAATATTGAATCTGTTCGTTCTGCAGTTTCTTATTTTAAAGCACACGCACGAAAGTTCATTGCAGATAAAACTAAATACTTAAATGAACAATTAGTTAAGTTTAACTAATAACTTAAATACACATTTAGCTAGCTAAAACTAGCTATTTACTGCCTTATGGTGTAATGGTTAGCACAGGAAACTCTTAAAATTAAAGTAATGGAAAATAAAATTTATAAACTTACGGATTTAGAATTTTCAAACTTAGTTAAGTCAAGTTTGAACATATCAGAAGTTTTATTTAAACTTGGATACACTACTATTGGAAACAGTTGGGGTTATTCACAAGTTAAACAAAGAATGAGAGATTTAAATTTATCAGGTAAAGATTTTAGAGGAAAGTCTTCTATTGTAAGTTGCAGTGAAAAAAAGGAAGTAGATGCTTCTAAATTGTTATGTAAAAATTCAAAACATGCTCGTAACATATTAAGAAGTCATATATTACGTTATAAATTATTACCTTACTCATGTGCAATTTGTGGTATTACAGAATGGCAAGGTAAAACTTTATCTCTAGAGTTAGACCATATTAACGGAATTAATAATGATAATAGAATAGAAAATCTAAGATTTCTATGTCCTAATTGTCACAGTCAAACTACTACTTATGGTGCTAAAAATAAGCAACAAGTAGAATCTAAATATGAAGTATCTGATGAATTGAAAGAATTAATTGTTAGTTCTTACATAGAATTAAAAAATCAAAAGAAAGTTGCTACTAAATATAATTTAAATTCAAAAGCCGTAAAACAAGTTTTATCTGAAGCTGGTTTTACTAGACAAAATCAGAAATATGTTATACAATATGATTCATCTCATAATGAGATAAGAAGATTTGGATGTATTGCTGAATGTTGTCAATGGTTAATGGATAATAATTTAGTAACTACTAAATTAATGAAAACATGTAGAGCAACTTTAAATAGAAATATAGGAACTCTTTGGAAAAACTATTACTTTGAAATATTGGATGCTTAAAGGATAATACATAATCTTTAAGTAGAATCTCTTTTAATAGACTTGGAAGCGTATATACTTAGTATAAAGTGACAGGGCGCAAGTTTAAATACAGCGTGAACGACTAAATAAAGAGACTGGTCTTAGGACTGGATGTGATAGTCTAATCTCCTACAGGGGTGTTAAAATGAAATTTCTTAGTTCGGGTTCGAATCCTGATAAGGCAACATATTTTTTTAAATATGACAATAGCAATTTATAAATTAAATGATAAACTGTTAAAAACAGCTAATTTAGAAAAGAAACTTAAAAAGTTGAAAAAATCTAAACTAGATAATAAAATACAAATCCTTTTTCAAGAAGAGTACGAGGGGGATTTAAAAGAAGTGGAGAATTATTTAGATTACATAATTAAAAAGAACTATGTAATAGATGACAATGTAGATGATACTAGTAATGTGGTTTTACATCATTATGTAAATAGACAAACTGGTTATACACACACTAGTATATATGATAATGATATAAGAATAATAAATGAAGGATATGAACAAATCGACTGATGTTTTTAACAGACTAATTAAACCTAAAAATAATATAATGGCTAATTATTTAAGCCGTAAAGCTGCAATATTAGCTAGTAATTGTGCAACTTTAAATCAAGATACTTTAGCTACACAATTTAAAGATAATCAATGGTACTTAGATTACTTAGATGAATTAAATACCTACAGTACTCAGTATTAAATTGTAACTAATTAAATAATAAATGATTGATTATAAAGCAACTATTAAAAATATACACTCAGCATTGTCTGATTTAACTATAGATGAATTATTAATTATACTTGATTGTATTAAAGAGATTCCTAATTATAATAATTCTTTCCACATTAATAGTGGGGGTTACACATATCCTAGTATGGATAATGTTTTATTAAATTCAAAATTGAAATCTCCATCTGTTTCAGACACACTATATTCTCTACAATTAGAAACAGACCACACTACATGTAATTCAGTGAATTGTACTAATGTAGCTAAGAAACGTGAAGATAATAAGATTAATGTTTCAATTTAAGTTTATAAATTAATAAATATTTAAGGCGACCTAGCAATTAAGCTAAGCCGCCTTTTATTGTATCTATTAATTACTATAATTAATTATTTCCTCCATATACTAGTTATGCTATCTATACCTAGTAATCCCATACAACAATATAAAACTGTATCTACCATATCTGGGGCTTGTATCTAACTAATAGAACAGTATATTAGAATAATTAAACTAACTACCCATCCTAATATTCCACACACTCTTTTGCTACTTACTCCAGTATGTGCTGTTATTAATTTAATTAAAAACTCTTTCATAATTCTATATCATCATTTAATTGAGTACATTTAATTAAATATTTTTCCCATAACTACTTATCTCTTTCATCTACAAAATCTAAAAATCTTTGTAGTTCATTCAGTTGTATATTTATATCTTTCATACCTAATTAATATTATAATTATATATTTGGGCAATTGGATTTAAACCCTATTGTTTATTCCACTAATTAATAATCTATTTATCCCTATTTCTTCCTCTATTCATTTCTACATTATAGAAGGCAGGTCTTGTATTATAATTCTTCTATTTTAATCCCTATTTAAACTGCCCAAAATTCTAAACATTCTATAAATTTCTATATCTACCATTAGTTAAACTATCAGTTGTATTTTTGGTCCATCCGCCTAAGTTAGATGCCCTTCTTCCGAATGAATAATATTTCCCGGGTCTGCCATCTTCTATCATAGATAAGTGTGAAGTGTCAAAAGCAGCTTGCTGTGGAATACCCTAATTAACTAAGGAGATATATCTTTGTAGCACTTGAGGCTATGAGTTACTAATCTAAAAAGGTCCACCCTACTAATAAGTAAGAGGATGATTCTTCTTTAAATCCCTTGTTTTAAACCATCCATTATCTAATATTGATCTATGACCATTTGGCTTATGTACTTCACCACCATCTTCATGTTTCCATTTCTTTGCATTCTATCTTATCTTTGTATATTGTTTCATTTCTAATAATTATTTACTATTTGTTTGCAAATATATAGAATAGTATCTATTTCAAAATCAGATTTTAATTGATTTACTGCCATACATACCAACTATACATTGTCTATTGTGTATTCCTTTCCAGGGATTTTCTAATCTATAGATACATTTGAAAATACCCTCCCAGAGTCTAATTCATAGGTCATAGGAATTTTTGAGATTGCACATAAACCCTACTGCTTTTCCCATATACTTAATAAGTCCTCTTTAGTTATAGTAAATGGTATATTTTTTGAGGAAGCTCTATCTCTAGCGCTAAACCATCGTGCCTATAATACTTTATTTAATCTAATATCATTAGTATAATTACTACGAGCAAGTTTATTCTATTGTATTTTACAATTAGGACATCTAGTATCTCTATTATCTCGGATACTGTACTTTAAACCTCCTGCTATATGAAATATATTAGGATCAAAATATTGATTACATATATGGCATTTTAATTTACCATCCTTCCATTCTTCATTATACTTCTATTTTAATTCACAATCTCTACAAGTGATATGAAAATTTAAACCTTCTGCTGTTTTATGTGAATACTTTTTAAAGTAATTTATATTCTTAGGTAGTTCCTTTCCACAACAATTACATACCTAATATTTCTGTTTTCCCATAAATTTTAATTTTTAATTATTTGAAATTTTGAATCTAATCCAATAAAATTTAAACAATTAGGAATTACCTATATACTTCCTCCATTCATGTGTTTAAATTTTTTACTGTTCTGAGCAAATATGGCTCTTTTTCTAGTTAGAGGATTTTTACTATGGGTTAATTCTTCAGTAGTTTTACCTGTTCTCTTTTTAGTCTCAGTAAATTTCCCTCTATTTTCTTTTTTAATGTGTATTCCCGAACCTTTAGCTAGATAAGGGATACCAAATATTTCTAAATCTTCCATTTTAATTAAATTTAAGAGTTTATATTACTAATTAATTTGTTATACACCTAATTATATATTATTATTGAAAAGTTAAAAATTAGTTTAGATAAATATAAAATAAATGTAAAATGTTAATGTTATATGGAAAATTTAAGTATTGATAAACAAAACGGAACAGTGGTTTTTAATGAGAAAGCTCATCGTTATTGGGATATTAATGACCCTTCTATCAAGTTTACTTCTGTAACTACTATGATTGAACAATTTGGTCAGCCATTTGATAAAGAATTTTGGTCGGCATATAAAGCTTTAGAGAAATTGTTACCTGCTGATGAATTTAAGATTGAGAAGAAATCTCTTTTAAATACTAAGCGATTCGATCCTGTTCTATTAGAGGTACATAATATTACAGAATTAGATTTTAATAAGGCACAACAAGAAATATTAGACTCTTGGGATGAGGAGAATAGAAGATCTTGTGAAAGAGGTACTAAAATACATGCTGAATTAGAAAATTCAATGTATAGAGCTAAAAAGAATATTACTCTAGATAAATATCAAATAGGAGGTAAATTTGAGTGTCAAAAAGATAGAACTTCTCTAGATTTGGAGAATGCAGTATATCCTGAGTATTTAATTCATTGGGATTCCCCATCTGGTAAATTACATATTGCAGGTCAGATTGATTTATTAGTTAAAAAGGGCAACTCTATCATAATCGGAGACTGGAAAACAAATAAGAAAATTGATACTAAGAGTTATTTTGATTCTAAAGTAAGAAGTTCTGTTAAGATGAAGTTTCCTCTAAATAATCTGGATGATTGTAATTATTATCATTATTGTCTTCAGCTTAGTACTTATGCCTATATAATTGAATCGTATAATCCGGATTTTAGTATAGAAGATTTAGTATTAGTACATTTTGATCACAATGACAATATGACTGTTTATCATCTGCCTTATCTTAGAAAAGAAGTAGAACGTATGTTATCCTATTATGAAAAGGAGCATCTTCTGCAAGAACGTAGATTAAAGAATAAACGAATTGAATATTAATATGATACTATGTATAGCATTATTACTAATAGCTTATTTAATTTATAGCACTATAATAGAATTAACTAAGAATTAATATACAAATTAATATATGGAAGAATATATAACTAAACGTACTAAAATATGTAGAGCTTGTCCTATTTGTGACCAAGAAAATGAGATTTGTAATGCACATTTATATTTAAATCCTGAAAATAATGATGTAAGTACAACACCTAAGAAGGGATACTTAAAAGGGTGCGGATGCCACCTCAAATGGAAGATTAATAATAAGAACTCACATTGTCCTTGTAATAAATGGGAAGCAGAATGAACATATTAATTAAATGGTTACATGGTATTTTAACTAAGCCATTAACTATATTAAAAAGCATATATTATAATATTAAGAATAAACATCAAGATTTAGCAATCAAAAGATTAAGTATATGTCATAGATGTGACCATAAATTAAATACTAACTTCGGTGATTTATGTGATTTATGTGGATGTGTATTAGATAATAAAACTAGAATTGAAGATGAATTTTGTGAACAAGGTAAATGGTAATTATTGCCATAAATTAAATGTAAATGACTATGGATTTTAGAAGTGAATTAAATGGAAAAGAGAAAGTAGCTCAATCACTTATCGGTATGGAAAGTACAGGAACTCCTATTGTAGTTAATGGACAAAGAGCAGATGTTATTTTAGCTAATGAGAAGAAGTCTAAATTTAATACTAAAGTAGATGAATATGTAGATAAATTTGAAAAACACAATAAGGCACTTGAAGATTATGCTAAAGAAATCTCAAAGGACATCAATGGTTTAGAGATATTACCAATGGGTTCTTATGCATTGATTAAACCTTTTGAGGAGAATCCTTTCCAAAAGGTAACAGTAGAGAGTGGAATTATTACAGACTTGGGCGGATTTACTCCTCAATATAAGAGTGAAGAGGATGGTCAAATTCACGAATTGGAACAGTTTATTCGTGTCGGTACTGTAATTGAGACTGGATTCAAATGTGAGTTCTTGAAAGAAGGTGATGTAGTATTTTTTACTAAGGCTAGTGAAGCTACTGTTCCATTTTTCAAGCAAGGATTTGTAGTAGTTAATGAATCACGAATTATGGCAATAGTTAATGAGAAATTAACAGAAAGAAAGAATCAAATTAAAGATAATGGAAACAAGTAATAAAGTTTACATGCAGCCGGGAGATGTAGTTTAGTTACGTTAGCGTGGCAAAATGCATTGTCCGGCTATGCTTGTTATTAGAAAAGAGCAAGCAATATTTAAAGATGAAATGAAAGGATTAAGATGTAGATGGTTTACTGATTCAGGTTTAATGTAGGAAGCAGTATTCAACACTAAGGATCTAATACTTGTATAATTATGGCATAGAGGGAAGTTAACTCTAGAAGTTTTAAAAATGCCTTTAATACTGCTAGAAATTAGGGCAAGGGACTATTTACTTGGAACGGTAAGTAGTATAATACTATGAAAAAAGGAGAAAATGCAGATACTTTTAGGTAGTAGCATTCTGACTATGATTAGTTCTTAGGAAATATAGCTTCCAGTTAGGGTGGTTGGCACGTGTAGAATCCAATAGACACTTCTTATATAATAAATAAAGTCCCAAAGCCAGTTACTGAAAAGTCTAGTGGAGTCTCACCAAGTAATCAAGTTCAATAGAATACTTAGTTACAAATGTTTACTAATGATGATATTAGATCTTTAGGGTTTCGTAATTATAATGGTTTAGTAAGTGCAGTAGGAAATCAAGCTAATACAAATAACAACTTTGTAAAGGCTATGATAAATAGATATGGAGCTGATACTAGTAAGTGGAATCAAAATACTATAGAAAATGATCTCGGCGTTAGTGGGACTTATAGAAGTTTTGGAAGAGGTGATTTTGGAGATATGTCTCGTTCTATGGCTAGTTGGCTAGGAACTCATAATGGAAACTTGGCTAAACAAGAGCAAGAAAGGATATGGAATCAAAATGCAGGAGTTAAATATTCTTTAAATGACAATTCTGTATTAGCTAATAAATATCAGCTATCGAAACCTTCTATTTCTAATAATTTAGTTAATTTAAAATTTAAACAAGGAGGACAAATGTATAAATACGCAGCAGGAGCACAAATGGTACAACCACAATAGGCAGGTGGACAATAGGGAATGGAATAGTAGGCAATAGCTTTAGTTTAGGCAGCTATGTAGGGTGACTAGCAAGCTAACTAGACTATTTAGAAAATTATGTAGGCAGCACAACAAGGTGATTAGCAAGCAGTTCAGGTAGCTAAGTTACTACAAGCTATTGCTCAGCAAATGAAAGGATCTCGTAAAGTACGACTCGGTGCTAAGTTAGATTATATTAAATAGTCTATTGGGGAATGCCCTGAAGGTCAAGAAGTAGTATATTTTAAAAAGGGTGGAGAAATCTGTAAGATGTGTGCAGGTAAAAAAATGCAAGATGGAGGAAAATCTGACCCTATTAAAAACTTTAAGAAAAAGAAAGTAAATAAACATTAGTAGGGAGGCACTTTTAAGTAGGCATTTGATAACGCTTATGGTAAACAAAGATACTTTACATGGAATGGAAAAGTATATGCTGCTTATAAAGGAGATAAAGCTACTGATTAGGGATTTTAGGGAGCAATAGATAATCTTTAGGAATAGGCTAATGCTTTAAAGGATTATAATGCGGGATCTCACTTAGGATGGAATCCGGGAGCAAACAAAACTACTGCAATTAAGCATAACAATAATGGTAACATGTAGGGAGTAGTTAATGATGTTATAATTACTGGAAGACGAATAAGTCCTAAATAGAAAGCTAATAACTAGAGAAAACAGTACTTTGACTAGTGGACTGCATATGTTAAAAAATGGCATCCAAATATGTTAGGAAGATTTAAGAATACTATGTAGAATATGGGATATAAGTACAATTGGAATACTGGAGTTTACAGTAAATCTGGAAGTTCTTATAGATTAAATAATGGTTAGCTTCAAACCCAAAATATTTATACTGGAAATTGGAGTAATATAAACAACTCCGATGCACTCCCTGGTATGCCTGCAAATGGTTTATCTAGAAGATTACAAAAATAAAATATGTATGTTAATGTTAATGATTTATGAATGTATTTAATTATGACAGTGACCATCTTATTCTAGAATTAAATGAGCCTGAGATTCTTTTAATCAGAGAATTTAAGGCTCTTCTAGATAGAGATAAGACAAAAACTAAGATTAGAGTAAATAAAGAACTTACTTATATTTATTTGGCTTTGGATTGGAAGTCCCCTTATTCTAATTATTTAGAATAGGAAAGACACGAAGAAGCCTTAGCTGATAGTGGTTTGACAGAAGCTTAGTTTAACGACCCTATATTTAGAGAAGCTTGTCGAAAATATAGGAAGTTACAAGAATCAAATAAATCTGTAAAATTATTAGAAGCAGCTCGAAGGGCAGCAGATTAGTTTATAGATTATTTTGAAACTATTGTAGATTTAAATGAACGAGATATTAATGGTAAACCTATTTTCTCTGCAGAAAAAGTAATGAAAGAAATGGCTTAGTTAAGTAATGTCCATGAACAATTAATTACTTTAGAGAAAGAAGTTAAAGAGTCAGTATCACAAGAATCTGCAACTAGAGGTGGAGTTAATACCGGATATGACCCAGGTGATTTTTAATTGATATGTCTAGAAAGAAGAAAGTATTACCTGATGAACTTTAGTTAATTGTAGATGAAGTAAAAAAGAAATAGTAGGAAGAAGATACTAAAGAAGCTAAGAAATTAGTTGATGAGTATCGAATGGAACGTTCTAATGATAAGACATATTGGGATGTTACTAAGGATATGAAAATAGAATGCTTTGATCCTACTTTATCTTACGAATTAACTGGTTATAGACCTATAGATGAAACTCATGGTTTAGATTTTGACCCTTCATGGTTTACTGAAGTTAGAGAAACATTTCTAAGAACTGGAAGATATTGTTCTTATTTACCTAGAAGTAAAAGATGGGATGCATTTTGGAAAGAACAATATACTAGATGTAAATACGGCATGACCTCACATGGATATACTATTACTGGGGATAACTATTTCTTCTTAAATTTTTATTAGTTACCAGTAGTAGATATGGATAAAGCATCGGGTGAAGGTACAAATGAAAGTTTTCCAGTATTCTTTGCTTCTCAATATATGTTCTTTCATTATTTATAGATGTGTAGAGTGTTACATAAAAATGCTGCCTTAATGAAAGCACGTTCAATTGGCTTTAGTGAAATAAATGCATCTCTTGCAGCTAGACTATACACTACTATAAAAAGAAGCAGAACTGTAATTACCTGTTTTAATGACACTTATTTAAATGGTACTTTTAGTAAGTTAGACCATGCCCTTACATTTATTAATACAAATGCTGATGGATTTTTTAAACCTAGATTAACAGATAAAGCCCTAGAAAAGAAATCAGGATACCAAATTAAAATAGATGGTTAGTTCACAGACTTTGGATGGCGTTCTGTTGTGAAAGGTATTAATGGAAGTAAGCCTTCTAATATTCGTGGTGAGCGTGTTGATCTTCTTATTTATGATGAGGCTGGTTCGTGGCCTGATTTAACTACTGCTGTAGTACAAGGACAAGAGTTATGTGAAGTACAAGGTGTTCCTAGAGGTATTATGTTATTTGGAGGTACTGGTAGAATAATATTCTCATAAAATTTCGTATTTAATATAAAATTTCTAAAATACTCCACTTGGACTTGTATTTTATTATTATCTTATATATTATTGTAAATAATTTAATAATTAATAAAATTATGAGAACAAGAGGAGAAGTTGATAAAATTTGTAAAAAAGCTTTAGAAGAGTATTTAAATACTCCAGAAGAACAAAGAAGTTTAACAAAATTAGGTAGCAAGTACAATGTAAAGCGCCAAACTTTATCAGAAAGATTTAAAAAATGGGGTTATGAAATAATTAACCAACAAAATAGATGTAGATTAAATGAAGATTGCTTTGATAGTATGGACTCCGAAGCCCAATTTTATTGGTTAGGATTTATGTATGCAGATGGCAACATATCTAAGGAAGGAAATAGAATAGAGATGCGTCTATCTATAAAAGATATAGATCATTTAGAAAAATTTAGAGCTTTCTTACATTTATCTACTGAGATAAGAACAGGAATGTGTAATGGACATGGTTTTTGTCATTTATCAGTTAGGAATAAGCATTTATGGAATACTCTAAACAATTTAGGATGTATTCCAAATAAATCTTTAGTATTAACATTTCCAAAAGTAAAACTTTTTACTAAAAAAGAATATGTACTCCATTTTATACGAGGCTATGTTGATGGAGATGGATGTCTAAGTATATATAAAGATGGTAATAAGATTAGAACTAGAATATCTATACTTGGAACAAAATCATTTTTAACATCATTAAATAAAATTTTTGGAAATAAAGGATACATACGTAGTAAGGAGACAGAAAACTATAAAAATAAAGCTTTTGAACTAAAATTTTCAGACATACCATCTAGAAAATTAGCTAGGTACTTATATGAAAATGCTACTATATATTTAGATAGAAAATACGAAAAATTTTTAGAATACTGCCGTCTAGAAGAGGAATCTTCTAGAAGATTATCGAGCAATATCGGGGAAGACTGTGATGTTAATCCCGAGATAAGTTTAGAGATTGCGCAAGGCTCTAAGCCATCGTAACGCATAGACATTGAATAAATATAATATGTCCACGAGTGTTCGACACCCCAACTGAAATAAGTGGGTGAAAATTTATGCTGGACTATAGTAAATAAAAACTATAGAAGTACAGATAAAAAACTGTACGATAACAAATTGGGTGACTTTGGTCCTCCTCTTGAAGGATTAAAAAAGATTTATTATAATCCTAAAGCTTTTAAGATTCTGCCATTTAGGCATAAATGGACACAAGATGGAACTACTATAGAGAGTGGATTCTTTCTTCCTTATTTTCTGCAATCTTTGAATCCTGAATATATGGATTCTAGAGGAGTTTGTAATTAGACAGAATATAAGAAGGTATTACAAGAAGAAAGAAATAATTTGTTAGCTGTTCCTGAAGACTACCTTAAAAAGTGTGCTGAGCGTTGCTGGAATGCAGAAGAAGCATTTACTCTTGAAGGTTAGAATAAGTTTAATAAAATGAAGATAGCAGATTAGTTAGCTAAAATACGTCTTCATAAAATTGGACCTAGACCACAAGTAGGAACTATTGATTATACTTACAAATCTAATAAGCATTCTTTAGAAAATATAGATGGATTTAGATGGCTTCTTAATTCTGGTAAAGTTTAGATATTGGAACATCCAGTATGGTCTGATTTATATAAAGAGTAGATTGAGAAATAGAAGAAAGAAGCTGAGGAATAGGGAATCGATTTTGAAGCCCCTGTATATACAGAAATGAATGATTTATATGTAGCAGGTATTGATGGTATTGATATTGGTGCTGCTTAGACTTCTAAAGAAACTAGAGACCCTTCTGATTTTTGTATTGTAATTAAACGTAGAGCCTTTGGTCTTAATGAACCACAATATGTAGCTATGTATAAAGACAGACCTCAAAATATTAGAGAAGCTTATAAGATAGCTATGTGTATGTGTAGATATTATAATTGTAGAATTAATATAGAGGCTACCCGTGTAGGTATGATTACCTGGGCTAGAGAAAATAAATGTCTACAATACTTTATGAAAAGACCTAGAGCTACTTTGACTGATATTAAATATGGTACTACTAAATAGTATGGTACTCCTGCAACTAAAACTATTATAGAACAGCAAACAGATCTTATAGCTGATTATGTAGAAGACTATGGACATAATATCTGGTTTGAAGATATGTTGGTGTAGTTAAACGGTTATAATGATGAGAATAAAACAAAATTTGATATTATAGCTGCTCTGGGTAAGCAAACATGCCCCCTTATATAGTAATATATATTGAAAATTCCGAAAAATCGGTGAAGACTAAAATGATTTAAAAATTAATAAAATAAATCATTATGTTAATACCGAGGTAACTTAGTTAATCGCTGAGTACTGTAACGCGTAGGAGGTGAACGTTAATGAGAGTAATAATCCTCCCAAGAGTCCGGAACATGCTTCTAATTAATAATGTAGAATTAAATTTCTTAGTTATGGTATATAAGCATGAAAATGTACGCTGAACTTATAGGAAACTATAAGAATCTAGGGATAAAAAGCCTTAGAGATAACACACTTGATGGTTGAACTTGCAGATTAGGAATTGTCAGGAAGGCAACCTACAAAAGTTGACAAAGAAGTTGAAGAATTTTAGGATTACGGATATTATATAAATGACAAAGGTTATAGAGAATTTGGGGTTATTCCAAAGAAACAATCAAATCAAATAGTAATTAAATAGGAGGAAAACAATGACCCATACCGAATTGAAACAAGTGATCCTAGATTATATGAGAACACAGTTTTAGATAGACTTTATAGGAGATATTCGTATTGAAGATTTAGACCCTATAGGATATAAAGTTTCTCTTAATCTAGACCATGCTGAGAACCCCTTTGTATTAATGGCAGATTTACCTGATGATAAATTTGTAGATTTTATAAAAGAGGAATTAAGAAGAAGTAAATTACATAGAGTAAAGTATTTTAAAGCAATTAAAATACAACCTCCAGAACCTAAACTATGTTATGACAGACAAAGAGCTTATAGATAAGACTAACGAAACTATTTCTGAACTTGTATATGATAAAACTAAGTTATAGAAAGCTTATAATTATTATAATGGAAAAAGAGACAAGGAATAGTTTCGTTATTTAGAAGAAAATTTTGGTATAGGAAGTCCTACTTCTGTTGAATTTACACCTTTACTAAGAAAGCATGTAGATGCTTTAGTTGGTGAATTTCTAGGAACTCCTATATTACCAAAAATATCCTGCAAGGATGCAGGGACTATCAGTAATATGGATAGAGAAAAATAGCTATTAATATAGACACAAATAATAGAATTTTTAAAAACTCATTTAAATAATTCTTTACTTAAATTTGCTAATAACTAGGATATTACTGATAAATCTATTAAATAGTAGTTAGATAAAATAATTGAAGAGTAGGATTAGCAATTTGTTTCTCAATATGAGATTGCTGCTTAGAATATTCTTCAATACATTATGTAGTCTGAAGAAATTGATTTTGTAACTAAACTTAGACAATTATTTATAGACTTATTAGTTACAGGCTATTGTTTTTACAGAGTAAAGCCATCATTTAGTAAAACTAATATTGAAATAGAGGTATTAAATCCCTTAAATACTTTTGTAGACAGAAATCCTGAATCTCCTTATGTCAAGAAATCTTATAGGTCAGTTGTGAGACAATGGCTTTCTAAAAGTTAGATATTAGCTAAATATGGAAATGAATTAAGTAAAGAAGACTTACGTAATTTTAAATAGAACTGGACAGATGATGATACTGCTAGATATAGAAGAGCATATGGTCCAGTTGTAGATATAGATGAAGCTAGTGATGATGACGAAGAACAAGATTTACTCCCCGGTTATCCTGAAGATGATTCCCATAGATATAATCTGATTCCAGTATACGAAGTAGAATGGATAGAAACTGATGACAAATTTATTATGTAGAGATATAATACAATTAGAATCGGTGATGAATATTATATTCTTAGAGGAATTGATAAATAGGTAATCAGAAGTCACGATAATCCTAATTATTGTGGATTATCAGTAAATGGTGTCTATTTTTTAAATAGAGCACGTTAGCCTTATAGTTTAATCTTAAAATGTGCCCATTTGTAGGATCGTTATGATCTCTTACATTACTATAGAGATGCTATTGTAGCAAATAGTGGTGTTAAGGGTAGTATTATTGACATTTCTATGATTCCTAAAGTATTAGGTCCAGATTTTGGAGCTAGAGTAAAGAAATGGAGAGCTTATAAGAAACAAGGAGAAATGTTGATTGATTCTTCTCAAGAGGGAAGAATGGAAGATGGATAGGCTCCTTTAAATACTATATTTAATGGCTATGATGAATCTTTACCAGCATAGGTAATACAAGCAATTGATTTGGCTATACAATCTATTGAATCTACTGTATCTTCTATTACTGGTGTGTTTAGAGAACGACTTAATGGCATTGAATAGAGAGACGCTGTAACTAATGTTAAATAGGGAGTAACTAATTCTTATACTGTAACTAAACCTATTTATTAGCAAATGGATTTAGTTGTACGAGAGGTCTTGCTTGATAGTCTTAATTAGGCTAAAATAGTTTATAAGAAAGGACTAACTGGTACTATTACTCTAGGAGATAAATATTAGAAAATATTTACAGCACTTCCTGAATATTTTACAGTTACAGACTATGATATACATGTAATATCTAGTACTGAGATTATGTAGGATATGTAGACAATTAAATCTACATTACCTGATTTAATTAAGTCTGGATTAGTTAGTGCTGATATTATATTTGAAGCTCTTACTGCTAAGAGTTTAACTGAACTTAAATACACTGTTAAGAAAGCTATAGAAAAATAGAAAGCTGAAAATAATTAGTTATAGTAGCTGTAGTAGAAGTTAGAAGAGACCAGCTAGTAGTTACAATAGGCTTAGCAAGAGTTACAAAAAGCTCAGTAGAAAGCAGAGTCTCTTAATGAACAAAGAATGTAGCTTGATTAGCAGAAGATTCAATTAGAATATCAAGTTAATTGGTATAAAGCTCAAACAGATAGAACTTATAAAGATAGACAATTAGATATAGAGGATTAGCGAACTAAAGTTGAATTAGCTTAGTTAAATGATGGTAATCCTTATAATGACAAAATTAGACAATCATAATGGCAATCAGTTGTGAAAAAGTATACTCTGGAACTGGTGATTAGATTTATCCAGAGACAGCAGATAAAGCAGTTACAGTTTTAGCTAAAAATACTACACTTGACCTATATTTAGAAGACCTTGCTAGATAGATTTCAGAAAACTAGGGAGCTGATGAAGTAGCTAAATCTTTAAAGTTTAAAATAGATTATTTAGCTACAAATACAGCAGATGCTAATAAAGTAAAGGAGTTAGAAGATTAGCCTGAAACTAATTAGTGGGGCGAAAACTTTGTATTACCTTCTGTAAAAACCCCTTATACCTGGAAAAGGACTATTGTGTATTTTGAAGGATAGGATCTTAAAAACGGTTAGAAATTTTATGAAATTGTAACTGCTGATATTGCTGAGATTAGTTAGACTCTATATATGGTTAAAGATAATTCTTAGTAGCCTAGGGTAATATATCCATAGAAAGCGGTAGAAGTAGATGGAGAACTATAGAATGTAGATGATACAGATGCTTCTATAGATGAAATAATCAGAGCTAGTGAAGAGAGTAAAAATAATTGGAGTAAATATCCATCGGAAATAACTGCATCTAATCCTTATGGATTTATGGCAGTACGATAGAGAATAAGTGGTGCTTGGAGTTTATTTAAAATTGCTCTATATTCTAAATGGGCTTATGATAGCAGACTTGTTACTAAATTTACAGTAACTAGTACTTTTGAAAAACCTCAATTAATTAAAACTGCAGTAAATCCGGGTGATTAGTGGACAGACACTAATGAATAGGAATTTACTGGTTATTTATGGATGATTTCTGCCTCTTAGAACAATAATAATTATGTTTTAGATGATAATAAGAATATATGGAGTGAACCTCAATTAATTTCAATAGTTAAGTAATGGAATTTAAAATAGATATATGTAATTCAGTACAAGGTGATTTAACTGTATTAGATTTATCTAAAGAGTACGGTCAATATTTATCTGAAGGAGAAGAAGTAGCTAGTACTTACGAAGATACATTATTATTTAAATACAGTAAATCAGTGACTGTAAATGTATTAATGAAAATAGGAACTACAGAAATAACATTCTTAGACGCATTAATACATGAACACAATTAGTTAGAAAATGGAGTATATAAAGATGATGCATGTACTTTCAATCTTAAGGAAGATGGTTTTTATACTATTGACCATTATGTATTTCCGAATATAGATTGGTATAATTGGTATAAAACTGAAGCTTCACAAGAATATAAAGATAAAATAAATAGAGTATATATAATAGATGAGGGGGTTATCAAGAAAGAAGTAGATGGAGTATTAAAAGAAACTACTCTTAGAGAAGTATTAGAAATGAATTTAGAAGGAACTCCTATTTAGTAGGAACATATAAATACTTTCTTTACAGGAAATATGCAACAGTGTTATGTTAATTATTGTAAGAAATTATTTAATGCACTATTAAATAAATGTCGAACTTCTGCATATAATGAAGATTTATATGCGAGAGACTTTATTTGGATGACTCTTAATATAATAGATTATTTAATCTAGTTTGAACAATTTATGGAAGCTGAAAAAATAGTAGAAGAATTTAATACTTGTGGAGGCTTCTGTCATAATAATGAATATGGATAGCATACAGCTCATGGATGTGGATGTTCTAAAGCGTAAAGCAATAGAACTTTATAGAGATTTATTAAATAGAGCAAAGAAAGGTTATCAAGATGATTATTCATTATTGTTAAATATTATTTGTTTTATTAGTTTACCTATAGATATAGATAACAAAGAACTTATTAAAGAGAACTTACTAAATTAGAATGATACACTCTATTTACAATTAGGTAGGGAAGGTAGGTTTAACGCCATGTTCTAAAGAAAGACCTAAACAACTTATACCTCTTTTAAAGAGTAATTTTTTAGGAGAATTTCAAACAGAACTAGAAAAGAAATTGGCTAGAGAAAGTATAGGTGTAACAGTTACAGGTAAATATACATATGAACCTGACAGTAATCATATAACAAATATAGAATAGATTACATCTATATATGAAGCACTCGACTACGCTTTAACTCTAGCTAAGTCTTATCAAGATAAAGAGATAGAAGAATAGATAGAAACTATTAAAACTAATATAAATTAGTTAACTAGCACTGTTACTAATTAGGAAGAGGAGTTATCTGATTTATAGGAATTAGTTGATACTATTAATACATAGGTAGGAACCCTAAATGGTCAATTAGCTAATTTAAATGTAGATGATAAAATAGAAGCTTGGATTAGAACACATTCAGGTTCTGTAGCTTTAAACGAAGAGTCTAAGTTAGATTTTGCTATATCTCAAGCTGAAGGTAACGCTATTAAATCTAATGAAGATGGTCTCTATGTTGAAAGCTCCTCTGCTGCAGTATACAAATCAGAATTATCTGATAATATTAAAATGAATACTTCTGTAGGAGGACTTGAATAGGGCACTAAGGTATCTGATTTAAAAGGTAAAGCATTCTCTACTATATTAGATAAATTATTATTCCCAGTATTAGTTAGAGAATTAGTTCAACCTTATGTAGTATCTAATGTATCTAGTTAGTTAGTAGAAGTAGGTAGTTCTATTATTCCAGCAAGTACAACTTTTATTAAGGGAGATGCTGGAGAAGTAACCTCTAAAACAGATTCTATAACCCATAATAATTAGACTTACATAGAGTCTACATATACAGAATTAGGAGATTATATTTATAAAGTAGTGGTTAATTATTCCGCTGGAGAATATTTAGTTGATGATAGGGGATAGACTACTGATAAAAGAATTGAAGCTGGCTCTATAAATAAAACAGTAGCTACTGTTTCAGCAACATATCCTTGGTATTATAACACCAATAAAGGTACTTTAGTTAAATATGGTACTCAATCAGGTATAATAGAAATTAATTTATCCGGTAAAGCTGTTATTAAAATACCTGGTACTAATTCAACTTTAAATAGTTTAAAAGTAAATGGTGGTTTAGGATTCTTAGATGTTGATATGTCTGGATGGACCAAAACCACTGAACAGATAAATAATTATACATATTAGGTATGGACTAAGAATGATTCTTATGCTTCTGAACTACCTCATCAAATTCAATTTACATTAGCATGAAATATACAGGTGATTCGTTGTTAGGAGTTTCATTTTCAGTAAAAACTCCTAAACCATTAGATTGTAGAACTGTAGTAAGTACTACTTAGGAATTATATACTATTCCTGCTGAAATAGCATATGAAGGTATGTCAGTTTCTAATCTTGAAGATGGTTATATTTATATGTTAGTAGATAAAACTAATATAACTAATTCTGATGGATGGGTAGCTTCTTATAAAGCTCTTTAGTTAGTTAGTTGTACAGAAGCTGAATATACCGAGTGGAAGAAAAATACTACAGAACAAGGAACTGCAATAGATTCTGAAAAACCCTATTTACATAATGATACTTACTATTATATTTATGAAGATAGTATTGAAAATAAAGATACATATTATGTAAATCAAGAATAGTACCAACGTGTTTGGAACTTAGCATCTTCTAAAGCTGATAACACTAGTTTCTTAGCTTTACAACAGAAAGTGGAGAGTAATAATACCAATATTACTACTAATTACTTAACTAAGGTAGATGCTACAAATACTTATATAAATAAATCATTTTTAGAGGGCACTACAGAAACTACTTTAAAAGAGGTAACAGATAAGTATCAAACAGCAGAAACATCTGATTCTAAATATTTAAAACCTTCAAATTTTGGAGTAGAAGATGTAAATACTTAGTTTTCATTTTTAAATACTACAACTTTTGAGGAATACAGAGCTACAGTTACAGAATAGTTAGACACTAAAATAACTAAAAACTCTAGAGCTACTTTAGAAAGCTTAATGGTAAATACTATTTAGAATACTTCAGGTAATACTATGAGTATTAAAACTGACGGTATATTCTATGGAACAGAGAAATTAGCTAAAGTTTCAGAAGTACCTAAGTGGATGTGTTTATCTCAAGAAGAATATAAATAGTTAGAGACAGATGGCACTTTACAAGATGATACTTACTATTTAACATATGGCGAAAATACAGATGATTCAGGGTTTGTAACTGCAGACTTATTAGAAAGATAGGTAAAATCTATTATGCAAGGTGTGACTAAATTACAAGATTCAGCAACTTTAACAGATTGTATTTCTAAAATAAATGAAATAATAGATAAATTTAGGGTTTAATAATATCCTTATATTGTTGTCTTTTTCTTATTATTTATTAAACTAAAACTTATTTATTATGTCAACAATTTGGAAAAACGGAAAATACTAGCCTTTAATTAAGTATGTCACTAATAAAGATTTTAAACTATTATCTAACCTTGTAAATATTATAAATGGGGATTCCAATACTAAAGGTTCTTTTAGAAAAACTATAAAAGACTTAATTGGAGGAGCCCCTGAAGCTTATGATACATTAAAGGAGATTGCAGATAAACTTAAGAATAATGATGATTTACATACAGCTATTAGTGATACTATTGCTACTAAAGCTACTACAGTTGCCCTTAATGAAGAGATTACAAGAGCTAAAACAGCAGAAGCGTCTATTATATCAGATGTTACAGAAAAGCTTGCACAGAAGGCAGACACTACTGTACTTAATAACTATGTTCTTACAACAGCACTTAATTAGTAGGTTGATATGTTAAATGCTTCTATTGATGCAAAGCAGCCTAAGGGTAATTATCTTACAGAGCACCAATCTCTTGAAGAGTATGCTAAGAAAAGTGAAATTGCTGAATAGATTGCTGCTAAGGCTGACGTTACAGCTCTTACAGCACTTGAGGCTCGTATTGCAGTACTTGAAGCTAAGCATATGGAAACTAATACTTAGATAGAAGCTTAATAAATTATATTAGATTTTAAATGATATATAGAAATGGCAAGTTAGTTTCTGAAATTAATAAAAATCTTTCAGAACTAATTGATACAATTGAATAGGTAGCACAGAGAAGTATAGGAGCTGTATATAAAGGTTCCTAGTTAGTATTTTTAACTGTGCTAAATGCTATAAAGAGCTGTTATGGTAGTGGTTCTTGGCTTTCAGATAAAAATTGGTTAGATAACGATTATTGGAAAAATAAATAAATAAAATGGCAATCTTTGAAGATTTAGAAAATAAAATTGAATCACTTGAGATACCTTGGAATGAAAAGACCGGTCAATAGGTAGAAGATTTAATCTCTCGTCATCTTGTTAATTCTATGGATTTTGCTGATAGTACACTTACATTAAGGGATTATAATGGAGATGCAATTACTTCTACCAGAGTTACTGTAGAAACCCCATCTTATGATTAGGATGTATTAGTTGTAGCTGTTAGAATTAATGGTACTATTTATAAAACTGGAGAAGTAGTTATGTAGTGTAATTCTAAGAGTAAAGTAGAATTAGCAGTAGCTACAAGTCATACTTCTACTACCTAGTCTTTTGGTATTTAGGATGCAGCAGGTGCCGTAAAAGTTAAGATACAATATGGAGTAAATAGTATGGAAACTACTGTTGCTCCTTATGCATTAAAAGATTTTACATTAGATTCCTCTGGTACTAGAATTGAACATCTTAATAAAGCAGATAGCGAATTAAAATGGATTAATATCACAGAATTATTTACGGATTCATAGGAAAGTACTATTACAGCAACACTTGTAGATTATCCACAAAAGTCTAGTGTTCTTAATGTATCTATTAAAAGTCAAAAGATAAGTTTATCTTATACAGGTAATGTTGTTTCTAATAATGCAGAATTTACTCTTAAAGGAGGTTCTCCTGCAGATTACCACCTTGAAGGTTATTTAAATGCAAACCGTATTTATACTACTGATGGCAATTTATCCTATAATGAATTACAATCTGGTTTAAATATATTAACAGTTAAGGCTGTACATAAATCTTAGAATATTGCGACAGATTATGTAAATGCATGCGTAATTAAATCAGAAGGATTTACAGGAGTAGCAGTAGCAGTAAATGGCATTACTGGTTCTATTAATAACCATGATACAGTAAAATTATACACTATCACAGTTTATAGTCCTACTAAGGATTCCGTCACTATTAATACATATTTAAATTCTGATTCATCCTAGGATAGACAAAACTTACTTGACACTATTATAGTTAATGCCTAGAATTATGATTCAGATAATAAATATGAAACTACTTACAAGAAATATATAGAAGTAAATAGCGATAATGCTAAATAGTATTTACAAGTAGAAGTAAATGGTCAGCTTTACTAGTTCTAGTCAGCTGGTTCAGATAAAGCCTTCATGTCTAATAACTAGACTCTCTCTATCTCTAAAGCAAATATTAATTACTTATATACTTCTAGTCCTAGACCTACTATTAATTTTGATTAGATAAGTGGTAGAACTACATCATTATTTAATGATAGTCCAGACTATTGGACAGCTTCGGATGGTAAAATAATATATAGAGTAGAGTCTAACACTGATAAAGTATTTGAAACTCCAGTTAATTTACAATTAAGTAATAACTTCACTCTTGAATTTGGATTTAAATCATATAATATAAGTAATGAAGAGTCTCCAGTAATTACCTTTGGTCAAATGTTAATTAAACCAACTGTAGTATGTTGGAATACATCGGCAGAGTAGCTTTATAATGCTAGATTTGCACAATTCAAAGAAGATGTAGATACTCATATTACTATTACTGTACAAAAGGGATTTACTCTTAATTAGAATGATCCATATTATCCTAATTATTTCTTAGCATAGGATTCCTATGATACATTAAAAGCTAATATGGAAAGTGCTAAGTTTAACTTAGTGAGAATCTATGTTAATGGAGTAATTAATAGAGAAATATCTATTGATGACGCTACTTTACTTGCATTATAGAGAGAAGCTTAGCTACAAATAAATCCTAAAGGTTCAGATTTAGACTTATATTTATTAAGAGTTTATAATTCTACAGCACTTACTTTTGATTAGATTTAGCATAATTATATTTCTTTCTTAGCTACCAGAGAATAGAAAGATAAGTTCTACTATAGAAATAATATCTTGGGAACTAATGGTGCCATCTCATTTGCTAAGAGTTTTGGTAAATACAATACATTAGTATATGTATTCCCTAAAGGGGGTAAGTTACCAAATAGAACCTGGCAAGGTGAAAATAATAAACCTGGAGACCAAGATAAAGAAGCTAAGAAAATTAGATGTACTTTATTTATTAACTATGCTGATTAGGCAATTAATAAAATATATGGTGGTAGAATAAATAATGGTCTTGTTAAAGGTTAGGGTTCTTCAGCTATGCGTTACTTAATTTGGAATACTACATTCTAGTTAAATAAGTTTAAGGATGGAGAAACTAAAGTAAAGAGTGTATTTACTCCTTATGAAGACTTAGATACTACTACTAATAAGTTTATTGCTAAACCTGCTCACTAGAAGAAGGGCTATTATAACATGCCACCTTATGAGGGTTAGACTGATTCTACTGAAAAAGATTTAGAGGTAACCAAACTTGTAGGTAAGGTTAATTTTGCTTCTTCTATGTAGTCTCATAAAGAAGGATCTTGTAAACTTTATAATGATGCATATAAATCAGACTCTGATTAGAACGGTTTACTTAATGGAGGTCGTAAAGCAGTACATGAAGAAGCTTTCTTATACTTCTATTTAATTACTGATTTAGAGTCTGTAGCTAACTATGAATTAGCAGACTTACTTAGGAATCCTAATATTTAGTTTATGGGATTCCAAACATTTGGTTCAGCTAAAGGCGATAAAGCCACTTTTGGTTATGATGATGATGCAACTCCTGAATATATTTTGATCGAAGGTGGTGAGAACTCTGACCCTCATGTTAACTTTAGAAGACCTTGGGCTGCTTTACAACGTGTGGGATTAAATGCAGCAGGTTCTAAAACATTAACTAATTTCCCAACTGTTACAGTAGAAGAATAGCAATCACTTAATAGAGATTATACAAAAAATCTTTGGATTTAGGATGAATCTATTGTTTACTAGAATCGTGGTTCTTGGGATGTAAACTTTGGATTAAATGATGATGCTACCGATTTTACAGAACCTGCTCGTAAATCATTAAATAAGTTTGGAGAGTTTGTAGACTTTGTTTATAAATATAACTTTAATCTAGTTAAGACTGGTGAAACAGATATTACTAAATGGAATACATTAAATAGATATATAGCTACTAAAGCTATACCAGCATTTACTGGTTCCAGAGAAGGTGATATTTATCGTTATGATGAGTTTGCGGGAAGTACAAGTGCTACTGGAGAAGCTGTTGGAGGCTGGGTAAGAGGAGGCACTATATATGATCCTACTACTGGCTGGTCAAGACTTAATATCTATGAAGATTTTGAAATGGATTCTAGTATTAATCAGCTTGATATAGCTATTGATGAACTCAAATCTTTATTTAAGAGGGGCATAACTAAATACATTGATGTAAATGATGTAGCTATGCATCAAGCAGTAATTAGATTCTTATCAGGTACTGATAATAGAGCTAAAAATACTTACTTCTAGATATTTGGTAAAATCTATGAAAATATGGCATAGGCTGATGAAGCTGATAACTGGTAGCCATCAGATAAAGGTGATTACTTAATTAGATTATATGGTGATGATTTGGATACTGTTATTGCAACTGATAATAATGGTTTATAGTCTAAACCTTATAACTTACTTGAACCATCTTATGTTCCTGAGACTGCTTCTCAGTGGGGTGATAGTGGATTAAATGCTTTCTTCTATATGTTTGATTTATAGTTTGAGGATATTATTAAAAATAAGCTCTACAAAGTAATTAATCAAGCATTTGGAACAGCATCTGGAGAAAATACTAACTTCTATAAATACTTCTATAGTATTCAGGCAGATAAATACCCAGCTATTGCATATAATCATACTGCCCAAATCTACTACGAGAATGCTCAGATAATTAAGAATGCAGGTGCTATTGAATACTATGATAATAACTAGATTGAACCTATTGAGCAAAGCCATGGTTCATGCTTAGAAGGTGAACAACAGTTTATGGAAAAGAGAAGAAACTTCTTAGCTTCATATACTAAATAGAGTACTACTCCTGATTATCCAACAGGCTCTTCTGCTGGAGGTAATGAAAGACCTCTGTAGTTAAGATTGGAATTTACTCCTTTCTAGGATTTCTATCCTACATATTACTATGATGGAACTAAATATTTGATGCCTAATAGTGGTACTGACTATAGACCTGATATAATTAAATATTTAGCTAAAGCTGATTAGGATTATGTGGTTAATCTGAAAGAAACAGGTCCAGCTATTAATGAGGGTTTAATTTCTACAGTATTATACAAGAAACTTAATATAACTGGTTTAGTTAACTACCGTATTAAACCTAAAGATTCCTATACTAGGTTAATTAACTTTACTATTGATAATAATAACTTAAAGACTTATAAAGATTTCTTTGGAACTGATTATCCTAAATATAGATTAGATGAGTTTGCAATGAGGAGTCCTGTATTGGAAAGTTTAATTCTTAATAATATGACCACACTTGAAACTCTTAATCTTACAGACTTTAATAAGTTAAAAGAAGTCAATTTAAGTGGAACTACATTTAAGAGAGTTATATTACCAAGTAAAGCTGAGACTATAATTCTTCCTGAGACTATTGAGACATTGGAATTATATAATCCAGTTAAAGAACTTAGATTAGAAGGAATTAGTAATTTAAAGACAGTAGATTTATCTAATGTTGGATAGTTCGATGTAGATTCTTTCTTAGAATAGTTAGTTGATTGTAACAGTCTTGAATCCGTTTCTTTACGTAACTTAACTATTAATGTAACTGAGCAAACTCTCTCTAAGTTACTCTCTGTTAAAAACAATATTACTGGAACAATTAATATTGTAGATAGTACAGGTGATTTAGTAGAAATTAGTTATGACACTAAAAAGAGCTTAGTAGAATAGTTTGGAGATATTGATAGTGCAACTAATAATCCAAAAGTTAATTATAAAGCATCTAGTACAGCTTTTTCTGCTACTTGTGATTCTGAAATAACTATATTTGGAATAGGAGATAAAGGAACAGGCAAGTTTAACCTCTAGATTAATAGTAACTAGGTAGAAATAGTAAGTGATCCAACTCCTAGATTACATATTGATTATTAGTTAGCTAGCTCTTCTTATGATTAGTACTTAAAAGTAGATTCAAAGACAGGTAATATCACTTTAATTAGAGAAAGTACTACTATATAGCCAGTAATTAATATTTTAGTATATAGAATTGGAAATTCTACTCCTACTAAGCTTACATGTAAAGTTAAAATTTAGTGGACCGCTCCTCAAATTGGAGACTTTGTTTATTATGACGGTTCATATTCTAATAACTATAATGCTAATAAGACTTGTGTAGGTATGGTATATGCTGTGGAGAATACTAATGATACTAGTGGGACAGCCTATGTTATAGGTAAAGAAAATATGACAGAGGAAACTTCATTCTATCTTGGATTTAGTCCAGAAGGTGTTAACGGAGGTAATGACTTAACTCTTAAAGAACTATATTATATAGGTGATTGGCTTAAAAATTAGAGATTAATAACAAGTGCTAATAGTTCTGATTCTAATGATTATATAGCTATGTCAGGTGTATCTACTGATAAACCAGTAGATTAGATTACATATAAATCTTATACCGACTTTACTACGAATGGATTTACAGGTAAGGAAGATACTGCTATTTATGTAAATACAGTAAATACTTCTGTCCTTAGTAAATTATATTCTAGTTTTTAGAATTAGGTTAAGAGTTATATTACTTATGATAGTACTACTTAGACTTATAGTATAAAAAGTATGGATAAGTTAGTAGCCTTATGTAAGGGGTTAAAAATCACTAATGTAACTTCTGATGAGTTATCTAGTTGTGTAATTTATCCTTATTATTATGCTGCCACTTTATATCAGCCTACATTAAAGTCTACTGAAAGTGCTATTTATAATTAGTTTGCTTAGGGTAATTGGTATGTCCCATCTGCCAAATAGTTAGCAAGAATTATGTATTATAGAGGTTATAGTGCCAAAGGAACTAACTTTATTGATAGTACTTCTGTTGCAGAAACTATTACTAAACAAAGTTCTGGTACTGAAGCTAAGAATAAAGCAATATTCTCTAATGCTAAATCGGTTATGGGAACTAATTTCCCTTCTGTATGGGCTAATATAGCTAATAATCAGAATACAACTACTACTATAAATACTTCTTCTAATTATAATAGTTACTCATACTAGAATATGTGTACAGATTATAGTTGTACCGCACATAGATATGAGTGGATTCCAGGTAGAACTTTTAGCAATAATGCATATGATGATAATATGTATTAGTATATAGCTGCTTGGAGGGTGACTAAACATTAGGGAGTTCCATTTACACAATTTACTTATAATAAGGATACTTAGAATGATTGATAAGAATTTATCTTTAAATAATCTGTTGGAGAGAGAGGACTTATTAGCTCTTCCTCTCTCTAAATGGAAAGAATTATTAATAGAAAAAGATGGGGTTTGTTTTGACTTTTAGTTAAGGGATATTTTACAAGCTAAATTAACATCTTATGATAAGTCTACTAATGTAAATTCTTTCTATTATAAAGAAGATAAGAAATGGTTAGATAAAGACACTAGAATTGGATTATAGAATTTAATTAATTGTGGAGCTTAGACTATAACTGTTTAGTTGGGTTTTGAATTGTTAGATATTTCTGCTGATAAATTAAAAGAATTCTTAAATAAGTTAGAAGTTTATGCTGGAGAGTGCTTTACAGTAACTGCTAAACATAGAGCAGCTATTAACTAGTTAAAATCTACAGAAGAATTACTTAATTATGATTTTACAGCAAATTATCCTAAGAAAATAAGATTACAATGAATGACATAAAGATTGGACTGGGAGATAATTCCTCCTGGTCCATTTTTGTTCCACCACAACCTGAAAAACCTCCTTCTATTCCTATTGAAATCCCAGATAGAGTAGAACTTAAAAAGACAACTATAGATAGTGGATTTAGTTGTGATGATAAATTAACTACAAATTGCCCTAAACCAGAATTACATACTCATCTTTGTAAAGAGAACTATTTAGGAGAATTTAAAGAAGAATCTGAGAAAGCATTAGCTAGGAATAATTTAGGAGTTTATAGTAAAGATGAAGTAAGTAAAGTTTTAGCAGATGCAGTTGCAAATCTAGACACATCTATTTTTATTACCAAAAAAGAAGTATATAATTTGGTTGAGAATTTAGATTTTGTTAACTCTTCTATTAAAGCAAACATAGATTATGAAATTCCTGAACAATTATTTAGTTTATGACAGAAATTAGAAGATTATTTCAACAAGGTAAGGAATTTGTTCCTATTTCTTTAGCAGAAGCAATTGTAGTTAATACTAATAATCTTCCAGGGTTTAGTTCCTTAAAGATAACGACTCTGGATCGGGTCTTATATAGTTTAACAGGAGTAGTTGGTACTAATACCATAAATATTAAAAATTTATAGGATACCAAATAGGATAAATTAACTGCAGGTAATGGTATAGTTATTAAAGATGGAGTAATTAGTACCACTGCTAATATTGGAGATATTTATAAGATTGTTTCCACATTACCACAGGCATCTGCAGAAGTGACTAATACTCTATATCTAGTTCCAACTACTTCAGGCAATACTGAGGATGGGGCAAATATATTTGTAGAATGGTTATGTATTAAAGTAGGGGAAACTTATAAATGGGAAAAATTAGGAGAATCCAAAACTACTATTGATTTATCAGATTATATAACTAGTATTCCAGTAACTAATAGTAGTGGAACTATAATTAATGTTAATTATGAAATTCCTAAAGATCTATATGATAATTTAATGAGTGGAAGTAATGTCACAACAGATTGAACAACTTAAACATGGCACTACACTTATATTTCCAAGAACTTCTTAGGAAGCTGTATTGGTTAATTATAAAAATAGAGTATAGACTTTAGGAGATTATATAGAAAGAATAGTAATTACTCCTAATACATCTCCATAGAATCTAAAAATTCAATATAATAAATAGGGAGAAATAATTAATACAGAACCAGTTGAGAAATTAAATATATTTGTAAATGGAGTGTAGTGTATTAAATATGATGGAAATACAGAAGATAATCTAAATTTTGGAGATGATTTCATTAGTGAAAATAATAATATTAAATTAACTTGGGGAAATGGCATTACTTAATTTTATAACGCAATATCAAGACGTAGCTAAATATAAAGATTTAACAGCAAGTTCTCCTAGCTTAGAAGGTTCCTAGGAAAATGACTATGTTAAATTAATTTTTACTAAGGACGGACATATTATCACCCATGGAACTGACTATATTCCTTGGGGAAAAAATGGCATTATTCCTATTAATAGATTACCTATAGCAGATGGTAACAATCCAGATAATGAGCATCTATGGGATTCTGCAACTATTAATTAGAAAATTAATGATAGTTATGTAATTAATTCAGCAATGCGATTTAAGGGTACTATTGGGTTAAACCCTACATATAATGGTACCTCAGATACAAAGAAATACTTAGTTAATGATGTAAAATCAGATATACCTGCAGCATAGGTAGGTGATACTTATAGAGTCACTTCAAAGGGTAATTATGAAGGATTTGCTTGTGAAGCAGGTGACTTATTAATGTGTGTTGTCGCCAGTGGTACTAATAAGGCTGCAACATGGACAGTGGCTTAGACTAATATTAATGGTACTGTTGACTTTGTAATTAACGGTAAGGTACATAAAATATACTCTAATGATACCTCTGGATTAACTATGTTTGCTCCAGTAAGTGCAGGCACTTCCGGAAATATTTTAGTTTCTGGAGGAACTGGAAGCGCACCTGTTTGGGCAAATCCTGCAAGTATAGTTATAGGAACTGCTTCTAAAGTAGCTAACGCTTTAACTAATGGAGCAGGTATTATGGCTTTCTCTTATGATGGTTCAAGTGCTAAAAGAGTCACTCTTGCTCCAGCAACTGCTACTACTATTGGTGGTGTTATTGTAGATGCAGCAGGAGATAAAGCTACCATATCAGTTGATGCAAATGGTAAAATATCTTTAACTGCAACTAATGTTAGAAATGCATTGGGATATGATCCAGTAGGAGTAAATAATTGGCGTCCAGTGCATGTAGATGGGGCAGAATTTCAAGGAAGTGCCACTAATACAGGAAAGCTTAGTATTAAACATGGTTTAGGTATTACTATAACTAAAGATGCCCAAACTCATGATATTACTTTTAATGCTAATACCAATTATACAACTAGTGGTAAGAATTATAAAGTAGAAGCCGATTCTACTACAGGGGGTTTATATGTAAATGTACCATGGTCTAATACTACTTATGGAATAGTAAGTAGTACTTCAAATGGTTTAGCACCTAAAGTAGTTAATACTAATACAACATTAATTAATAATGCCTTTTATTTATTAGCTTCTTCAAATGGAACTGCAACTCCTAGTTGGTATAAATTACCTGCTAATGCATTTGCTAATACATGGAGAGATATTAAGATAGGTAATGTATCTATAGGTAGTAAGACTTTAAATATAGATGCTTCAGGAGATATATATGTTTCCAAAGCTGAAACCAATAATACAGTAACAATAGATTTTGGAATTTCATGGTATAATTTAGATACAAATGAATATGAACATGTTTAATAAATAATGAAAATAGCATTTAATCCCTCTACGGTGGCAGCCCTAACAACTCCGCCAAATAACAAAGATATTACATTTGACCTCAAGGGGCGAAACATATTTGCACGAGGGGTTAAATTTTATGGTACAGATACAAACACTTGGAGAGATATAAAAGTAAACAATGTAAGTATAGGTTCTCATACCTTAGACTTACGAAATGGTAGTAATACTACATTAACTAATACTAATGGTGTAGTAACTATCAATTCTACTTGGAGACCAGTAGTGGATAACTTAACTAGTAATTCCACTACTAGTTCTCTTTCTGCTAATTAGGGTAGAGTTTTAAAAGCTTTAATTGATGGTAAGTCTAATTCAGGTCACACTCATGACGATAGATACTTAAAACTTACTGGAGGAACAATGGCTAGTAATGCTCTGATTACCTTTGCAGATAGTGGTAGTTGGAACACTAATGAAGGACCCCAAGGAGCCAGAGGTGGACTTTATTGGACAGGACAATCCGATTATGCTAAATTATATGCAGAAGAAACTGCAAAAGATAATTTAGATTTAGTTATTCAATTTGGTGACGATAATTCTAATGGTTTAAGTATTAGAAATAAATCTAATGTACAAACTTCTTATATATCAGCTGGTGGAGTAATTACCACAGGAACATTTAAGGGTAATTTAGATTGGTCTTACATAACTAATAAACCTGCTACAGCTACTAGATGGCCTTCTTGGGCTGAAGTTACTGGAAAACCTAGTTCTTTCACTCCATCTACTCACTCTCATGGTTTATCTAACTCTGTTTTCTTCCTAAATATGCCAAATATTAGTGGAAATGCTACATGGAAAGAAGCATTTGGATATCCTGTTAATTATAATCTATTATTGTCTGTTAGAATTAACAGTCCTGCTCCTGAATGGTGTGTAGGTAATTTTGGTTCAGGTATATTATATGGAGGAAGTGATACTAAAGGATTTATGTCATCTGCTTATGATGCACCTCTTATTATGTGGGCTGGAGGTAATGGAAGCTCTAATGATTCTGTACCTAAGTGGTATATAGGAATAAGAGGCACTCATAAATCTATATATAATTTAACCACTATAGCTTCAGAAGCTAATGCTGCATATAACTTACGCCATTCTCATGCTAATAAATCAGTACTTGATGGTATTACTTCTGGCTTAGTTAATAATTGGAATACAGCTTACACTTTTGTAAATACTATAACTGGAACTGATACTGATAAGGTTATTAATAAATGGGATGAAATAGTTAATTTCTTAGCAGGTATTACAGAGGATAATAAATTAAATACTTTATTAAATAGTAAATTATCTGTATATGAATTAGCTGACAAAACTAATGTAGGAACTATTAAAAATAATGGTATCTATTATAGTACTACAGATGCTTCTTCTGGTACTTTAACTAATTCTCCTTTTAATAATGGATTTACCTTAATAAACATGACTTCCTATGATGGAGGTGATGATTTGAGAAGATCTCGTTTAGCATTTAATGCTTACGGAGAGATTAAGGTATCTGATGATAGAGGCTAGGCTAATACAGCAGAAACTTGGTATAATGTATTAACATCTAAGAACTCAGGTATAAGTGGTTCTACTATTAAATTAAATGGCACTAGTATTACTGTATATAGTAGTGGTACTGCTGATGGACGTTATGTTAAGAAGTCTGGGGATACTATGACAGGAGCTCTTAATTTTGCAAATGGTACTTGGAATAAAGTAGGAGATGATTCTTACATGGGGGATTGTAATGTAAGTGGTCATATTGGAATTAAAGCTGCTAATACAACTTATCCAGGAGTTGCTTTTTTTAATAATTCAGGTACTCATTTAGGAAACTTAACTGCTTATAGCGGCAATATTAAATATGGGGCATACAGTCTCCAATTTCTTGATAATGGAAATACTAGTGTGAATGCTAGTACTTGGACTAATCCGTTTAGTGCTTATAATAGTAATGCTGTAGCAGACGGGCAAGCCATTTGTGTTTGGGGACAAGGCTCTTCATTAAGTAATTTATCTTCTGATGGTGGAAATATAGCTCTATATTTAAGAAGAATTAGTGCCAGTACTGCTACACTAAATATGGTACTAGACGGAGAATACTATGCTAATGGAAATTAGAGGTTAGCTCATGTATCTGAAATACCTACCTCTTTAAAAAATCCACATGCTTTAACTATTAGTTTAAATGGAACAAGTCAAGGTCCGTATGATGGAAGTGTAGCTAAGAATATAAATATAACACCTAGTTCTATAGGAGCTGCTACTAGTGGACATAATCACGATGACCGTTATCTTAGATTAACAGGCGGCACTATGTTATTAGGAGAAGGTCTTAAATTTCATGCTGACAATAATTACTTTGGTACTAATGCTGACGCTAGAATAATATCCCTACTTAATGGTAACGATAAGATATGTGATGGTGGATTAATTATTGATGAACGCGCCACTTTAGATGGTAAAGAGTATGTAACTGAATTATTAAGAATTAGAGACTCCGAATTTAAATGGAGAGGTAGTAATATACTACATAGTGGAAATAGTCATATAAATGGAAGTACTATAACTATAAATGGAAGTTCTTTAACAATATCTAAGTCAGATCATGTTCACGATTATTTGGTAGTTAATAGGGCTAGTGAATCAACTCTTAATTCTGCTTATCATAATTTTTAGGTTTTATATGCTGGTGGAGGTAATGGGATTACTGGAAGACCTCCAGGTATAGATGCCTTTGGATTATTTAAGTTTAGAGTTGCAACTGGATGGTCTGGACAAATATTATTAGCTAATGGTGGTAGTTTGTATATACGTTCTAGTGAGGATGCAAAGATGACTAGCACCTTAGCCTGGAAAACTATACTTGATTCATCTAACTATTCCAGCATCTTAGATTCTCGTTATTATACAGAATCAGAAGTAAATAGTCTTCTCGATGCTAAATTAAATAGACAAAATCTATCATATGGTACTTGGAATCCTAGAGGTTATAACTTAGCAGCTGATTATCACTATAATGGAGGAGATTTATCTATCTCTGAGAATGGTGGTAAAATGTATGTATCTATTGATGGCTAGTTCTATCAAAATGAAGGTTAGTATAGAGTGTTAGATACTTCTGATATTGGTAGTATACGGGGTAGCTTAACATTATATCAATATTTATCTAGTACAGATACTAATTGGTTTCCTTTAATATGGGGAGGAAATGATCATAAAAATACTAATAATTCTACAGGAAGTTTATATAAATCCTATGATAAATTATCTTGGTAGACTAGTAGTTAGACATTATATGCTACTAAGTTAAGAACAACTAACTTAGACACATAGACAGCCATCTTCCATCCTGATAATGATAGCACCCTAAAGATATATAGTGGAAAAACTTAGGATGCTGTTTCCGATGGACATATAGGATTATAGACATCTATTGACAATACTGACGGTCAAACTCATGTCTATCCTACATAGTATGGTTCACGTTGTGTTTTAGCACTATAGCCTAGAGGTGGATCTGTATATATAGGTAATATGCCTAATGGAGGAAATGGTCGTAAGTTAAATGTTAACGGTGACATAGGTCTGTTTAATACCGGTTCTATTAGAGACTTAGTTATAGGAGGAGGTATTTATTGGAATCCTAATGTAGAGTCAGCTTCAGATAATAGTGATGCAGCTTCTATTACCTTAGTTAGATCAGGTGTAGCAGGAGGAACTACATTAGTACTTAGTTAGATGAATGATGCTAATGATACTATATAGTTTAAAACTAGTACCGCTGCTAGATTGTATCACAACAGCAATTAGATATTAACTAGTGGTGATACTAAAATTTCAGGTAATACTATAACTATTAATGGAAGTTCCTTGACAGTATCTAAGTCAGACCATAACCACGACAATAGATATGTATGGAAATGGAATGGAGTTTACGGTAGTGCAAATAAGTTTTTAAAACTTGCAATAAGTAATGAAAAAGGTTGGATTAGATTAGAAGTATCTGATTCTAATAATAGTTTAACTGCTGGTTATGGTATATATATGGTAGGATGGAGTTATCACGGGGATGATAATGCAGATACCTTATTTGCTAGATGTTTATATGCTAACGATTCACGATATACTACAGCCTTAAAAGTAGTTAGAACTTCTAGAAATAATTATGATTTTTATTTCTAGTTTGCATCAGGTTCTTCTTATCCTAGCTATACAATAAATTATAGTAGTTCAATAATCTCTATAGATTGTACAGTTACAGCAATTGCTACCATTCCTACAGCTACTTGGACATCTTCATTGTCAGCTTTACAATTAAATGCTAGTTAGGTAGATTGGTCAGGTATTTAGAATAAGCCCTCTACATTTACTCCTGCAGCACACACTCATACAGTATTTAAGAATAATTTAATGATTAAAGGTACTAATGGAGTATCTGATAGTGCTTCTATTCATTTAGGTATAGGTGATTCTGATACTGGATTTAAATGGATTTCCGATGGAGTATGTCAAATGTATGCAAATAATGTTGCTATTGGTCAATGGACTTCAGGCGGAATGAATTGGTTTAAAAATCCTACAGTTAATGGTAATAAGGTATGGAATGCAGGAAATGATGGTTCTGGATCTGGTTTAGATGCAGATACAGTGGATGGATACCACGCTACAGATGGTAGGACTTTTAATGGTAATATAAATTGGGGCAGTTGGAATGATACTTGGAGTGATGGTACTAATAAACACCCTTGGTATGGATTTGACCATAGGTATCCAAATACAGGAGCATATAGTACTACTATTACTGATTTCTTTGGTATGACTATTAAAACAAATAATACATTAAGACTAGATTTTGGAACATTACTTCTTAATGGTATCGATATACATAATATAAATGTAGCCTCAGCATCTAAATTACAAACCGCAAGAAGATTATGGGGACAATCTTTTGATGGAACTGCTGACATTAGTGGTACTCTGTCAGGAGTTGCTCATATATAGTTTAGTGCCGATAATTCTTATAGTATTGGAACAACTACTTCAGAAGCGGCTCACACTTATACAAGACAAGTATGGGCTAGACATTTAAATGCTAGTCGAGTTTATACTGGTGATACTAATTTATATATTGGCTATAATAATACTGCGCAAGTAAAGTTCTATTCAGGTACTAAACAATCTGGAGATGGTTCTAATGAACGAATGACTATATCAACTAATGGTAATATTGGTATTGGTACTACTTCTCCCGCTTATAAACTCCATGTTGCGGGTGATATTTACACTACAACAGGTTTTAATAAAAGTGGTTCATCTAATTCATATATTCTTTTAGGAGGCGGTAGTCACAAAGCTATATCCGACTTTATGTTAAAGACTGATGAATTATCTAATAATCTTACTACTATTAGTAAATCATTAACAGTAACACAAGCTTGGATGGATACAGGTATTAAAAATACTGATTTACCTGCGAATGGTACTTATATTATACAAGTATCTGCTAATAATACATCAGATTATATGTAGAGTAATTATTGGTCAGGTATTATGTCTTGGTATAAAGATGGAACAAATGATAGTGAGACTGATGAAATTATATTACACAGAGCAGGGCATGCTTATCATCATACAATATATTTAAGAACTATTATGACGACAAGTTCTGATGGTCGTCATTTAAGATTACAAATTGCGGCTGATACAAATTTATCTACAGCAGTTACCTATACATTTAAATTCAAAAGAGTAATATGATAAAAGTAAAAGATGGATATGCAAAACTTATTGGCACTACCTATTCTGGTAGTGTTAGTAGAGTTCTTTTAAGTAATGGCGGAGACCATATTTTAGGGAATTCTAATGGTAATATTCCTTTAAATAATGGAACTGTTAATACTAATCTTAATGCAGATATGTTAGATGGACTTCATATTCATGCAGGAAGAAATAATGAAGTTAATAAAATTGTAAGAACTGATGCTAATGGTTTCTTATAGACTGGATGGATAAATACTACAAGTGGCAATATAGGAACAGGTGCAATTAATAAAATATATTGTTCTAACGATGATTATATTAGATATAAAACTCCTGCAAATTTTTTTTCTACTTTATCTAATAGTGGTAATGATATATCTATTACAGTAGCAGGATAGAATAGAAAGCTTACTGTAGGATATGCTACTAATGCAGATAAATTAGACGGCTATCATGCTAATGGACTTCTTACTGCTTTATCTAATTCTAATAATGGAATTAGTATAACAGTTGGTGGAACTACTAAAAGTGTATCTAATATTAGTGTGAATTATGCTAATTCAGCTGGAAGTGCTTCTTCTGCTACTAAAGTAATTGTAACTTAGCATACTGCTAATGATGTTAATTATCCATTAGTATGGTCTAATTAGGCTAATACTAGTAATGTTACTGAAAATCAATTATATAAATCTTGGGCAGACCTATATTATAATCCTAAAAATAAACGATTAACCGTAGGTGGTTCAGTAGTAACATCTTCTTTTATAAAGAGTGGTGGAACTAGTTAGTAGTTATTAAGAGCTGATGGCGGAGTTGCTACCTTTAATTGGTCTGGTTAGTCAGGTTAGCCTACTTGGTTATGGGGAGGAAATAATTAGCATTCTTACTATGTATATAATCCTAGCAATTTTAGAGTGGCTTACGCTGCATCTGCTGGAAATGCTGACACATTAGATGGAGAACATGCTTCTAGTTTTGTTAGAGCAGGACACTATGAATCATAGGATTTAAATAAGTTAGATACCTACTCATTTATTAGGTCTGTCAATTCTAACAATAAAGATACTTCTCCTAAAGGTAGTATTGGATGGTATAATGTTATTCAATTAGTACATAGAAATGGAGCAAATGATGGACCAAGTTATATAGGCTAGATAGCATTAGGTATGACGACCAATACGAACGATATGTTCTTTAGAGGTAAGAGAACTGACCCTTGGAAAACAGTTATTCATTCAGGTAATATTGGTAGTTAGACTGTAGCTAATGCTTATCACTTACATATTAATTCTGCTAATTCCTGGTCTACTTGGAATTGGGCAGGATAGAGTGGTCAACCTAGTTGGTTGTGGGGTTCTAATGATGGAACTAATATATATGTTTGGAACCCTAGTAACTTTAATGTAAACACTGCTTAGTATTTAAGAAGTTTAGGTAATTAGAATTGTCAAACAGGAAGAACCTAGGCTTATGGTGATGTATACACATATAATACCCATAGTAGTAATACTGGTTCTCCTACAACTTATACATCTGTGATAGGATTTGGTAGAGGTACTGGAGGAACTGTAGAAATAGCGGGAGGATGGTGTAATACTAACTTATATTGGCGTTCTCTTAGAGATTGCTGTGAAGATTGGTATTCCTGGAGAACTGTGTTGGATTCTGATAATTATACTGAGTTTATAGGTAACTACTATTGGGCTAATGTTAAAATTTCTACTTCTTCTTCCACAACTACTTCTCCTACAGTACACACTTTGACCGCTACTAGGGTATGTGCAGGACATAATCCTGGAATAGATAATTCTATATCTTGTTCTAACTGGTTTAGAAGTAGTGGAAATACAGGTTGGTATAATACCACATACTAGGGAGGTTGGTATATGTCAGATACCTCTTGGATTAGAGCACATAATAGTGTAGGAATTTATACTGGTGGTCAAATTTACTCTGGCAGTTCTATTAGAATGGGTAGCATTTGTTTAGAACATACTGATGAGATTAATAATGTTGCTAATGGTGGTATAAATTTAAATTATCGAAATTCTGGTAATGTTAGTTTATGCCAAGGAGGAGGCAATGTAGGTATTGGAACTATGTCTCCTGCTTATAAACTTGATGTTAATGGTTAGATGAAAGCAAGTGGATTTCATCATTCTTCTGTGAATAGTGATAATTATATGTTATTAGCTGGAGGTGGATATAAATCTTTTGGAGGAGATGATAGCAATCCTATATTCTTAGGATATTTAAATTTAGATAATGGTAATGATGGTACTATAAGTAGTTCTTTCTCATGCTTAGGGTATTCAGTTCCATTTACTTATACTAGAGGTGGGAATAGATGCGACATTAATATTCCTGATACTACACATCTAGTATTCCGTATTGAAGCAGCTATTACATCGGTAGGCTATTAGGTAGCTTCAATGGGAAAGATCGTATCGTGGCTTCATTGTTATACTTCTAGTTATAATGATGTACAAGTGATAGGATATGGTTTAGATAAGTCAGTTCTAGGTTATTGGGATGGAAACCCACTATCTTCAGATGTCCCTGGACTTAATGGAATTACAGTTTGCTTATTTGGATATGTTATATTCAATTAACACTATTTAACTTTTACTCTAGCCCAAATAATATACAATTATATATGTTTAATAAAAATAAATGATTTATGACTTTAAATGATGTTTTGACAAAGCAGAATCTTATTACAAAGATTCTTTTAGCCAGTGATGGCAAAGAACTCCCTAAAGAGTTGAAAGTAAAGATTATGAGAATTAGAATGTCTTATAATAAGATTAAGAAACAGTTTGATGAAGATACACAAGAGTTTAGTAAACAGATTGTTTCAGATGAATTGAGAGATTTAGCTAGTAAGACAGAGCGTACTCCTGAAGAGGAAACTAAGTTTAATGAGCTTAATAATAAGGCTAACTCTGAATATCAAGAATATCTTATGCAGAAAGGCACTGAAGATATTAAAGATGCACCTGAAGATACATTTACAGAAGATGAATATGGTGATATTCTTGATGTAAATTCTGATGGTGAGTATGAGATTAATGGTCAGAAAGTAAAAGCTGCTGACCTTATGGAAGCTTTTTATGAATTATTTGTTAAGTAATGGAAATAACAAAACAAAATCAAACATTTAATCTTAAAGATACAACTTCTGATGGCTGGACTGTTTCTGGTTCAGCCACTCAGGAAGTTAATGGCAGCACTTCTATTAATTTTAGTGTAAATAAAGATGGAGAGTTGAATAATCAAGTTGGTTATTATAGTTATAATATTCCAACTGACGGTATGGTTAGTGTTAGTATTACAGCACTTCCAGAGAATTTGGATGCAGTAATTGATTATACTCAGACCGCAACTCAATTAATTAAAGATTATCTCGCTAACCAAACAATTTCTAAGTAATATGGGAAGAAAGAAACCTAATTCACCAAGAGCAGGACTCTCAACAGGTGGAAAATGCGGTAGAGGAAAGAAGACTAAGTAAATATTTACATAAAGTATTACTTATAATTCTTAAGTATACTCCTATAACAATAGCTATTATAGATGTACTACATACAATTTTATCTTATTTAGATATTCCTGCTGAATTACTAAGTTTTTTCGGAGGAATATCTATTTTAAGTTTAATATTTTTATATTCGGCGTCCTATGCTTTTCAATATTGTGAATTACATAGGATTCCTTTATATTATGTTGTATGTAGTAATTTAATTGGTTTATATGATACTTATATTGGTATTCCATGTTCCGATAAACAAATGTTGTGTCTGTATTTAATTATTACTGGAATATTCATTATAATATATACAAAATATGCTATAGTTAATAAAAAAGTTATTAAAACAAATAATAGATGATATTGATGCAGGTAATTCTAATGTATCATATGAAGAGTAGTGTAAGATTCTTCACTTTATCTAGAATATGACAGATAAGGATTAGAGAATGAGCAAAGTACAAGCATGTGATTATTTAGGTATTAGTCGTGCTACTTTTGATAATTATGTTAGGAACGGATGGATTCCAAAAGGATACAAATAGGATGGGTTTAAGGAATTATCTTGGATGAAATCTGATCTTGACTTTTATTTAGATACTTATTCAAATAATAAGTAATGTTCTGATGTTTGAGGAGACGTAGTTAGAGGTTATTATCAATTGATAATGCCATTAACTATGTTTCCTCTTTTTATTTTTAGTAATATCCGAAACTTTAGAATTTGAAATATATAATTGTTTAGTTCTAGAACATAAACAGATAATTATTGAATATTTTAAATTTTAAAACAATGAGTGAAACAAAAACTTTTGTTGTTCCTGATAATTTAACAGGAAACAACGATAATCTTGCTACTATGGCAATGATGAATGGAGGTTTTGGAGGTGGTATGTGGAATAATCCATTAACTAAAGAATGATAACATAAGTGGATTTAAAACTCAGTGAACTCAGGGAAACTCCTTAGAGCTTTAACTACCAAATATAAATAGTAATATTTATATGGATGAATTAACTACTCATGTATGGTAATAAGGTTAAAGATTGGACAATCCTGAGCCAAGCTCCCTTTTAGGGAGAAGGTGCAACGACTATCGAAAACACATCAAATGATGGAAGCGAGTAGAGTAGGGTTCAAGTGAATCCGAAGTGCTGAGTACTCTTAAAAGAGTAATGATATAGTCTAAACTTTATAGAAATATAAAGATAATATGTGGAAACGATATATTAGTAAATAATAATGTTATGTATCTTGTGTGGATGTACATCATGCGTTGGATGAATAATGGTTATGGAGACCAAGGCGGAGATCCTGCAGTACAAAGACAGCTTCAAACTCTCTAGGATTAGATGCAAGATAATCACAATTCAGATTTAGTTATGTAGGCGATTAAGGGTAATAGTTAGGCATTACAAGATTTATCTACTAGACTTAGTTGTGATGCTAATGCTATTTAGAGTGCAATTCAGAGTGTACAATCTAGTATAGCTAATGTAGGTAGTTAGGTAGGATTTTCTTCTGAAAGAATAATTAATGCAGTAAATAATGGAGATAGTGGTATTATCCAAGCTCTTAACAACTGTTGCTGCTCTACTTAGAAAGAAATTATTAAAATGGGTTATGAAAATCAGATTAACAACTAGAATTAGACTTATTAGTTAACTAGTCAGTTAAATGGTGTAAATAATGTAATTCAGAACGGATTTCGAGATACTAATTATGCTACTCAGCAATAGACTTGCTCTTTATAGAATACAATTAAAGACACAACTACTATTAATACTAACGCTATTTTAGCTAAGTTAGATGCTCTTAGTACTACAGCTTTACAAGATAAAATTGAAGCTTTACGTGAAAAGAATAGTGAGTAGGCTACAGCTATTAATAATTCTTAGCAAAGCGCATTATTTGCTCAGATGTTAAATGCAGCAACAACTCCTATTAATGCGGCAGTTAATAATCTGACTCAAGAGCTAGCTAGTATTTAGTGCAAACTTCCAAATACAGTAACTTTGCCATATTCTTGTGCTACTGCAGTTCCTACTTCTTTAGCATGTAATTTATATGGAGCTAACACAAGTATTTGGGCATAAGAAAGGAGGTATCTATGATATTACTTAATCCTTATGTTTATGCAAATAGAAATGGTATTCCTAGATTAGAAGCTAATTCAGTAAATGTTGGAACCGATAATGTAACATTTACCTTTACTCCACATAATTTCCTAAATAAAGCTTATTCAGGATTAATTTTATTTAAATTACCTGGATTTACAGCTCCTACTACAGCAGTTCCTATTATATTTAATACAAATGGAAAGGATTAGGATTTAACTACATTAGGTGGAGCAGCTGTTACCTCTGCAACTTTAAATTAGGCTGGTATATATTTAGCTTATTACGAAAATAATACATTACAATTATTATCTTAATATTATGGCATTTTCTAATTTACGTAACGGTAATCAACTATTTATATTACATAAAGATAATGTACCATCATTGGAATTAGGTAAGGTGTCTAACATAACACCTCCTATTCCTAAGTATGGTAATACTGGGATGTATAATCCAGAGATGATTTTAGATATTACTGCTGACGTAAATGGAACTATGACTAATTTCTAGAAATTGCCAGCAAATAGTGAGATAGCAGATTTTGGTAATAATATAGTTATATCTTGTAATAAAGAAGCTATGAGTAGTGAAATTAATTCTATGAAATAGCGGAGTACAGATATAGTTAATAGTATTTAGTTACATAAAGACATTATTAAAGGATGCGACGAAATACTTATGCAATTAAATCCTGAAATCTAGGAAAGACAAAGATAGGAAGCAGAGAATAAAGCTTTAAGAGAGGAAGTTAATTCTCTAAAAGAAATGTTTAAAGAATTTATGAAATCATGGCAACAATAATTGAAGTACAAGATACAAAGTTAGACAATCTTTCTGAGTATGTAGAGAAAATGATCAATTATGGCGGAAAAGTAATGCGCTGTATTGAAGAAATGTAGTCTAAAGATTACAATGAGAAGTATGGAAGACGCAGATACCCTAGAGAAGAGTATCGTGACCCTGACTATAATAGATATTTCTAATTATGAGACAAGCTTTAGATACTTATGATGATATGCCTAAATATATGAAGTAGTATTTACGTAATTATGGTTGGCATTTCAATAAAGCTCTATGTAATTATGCAGTATCTCTGATGGAAAAAGGAGGTCAAAAACTTGAACCAGTATCTAAAGAATATGTAGATAAGACTTTAGAACAATATAATGTTCAATTAGAAAAGAATGTAGGTTGTGACTATATATTCGTAGCTAATATGTGTAAAGCAGATTACTATGGCAGTAGTATAATTGATGAAAAGCACTTTGCTCTTTATATTAAAGACACAATAGATGATGAGGATGCAGGTGATGGTACTACTATGAGAAGATGGTATGCAACTATGGTAGCTAATGGAACAATGGTAGATTGGGAAGAGTTTATATGATGCATTACAAGGCTTGCTTAGAAAAATATAATTGGTCAGTTGATATTTATGTAATACAGTATAAGCATGATTTAAAATATCTAGACTGTATAGCTAGTAAATATAATTTACCTAACAAAATTTATAATAAATTAACAAATAGACTAACTAATTATATTAATTCTGGATTTATTTATAATTGTGACAAAACTAATCACAGTATTATATTTGTAGGAGAATCAGATTCTATTTATGAGGCTGCAAATACACTAGCACATGAAAAGAATCATCTAGAGATATATCTATGTAAGTTATTAAATATAAATCCAGAATCAGAAGATGCTGCTATTCTAAGTGGGGATATTACAGAATAGTTAATAAATCCATATATAGTATAGCTAATTAAATAATTAAAAAGTAGTAATAGAGGAATTTCTTAATTTTAAGGAGTTCCTCTATTTTTGTTTTGCTGCAATATTTCTATTAAATATATATAGACCATAAAGTAATAAATACATAAATACTATGGGAAAATATTTTAGTATTGCAGAATTAACTAAGAGTGAAACTGCAAATAAAAGAAAAATTGACAATAAACCTACTAAAGAAGTAGAAAATTGTCTTAATTAGTTAATAGATAATATTTTAGATCCATTGAGAAAAGCTTATGGATAGCCAATTATTGTATCAAGTGGATATAGATGTCCTGAGTTAAATAAAGCAGTTGGAGGTGCCAGAACTAGTTAGCACACACTTGGCTAGGCTGCAGATATTCATACTAAATCTAATTCTAAGGAAAGTAATAAACAATTATTTGAACTTATTAAATAGTTGAAGCTTCCTTTTGATTAGTTAATTAATGAGTATAATTATTCTTGGGTGCATGTTAGTTATTCTCATAGAAATAGAAGACAAATTCTTAATATTAAATAATGGCACAACTTTTTGGTAAAAATTATTAGGAAGTAGGTTCCTCTTCCTCCCCACTATTACTAAGAAGTAATGGAGAAATTAAATTACAGTGGGGAAATAAATTTATAGATTTAATTAAAAATGGGAAAATAAATTCAGAAGCTAAGGATTATATATTCACTGTAGATACTTCTGATGAAATTAAAGAAAATGGAATATATTTAGTTACAGAAGATAATTCTATTTAGATAAATGTAGAAGGCACTAAGACTAAATTAAGTGATACGGATACTACTTATGTGTCATTTTTAACAGAATAGGAAACAACTCCTGAATAGAAACAACAAGCTTTGACTAATTTAGGTTTAATCTATGAAAATATAGATGCCTTGAATAAAGCAAATCTCGTAACTGGCTTAGCTTATGTGGTTGAAGCCAATAAATTATATTTAATTCAAAACAAAGTAGTTTCAGAATATCAAGTAACATCAACTTTACCTACTTCAGGAAAATTTGATGATTTAGCCATCAGCAATTTAACTATTA